>OGXW01001125.1_pt1 | contig 20382 bp, 20 predicted proteins | sample 1576341 | NCBI WGS metagenome assembly OGXW01 (sample SAMEA3541592, study PRJEB24748) | human gut metagenome | biome: human gut; feature: human-associated habitat; material: faeces | place: China | collected 2012
AGCGAGTCCAGATCATTTTCGACAGCATCGCTGAATTGCGCACGCTGCTGCGGCGTGCAGCCCCATACCGCGAAATCATAATCACTGCGAGCGTGATGATCACCGCGGGCACGCGAACCGAATAATATCAGTTTCGGCACTCCACAACGGTGCGCTAACTGTTTTACCTGTTCGATTGTCTTATCCATCAGCGTCACCGTCCTTATTATTTCCATTATACCATATATTAAAGGAGAGATACACCATGAAGATTGGATATATCCGCGTTAGTACCGAGGAACAGAACACAGCTCGGCAGGAAGTCCTGCTGCGCGAACTCGGCGTTAACGAGGTTTTCATCGACAAGGCGAGCGGCAAAAACGCGGACCGCCCGGAGCTCACTCGGATGATGGAATATGTCCGGCGCGGCGATACCGTGATTGTTGAGTCAATCAGCCGCTTTGCGAGGAACACGCGCGACTTGCTTGACCTTGTAGAACGGCTGACCGAGAAGCAGGTCGAGTTCGTCAGCCGCAAGGAGGCAATCGACACGACTACACCCACCGGCAAGTTTATGCTGACCGTGTTTGCGGCGGTCGCGGAACTTGAGCGGGAGTACATCTTGCAGCGCCAACGCGAGGGAATTGCTATCGCTAAAGAGCAGGGCAAGTACACCGGCCGCAAGCCGCGGCCCTTGCCGGACAACTTCGAGCGAGTGGTTGCTCGCTGGCGTGCAGGGGAAATCACCGCCGTGGAAGCCATGCGGCAGACAGGGCTGAAGCCGAACACATTTTACCGCAGGTGCTCCCAGACTTCTCTTGCGCTTAAACGCATCAAATCCATATAATGCGAGTACGAGTAAGCGCTATAGAACGAGCGCAGACATTTCTGCCTGCGCTCGTCAGATGTTGCATTGGAATTTTACTGAATCAGCCATTGATAATCCTGCCGTCCATCAATCACGTATTCAACAAAAACTCGTTCGCCTTTAATTTGATAAATGAGTAGATACCATTTACCAAACACCATTTTGCGATACTTTTCTGTTACGAAAACACTCGAACGCAAGATTGGGTTTCGATATGGAAAGCTTTGCAGAGAATCTGCCGCTTTCCTGAAGTCAGCTGCCAATTGGCGTGCCAATCGTTCTTCTAACCGTGCCATGAATACCGCATGCTCAACCAGCTGCTGCGCTGCTCGCTTGGATACGATAACCTGGAATTTGTTTTCAAGCTCCGGCATGGCAGGTCTCCCGAATTGCCTGATCCATCATGGAAGCGACTTCATCCACCGAGTAGTCCGGTGCACCGTGTAAGCGGTCTTCCTCAACAGCAAGCAGTTCCTCGCGTAGCTTTAACATTTTTTCGCGTTTTGTAAATGAATTGATATCCATTACAACGAGATCACCTTCGCCGTTCTTGGTCAGATAAACCGGCTCTCCGGTGGATCTGCACAGCTCGGCAATATCATTGTAATTCTGACGAATACTTGCACTCGGCTTGATATTCATAAAAGCACCTCCATATAGTAATATCATAATTATATTATACTCTAATAGTGCTATGATGCAATAGCTGTTATCTCGAATCTCAGGATAAAATACCGCCGGGTCTCCCAAATACGGGGAACCCGGCGGTTGCATGTTACTGATTTACTTTTTCAGTTTTTACTTGCTCATTTCGCAGAAGCGCATGAGGATTGCGGCAACCTGTGCGCGGGTTGCGTTGTTCTGCGGGTTCAACTTGCCATTGGAGCCGTTGACGATGCCGTTGGCAACTGCCCACTGCATTGCATCTGCTGCATAGGTGCTGACGGAAGCTGCATCAGAGAAGCTGTCGAGCTTGCCGTCTGCCTTCGGAGAGCCGGCGTAGCGATACATCATGGTAACAAGCTGCTCGCGGGTGATGTTGGCATTCGGGTTCGTACCATCGGACACGCCCTTAGCCTTCGCCCAGTTCATGCCCTTCTCGTACCAGGTAGCACCGCCGGTGGTATCCTCGCCTGCGTAGCGCGCGAGAACCGTCATCAGCATTGCACGGGTCGTGGTTGCGCTCGGCGCAAACTTGTCGCTGCCCGTGCCGCTCATCAGACCCTTGTCGGCAACATACTTAACAGCGTCAGCATACCAGTCGCCGGTCTTGACGTCAGAGTAAGACTTGCTCTCGGTCTGACTGCCGTTGTCGGCAACGAAGGTCGGGGTAACCGTTACCTTGCCCTCCGGCATAACGAAGGAAAACTTGCCGTTGCCCTTGTCGGTCACTTCGACGGTATTGCCCTTTGCGTCGGTGATCGTCAGCTTGTCGAGCTTGTAGCCGTCCTTGGCCTTTACGGTAACAGTAACCGTGCTGCCCTTGGAAGCCGAGGCCTTGTCGATCGAAACCGAACCGTTATCCGACTTGGAAGTGGAAACCGTGGTGCTCGAGCCGGAGGACGAGCCGCCGCCGCTGCTCGAATGATGCACGGTAAAGTTTGCGGTGATGGTGGTGTTGCCGTTGATGGTGAAGGTCTTCGTAGCGCCGCCCTCGACTGCCTCGCCGTTTACCGTCCAGCCGCTGAAGTCATAGCCGCTGTCTGCGGTCGCGGTGAGGGTGACTTCCGTGCCTGCTGCAACCATGCTGCGCTCCAGGCCGGTGACCTTACCGTGGGTCTCATAATCGTCGTCTTCTGCTGCCTCAGCACTTACATAGCACTGTTCAGCAACAGCAGACATCTTCGCCTCACATGTGCCGTTTTCTACCGGAATAACGGCAGACAGTGCAGCATTGTCAATGGTGATACCGTAGTTCTCAGAGTAGCTTGCCTTGCCCGGCTCGTAGGTGTAAACAACCAGAGCCAGCTTGTGACCTGCCTTTACGGTGTAGTAGTTCGGCTGGAGATATACGGTGTAGTTGTACTCGCCATCCTCAAGCATAACCCCGTTCGCTGCGGAAGCAGAGCTGAAACCCGCGCCCGGGTTTGCAAGATCGATCCAGCCGCGTGCAATAATCTTGTACTTGGAGGTAGTCGGCTTGAACTTGATTACATCGTAATCCTCAGCACCACTGCCGACCCAGTTGACCGCACCGGTCTTGTCCTCGGTGACGCTGGTGGTGTAGCTCTGGAATGCCTCGTCAGATACATCAACCAGCATTGCGCTCATCATCAGCGCATCACGGCTGTTGCTGCCTGCTCTCATGACCGCAATGCCATACTCATCTTCAGCGTCATATTCATCCTCGTCCGCAACCTGATTGTCCGGATTCATGATCTCTTCATGATCCACGCCACGCGGAGCAGCTTCGACTGCATCGAAATCAGCTGCTTCGACAGCCTGCTTATCCGGATGCTGAATCGGAGTCGCCTTGATGTTTACCTTGACCGTACCCTTGATAACGGTATCGGCCTTGACATCATAGGTGTACATTGCGCTTGCAGAGGTGGACGCAGTCGTGAACGCATCACGCCAGCTGGAAATACCGGTCATGTTGCTGTTGATGGTGGTCGTGCCGGTTTCACTGTTGGTCAGAGTCAGCGTATTGGCATATGCCGATGCTTCATCCGAGGTCGGCCAGGTCTTCGAAGTAAACCAGCCGCCGTCAACAATGTTGCTCTGTACGGTAACGGTTGCCATATTCTCAGCGCCATTGTTCTGGTCATACAGATAATGACTGAACCACTTGTTCAGAATACCGTTGTAGGTCTCATTGCCAATCAGCAGAGAGGTCTTATGAGAGTCATAGTCCGGGGTGATATGTGCGCCCTGATGCAGGAGCAGCTTGACGTCCTGACCCTTACCTTTAAATGCGTCATACATCAGCTGGAACTGCTTGGTGCGAACGTTATCGTCGTTCAGACCGTGAACAATCAGCGCCGGGCATTTGAAGTTATCATAGGTGGTTTTATCATCAGTTCTCTTACCTGCGTTGCCTGCGGTGTAGTCACGGGTTGCCCAGTGCGTGCCGTAGTCACCGTTCAGCTCAATCTGATCATTATAAATACGGTTGAGGTACTTCTGGTAAACATCCTTCATGCTTTTCCAGTCGTCTTCATCAATATAACGGCCAGCGCAGTAGAAACCGAGGTTATCCGAATATGCCGGATTACGGCCAGTAGAGATACCCTGCGAGTTGGTGTACTCATACCAGCTTGCGATACCTGCAACCGGAACGATGGTCTTGAGGTTTGCTACACCGGTAGACGCAACTGCAAAGTCGGTCGTGCCGCCGTAGGAACGACCGGTCATAGCAACGTTGCCGTTCGACCAGTCAGCCGTGATTTTAATGTTGTTCTTCTTATCGGTATATGCAACACGGCTGCTGTTCTGTGCCAGCCATTCAACGACGCACTTGAATGCGTCAGTCTCTACATCAGCGCCGCAGGTCTCGAGGCCCTCAGAGCCGCGAGTGCCCAGACCGCCTACCTCAACAACCGCGTAGCCTCGAACGAGGAAGTAGTCGTACCAGTCGAGGTCCTCGTAATCGTAGAACGGGTATTTAGGAGAGCTTTCATATGGACTGAGATAGTACCACTCATCTGCTTTAGCCTTTGCAGCAGTCTCCATGGTGCCTGCTTCGCCCTCAGCCTGACGCGCATTAGGCTGTGCATACAGACTGTTCAAGTCGTAGCCCAGATTACCTTCCTTATAGGTAAACTTGCGGTCATCGCCATTATCCGTGCAGCCGGTGATGTACGGACGTGCATCATAGATGGTCGCAGCCTTGTACTTGCCCTCAGCGGCAGCACGGGGAAGCTGCACCAGAGCCTTTACGAGGTCGAGCTTGCCATCGCCGTCGGTATCGTAATTGGTCTCAACGTAAACCGAGTAGCGGATGATGTCGCTCTTATCGTTGCTGTAGCCGTCCTTGGTCGGAACGCCGCTCGTGTACGGAAAAATCGGCTGTGCCATACCGTCTACGAACAGCGGAGTGCCGTTCTTTACTGCATTGCGCAGGTTAACAGCTGCCGTGCTGTTTGCCATCGTGTTCAGCTCTTCCAGCGAGCAGGCTGCGGAACCGTCGAACTTGTCATCTGCGATGCCAACGCTCTTCGCCATAGCGATGTAGTCGCTGTCGCCGCTCGGGAACTGCGTTTTCTTCATGCCGCAATCCAGCAGAATGTACTTGACCGCATCCAGCTTGGTCAAGCCGCCGCTCTGTGCCGAAGCTTCGAGCGCCGCATAGGTCGATACCTGCTGTCCGTCATCGCCGCTGTTTGCATCAACAGCGCCCGCCTGACAGGTGAACGACAGGATCATGGAAAGCACCAGCGCGAGGCTGGCCGCTCTCTTCTTCATGTGTACTCCCTCTTTCGTGGTAAATATAGGATTTCTACACCTGTCTTTATCATTCAAAGATGGATATTTTACCGCTCCTTCGAATTTTAATACAAATGCTTTTTAAGCATACTCGTTTACTATGGAAAAGTCAAGAAATTTTGGACAGAACAGGTGAAAAATGTCTAAAAAATCCGTACACCTCATATAACCGCCGCTTCCAAATATTCGCTTTTCGCAACTAGAAACGGGCATTCATTCAATTTCCTCTGAGAAATGAATGAATGCCCGTTATAAGTATCTTATTTCAGTTCATGCGAAGCGCCAAACATTCCAATACGTCAACCATAGTGTATCTGAAAAGTCGAAAATTCATGTAACTGGCCACAAATACTGGTTCAAAGAAGCCAGCATCCGGAATACACACGCATAACTATCCGCGCACAACTGCTTTACAGCCTCCTCAGCCATCGCATAAGACATAATTTTAGGGTATTTCTGCAAATTCTTGAGTTTTGACTCCTTGTCAGAACTTAACTTCCGGTATTGCTGCAAACAGTATTCCGCAATTTCGCATTCTAACTCCACGTTTTCCGTGTTCAGCGCCCAGAAATTGATTTTTCCCAATAACTCATGACGAAAGTCCTCTGTCTTTTTGACATCAGCAAAAGTCCGACGCACCTTCGCAATATCCAACCGCAGCTCAGGTGAAATTCTGGGGCTATCCCATTCCTTGATAAAGTGAGCATATACTCCGTTGAGTGTATGATTCAAGTTATCGTCGCACACAGCATATAACTCGAACGGTTCTTTCAGCAAACTTTTTCCTCCGAAATTGGATTTCCAATCAAACAACGGGGGCGGCATATAGCCTGTAATCAACCAAAATACTTCCCACACAAAGCTATATTGCTCGACTGCATAGCGCTCACTCAGATTTTGCATGATTTCCGAAGCATTTTCGCCCGCATCCGTATCCAATATCTGCGCTGCTTTCAGCGTTTGAACAGCCTCGTTCCAGCCGCGAGGCTTTTTTTCATCACCATTGGCATATTTCTGCGCTTCGAATACAACAAACAATGCTCTCAAAGCCTCTCCAAGTGCCGTATCATGCAGCGGCTGATCGTATTTTCTCAGTTCCTCTTTTTTACTCGGCTCTGCAAAGCATTTTTCACATAAATGTGCCAGACTGACAAAATCCGCATCTGACAGATCAAGCTCATAAGCAAATTTCAGACTTCCTATCAAGCTATAGGGATCGAACAAATAATTATTTTCTGCGGCCTGTGCGCCCTGCCCGTGAAAAACCTTAATGATTGCCGCAAATAACGCGCAATCCTCTGCTGCCTTATCCGTACCAAACAGCTTCTTATTGGGCTTCAGCATCGCCTTGACCGAAGCCGTATCTGTTACATCATCACAGGACACCTTTCCGGACAGAACCATGAAAACAATAAACGGCTCTATCTGTTTCAGCAAGCGATTTTTACGTATCGCATTAAGCAAACGAGCTAATTTCCTAACTTCATCCCCTTTTTTCACAAAATTCTGTACGCAATCTTTTGAGTACATTTTTAGCTGATGAAGGATAGCATCCAACTCTATTTCGTCCTTATCAGATACCTCCATTTCCGCCATCCAATCACTCTTGTTATAATTTCGATCTTGATTTGCGTGCTCATTCAAATGGGCACGCAAAGCCTTTAGTTCCCAATGCGCATAATTGCGCCGCCGCATAGCCAATGCAAATTTGCGGTACTGGTAGACGGACTCCTGCCACGGCGACCGAAACCATTCTTTTTCCGGTGTTTCCACATTAGCGCTGCCTCTGAAGTATCCTATATCATCAAATAGAAACCCGTGATCGCAGATGGCGTAGATCAGCAGCTGGAACACATTCTGGAACTCCTCCATGGGCTCCCGACTGCCGTTCGGCCATATTTTCCGTTTGTTTGCCTGTTGCAGGTTTTCTAAATAATCGCAGCATTGATTTATCATACCGATGCGATGCTCGCTGAAAACCTCGTACCGATGCGCATAATGAAGTACTCGCTCGTAAAATCGTTCTGCCGCGATAAAGCCGTCCTCATCACTGGCACAGTAATCTGGTGCTGGATCAAACATCTACTCTTTCTCCTCAACTTTTCTGATTTTTCCGCATTTTTCTCGGTTATATTTCCGTTCTCCCGTCTGTCATAATTAGTACAAGGAGGAGATAAACCAATGGAAATTTTCACATCCAAAGCCGTTTTCGGCACTCTTATCACAAGATCCATTGCTGCCGGTCAGACCGACAACATCATTCCTCTCGGCTCCAGCGACTTGACCCGACGGTTCGAGAAGCACTTCATTAAGCTCATCGAGGCCGATGAAACTTTAATGTGGGATGCTGAGAACACGACTGCCTCGAACGGCTGTACCGTTCCGGGCTTCGCATTTTGGGCGGGCGTACAGGCCACCCAGATGGCCGGGTTTACGCACCGTCACCGCATTCTGGCGCTTGTTCGCCCTGACGGTTGCTGCGCGTACGCGATCCCTGTACCTAAACTCGAAGGCACGTTCAAGCTGCCCGACATTGAGCTGACCGCCGGTGAGCTTGATTCGTACCTCCGCATCGCCAACTCAATCACTCCGGCACCTGCCGAGTACACCGTTCAGTGCCCTCGCCCGGCGAAGGACGCCGTTAAGTCTAATCGCGGAGAATGGCGCGGCGAGGAGTTGAACTTCGAGGCCCTTGGTCAACTGCTTCAGCAGCATGCTGACTGGCTGTTTCCCGTCATTACCGCCGCACTAGACGTGCAGCTCCGCAGCTTCGCTCCGTGTGCAGAGGTGCCAATCTTTGCATACAATTTTACGATAAAAAAGCCGAATTTGCAAGCAGAGCAAGCAATTACTCGCGCATTCACAGCACTGAACCTTACGACCGAAGGCGCAGCCTGCAATTCCGCTCCACCCCAAATCACCGTGCTTGACAGCGGTGATCTCGCGGACTGGTCTGGCTGCCGCGACCGTTTGGTACTTCTACGAACCTCGACCGGAGCGCCGCTCAAGCCTTTATTCGATGCACTTGATGAATGCGAACGGCAGACGCGCTTCGGCGGTGTACTGCCGCGGCGACTGTCGACGGTGCCGATTGTCCGCAGCCGAACCATATTTGACCGCAGTGACACGGTCGATATCGAGCTTCCGTCATCTATCAATTCACTGACCAACTACGACCTCGACCTTCTGCGTATCGCCGCAACCCATACTCTCACAAAGGCAAACGCCGCCGAGGTGTACCGCCGCTGGTACGGTCCTATGACCAGCCTCGCACGCTATCAGCTCGATCCTTTCGAAGTGTGGCGAGATGCTGTAGTGCGGGTTTTCCTGGAAGCCAACCTCCCCTCGCACGGCATGGCTTTCACCGCTGCCTATGACGGCCTCGAAACCGCACAGGCCTCTCAGCTTCGCGCCGAGGAGGAACGCGAGGAAACCCTGCGCAGGGCACTCGAACTGCTCGGTGATCAAAGCCGATATGAGGACGAAATCATCCCGAAGCCAGCGACCGCCGATGAGGCCACCCGGCTGCTCGACGAGGAGCGAGAGGCTGTTGCCTTTCGACATACGCCTACGAGAGGTCCCGAGAGTGGCAAGCACTTCATCATTTTTTCTAACGCCTCGCTGTTTCGACTTCTCAAGCGAGTCAACATGGATGAACTGTTGTTCGATACGTTCAAAAAACGCGCATCTGCATTGGCTATTTTAGTACGGCAATCATACGCTGTCAAGTTCGGCACAGTCCCGTTCAACGGATTTTGGATTGTGGACGAAAAGTTCTAAGTTTAGCTGGTTTTTAAGTTTTTACATATTTACAGGAGAAAATCTATATGCATATTTCTAGTAAAGAGTGTCTGGCGGAGGCACTGCAAAAGCTGGGGATCGCAAACCTGCGTCCCCAGCAGGAGGCCCCGATGGAGGCGATCCTGAACAACGAGGATGTCATCATACTGATGCCGACGTCCGGCGGCAAGTCGCTGCTCTATCAGCTCCCGGCGGTGATGGAGCCCGACAGCCTGACGCTCGTCATCTCGCCGCTCAAGGCGCTCCAGCTCGACCAGGTGGAGTCGCTCCGCAGCAAGGGCATCCGTGCCGCTGTACTGAACAGCGACCTGTCCGCAGCCGAGCACCGCGACGTGCTGGAGGACATGACCGAGCACGGCGGCCTGCTCTACCTTGCGCCCGAGCAGCTCCAGAACATGGCTGTTGCTGATGCTTTGCGTACCGCCAATCTCACTCGTATTGCCGTCGATGAAGCGCACACTCTGCCGCAGGCCAAGGACGACTTCCGCAAGGCCTACGGCAAGATCGGCAGCTTCATTGACTCGCTCCCCCGTCATCCGCAGGTCATTGCGCTGACGGCCACAGCCACCCGCAAGGACGTTGACCGCATCCGCAAGTCGCTAAACATCGACAACGCTTCACTGTTCCGCACGCCCATGCGCCGTGACAACCTGCGCCTGTACATCAAGCGCATCGAAGCCGGCGGCAAGACGCGCAAGGGCGGACAGTCGATCGAGCACACGCTCTTCCAGTCGGTCGAGCGCGAGCTGAGCAAGTGGGACAAGGATGGCACCGTCATCATCTACTGCCCGACAGTGAAACTCGTCAAGCGACTGTGCAAGTGGCTGAAGGCGCGCGACTACCCGGTCGGGAAGTACCACGGCAAGATGAAGCATGCTAAGCGCAAAGCGGCGCAGGCGACCTTTATGAGCGGCAAAAAGCCGATTATGGTCGCAACGAACGCGTTCGGTCTCGGTATTGACAAGCCGGATGTGCGGCTCGTCATTCACGCCGGTCTGCCGCTCTCCATGGACGGCTACGTGCAGGAGATTGGCCGCGCCGGACGTGATGGAAAGAAATCCCGCTGTGTGCTATTCTTCACCAAGGCTGATTTTGAACGCAATAAGCGTATATTATCTCATTCTGGAGGCAATAAGGCAATACGGCGTAAGCTGAAACGCCTGAACGCACTGCACGGTCTGGTCGACTCCAAGAAATGCCTGTGGCGTGTCATCGAGAAGTACTTCGGTGAAAAACCGCAGAAAAAATGCGAAAAATGCTGCCGCTGCCGTCAAAAATCCGTGTAATCATGACGCCCGTATATATATTATATAATTGGAAATACTATACAGCACCTTATTCATACATCTAGCCAAGTTAAAGGAGGAATACTCATGCCTAAAAACAATCCGAACTGCCCGCTCCCCGACATCCGCGAAGCACGCATTGACCCGACCCTGCCGGTGAACGAGCGGCTGCGCCTGTTTGCCGCCGCTATCGGTGATCCGCACCGCTTCCGCGTCGGCGACACCGAGGTCGATGTGCTGTTCGACGACAGCGCGCCCAGCCTGCAAGCCTGCCTGACCAGCATGTGCAGACAGCTGCAATAGTGTCAAAAACCGGATAATATATCTTGAAACTTGCGGTACGCTGCGCGCTGTGGTACAATAAACGTACAAAACACAGCTATCAGCGTGCCGCCTGTTTTTTTGAAGGAGGCACCAAAATGGCACGAAAAAGTAAATATGAGCATTCATCCGCAAAATTATCCACAACCCTGTGGAAGCCGGCGCTGTACATTCGTCTCTCACGTGAGGACGGCGACCGCGAAGAAAGCAACAGCATCGCCAGCCAGCGCGAACTGCTGACCGAGTTCACAAACGCACAGACCGACATGGCTGCGCCCCGGCTGTATACCGATGACGGCTACACCGGCACGGATTTCGACCGGCCGGACTTTCAGCGCATGCTCAATGACCTGCGCGCAGGCATCATCAACTGCGTGATCGTCAAGGATCTGTCACGTTTCGGCCGAAACTATGTCGGCGTCGGCGAATATCTTGAGCATGTATTTCCGCTGCTGAACGTGCGCTTCATCTCGGTCAGCGACAGCGTGGACAGCTACCTCGACCCGCGCTCGGTGAACAATCTCGTCGTACCGTTCAAAAACATCCTCAACGATGAATACGCCCGAGACATCTCGAACAAGGTCCGCGCTTCGCTTGACCTGAAGCGCCGCCAGGGCAAATTCATTGGCTCGTTCGCGTCCTACGGCTACCGCAAAGACCCCGACGACCACAGCCGGCTGCTGATCGACGAGGCGGCCGCCGCGGTCGTGCGCGATATTTTCAACTGGTTCATCGCCGGCACGAGCGTACTCGGCATCGCAAAGCGACTGAACGAACAGGGCGTCCCGAATCCATCCGCCTACAAACGGCAGCAGGGCATGAACTACCGCCATCCGGCCTCGGGCACGCTGGACGGACTTTGGCCGGACAGCTCAGTGCGCCGTATCCTGCGCAATCCGCTGTACACCGGCACTATGGTGCAGGGCAAAAATCGCACGAAAAGCTACAAGCTGCATGTCAGCGAGGCCGTTCCCGAGGAAGACTGGATCACCGTTGAGCAGACACATGAGGCCATCATCCCCATCGAACTGTTCGACAAGGCGCAGGCGCTTTTCGAGCGCGATACACGCACCGCGCCAACGCACAAGCAGGTCTACCTGTTCTCCGGTTTTCTTCGCTGCGCGGACTGCGGCAAGGCGATGAACCGCAAGACCATTTCACAGCCTTACCGCAACTATTATTACTATATCTGCTCGACGTTTAAGAAGCAGCACAGCGGCGCCTGCACGAAGCATACCATCCGCAGCGACCGTCTGGAGCAAGCCGTACTCGAAACGCTCCGCAGCCAGATCGCGCTTGCGGTCGAGATGGACGAGCTGATTGCCGAGATCAACCGCAGTGGCGCGCGCAGCCGTTCCGCAGACCATCTGCAGACCGAGCGGGCACAGCTTACAGCCGAGCGTGAACGCATCGAACAGATGAAGCTGTCCCTGTATCCGGACTGGAAAGCCGGAGACATCTCCCGCGAGGAATACCATCGGCTGAAAGAGCAGTTCGAGCAGCAGCAGGGCAAGCTCGATACACGCATCGCGGCCCTGCAAACGCGCATCGACGAGGCGCAGAACGGCGTGGACGAAACCAATTCGTTCGTGTCGCAGTTCGTGAAATATCGCAACCTGCAAACGCTGACGCGCGAAGTCATTGTCGAACTGATCGACATGATTTACGTCCACGAGGGCGGCAAAATCACGATAAAATTCAAGTTTTCCGACGCCTATGCGGCAGTACAGGACTATATCCGCAAGCATGGAAAGACCGCATAGTCCTAAAATAACATCTTCCCCCGCTGCTGCCGACACCCTTTCCGCGCTGCTGGAGGATTTGGGGGCCGAGCCGCGGGACTTTGACTGCATCGTTACCGGCGACCTCGGTCACATCGGTGCGGACCTTCTGCTGACGCTGCTGCGCGGCGACAGCATCGACCTGTCCCCGGTCTACTCGGACTGCGGCAGCCTGATTTTCGGTGACGAGCAGGACGCGCATGCAGGCGGCTCGGGCTGCGGCTGCTCAGCGGCAGTTCTCTGCGGACCGCTGCTGCGCGATATGCATCGCGGCAAAATCCACCGGCTGGTGTTTGCGGGCACGGGTGCGATGATGAGTCCGACCTCGGTGCAGCAGGGACAGCCGATTGCGGGCATCTGCCACGCCGTCGTGCTGGAAAGGAGCGAAGCATGAACTACCTGAATGCTTTCTGGGTCGGCGGACTGATCTGTGCGCTGTGTCAGGTGCTGATTGACAAAACCAAGCTGACACCGGCGCGTGTTCTCGTTTCGCTGGTGGTGCTCGGTGTTATCCTGCAGGGGCTCGGCTGGTATCAGGCAGTCGTGGACTACGCAGGTGCAGGCGCGACTGTGCCGCTGCTCGGCTTCGGATACTCGCTGGCGAAAGGCGTCGCCAAAGCAGTTGCGGAAAGCGGCCTGCTCGGCGTGTTCACCGGCGGCGTGACCGGTGCGGCAGGCGGTATTGCCGCCGCGATCGTGTTCGGCTGTCTGTTCGCGCTGCTGTCCAGACCGCAATCGAAGTCGTAAAAAATAACACTCCCGCTCGGAATCCACCTTCCGAACGGGAGCGTTTTTGCAGCCAATTCTTTCTTTATCCGATCACGCAGATCACGGTCATTACCATGGCGCATACCACCGCAGCCGCGCTGACAGTGCGTACCTTGCTTACCGCGCCATCGGCCTGCTGCCGGTCTTCACCCAACAGCCATGCCGGTCGGAAATAGAACAAGATACCGAGAACGAACAATACGCCTATGCTGACCCAGTCATAGATTTGCATTTTCAATGCCCCATTTCTTCATTTCCGTAACCCAATACTCTCTCTTCATTTCTCTCTCCCGCTTCCGTCTGCCGAAAGCTGCGGCACTAACCGACCGGCTGCAATCCGTCGGTATCTGCCGCTCACGCACCTGCGTCTGTATACGCGGTGCGGACCTGCTCATCGCCTGTCTCTGCAGGTGATTCTTTTTTATCAGGTTGATATTATTTTATCACACCCTGCTGTAAATCTCAATGTTTCTGCGGCTTTACAAAACACTTTCTCCGATTTAACCAATTTCTTTTTTGTGTTTTTGGCAGGAACCCTTTATTTTTGTGCACTTTATCTGTATCTATCTCCTTGCTTTATTGCATATTTTCGAGTATACTAAGAAAACCGAACTTTATCCCTCAATCGGGAAGGAGGAACTTTTCCAAATGCTGTACTCCAAAAACAAAAAACGCGGCTTCACGCTCGTGGAGCTGATCGTCGTGCTGGTGATTCTTGCGATCCTCGCAGCACTGCTCATTCCGGCACTGACAGGATATATTGATAAGGCAAAAAAGGATCAGGTCATCGCGGAGACCCGCATGCTGCATGAGGCCGTGCAGACGGAGATGTCCGAACTATATGGTTCTTCAAATTGGAAACTTAATTCCTACACCACACTTGCAAACAGTACAGGTACAGTAATTGGTAACAATTCTAATGGTAATCCTAATAGTTATGATTTGAAAGCCAACTACGATAAAATTGCAAAACTTTCCGAAGTACCTTGTCTGCAGGAAGGCGGTTCTGGACAATTTCTCGTTCTTATCAATAGTAAGGCACAAATCCACGCGATTATTTATCACTCCGACCGTGGCTATCTCGGTCTTTACTTTAGTGATACCAACCAATATAGTGCCTATAAAATTGGCGAAACCGCTGAAGGCGGTAAAATAAGTGATAACATGTTCCGTTCTTATTATAGTTCGGTTTATTATAATGCCGCCGTTGATGCAGTGCCAAAACCTGATGGCTCTTATTCGGATAACAGTTATTATCTTTGGACCTGCACTGGTATTCGCGGTATGCTGCACATCAGCGAACTTGTTCTCCCATCATCATAACAAAATCCCCGCCACTCGGCGGGGATTTCCTTTACCATATGATATTATGCCTCAAACCCATCCGGGAACACAACGGTCAGCACCCACTTGAACGCCTCTTCGCCGTAAACGGCGTGCGGCACCTTTGCGGGCATGACGAGCGTTTCACCTGCCTTGACGATATGCGGCACACCGCCGACCGTAAAGCGTCCGGTGCCCTCGAGCACGGTCACCATTGCGTCGCCGGTGGAGTCGTGCGTGCCGATCTCCTCGCCTTTGTCAAACGCGAACAGCGTAATGCTGACCGCCTTGTTCTGCGCCAGTGTCTTGCTGACCACCTGTCCCGACTGAACGGAAACCAGCTCGGCGAGCCTTACAACGCTCTCGTGGTCGATATTGCGGATGAACTTGTCCATAGCTTCTCCTCTTTCCTGTCGTTTGCTTTATGCTGACAGTATACCACGCCAAGCCGCCGATTTCTGTTGTCCGCACAACATTTACAGGAAAATCGAATTTTCCTTGCGCGCTTCAGTCTGGAATTGCTCGAGCATAGCGGTGTGCGACAGGAAATCCGGATCATCGAATTTCTTTGCACCGCTCGGGCAGTAAGTCGTGCAGGCACAGCATTTAATACAGGTGCCCGGAATATTAGATGGGTCGTTCGGGTCAATCGCACCCATCGGGCAGATTTTCGCACACAAACCGCAGTGCTCACACAGCATCATCATCGTGCTCGGCTTGGCCTTGAGGAACTTTGCGGGCGTTTTGTCGGTCTTGAGCGGCGTGTAGTAGGCTGCCTGCGCGTCACCCGGCACCTTCGGCGGCTTGATCTCTCCCTCGCTTCTCAGCTTGAGCGCCGCACCCTGAGCCAGCATACGCAGCTCACTGAGGTCAGCCGCGTCCGGACGGTCTGCCGCCAGCTTGTCCGAGAATACATGCCGACACAAAAAAGCGCCGCCTGCCACCGGTTTGAAGTTGTTTTTTGTCAGCAGCTCGCACATTTCGGCAAGCGCGTTGTCATATGCTCTGCCGCCGTAGGTGACAAGCGCCACCGCCGGTGTACCCGCACCGTGCAGGCAGCGAGCAAAGTCCGGCGAAATCTTGTTCGGCAGCCGACCGGCATACACCGGACAGCCGAATACGACCAGCTCATCCGGGGCAAACTGATACTCCTGCGCACGGTCAGACGGCGTGTTGAGCGATATGTACCGACACTCTGCCTTAAACAGACGCGCCAGTTCATCCGCCGTTGTTTCAACAACGGTCTTTGTGCTTCCTGCCGGACTGAAATACACACCCGTAACTTTTTTGATATCCATATCCTTTTCGTCCTCCGCTTTACGCTTATTCTACAATTTCAATACGGAATACGTTGATCGTGTCCACATCGGGGCAGCAAAACACCGCCACGCCGTCCTCCTGCCCGGGAAGATGGCCGCCGTAACGCAGAATGTCGATGTATGGGAACGCAACGTGCATCGCCATCGGGCAAAGCTGCCCGCGCTCGGTGTCGAAGTCGAAGCTGTCGCCGATTTTGTGCCCGCGGTGACAGCCGTGCTTGCCTTTTCGATCGATCAGCGTAATTTTGATCTTGGGTCTGCTCATTTGCGCCACGGCTCCTCACCCTGATGCAGAATTTCCATCTGGCACAGACGCATCGCATTCAGCGCAGTATCGTGCGACTCCGGCGTGACGCACGCGCACAGTGCCGCGTCGATCACGATGTTTGCCTCCGGGAATGCTGCCTTGCACAGCATGGCGTTGGAAATCACGCAAATACCCGTGCATACGCCGACAAGCTCAATTTCCGTCGGCGGTTCCGGCAGAGCGCGCAGCGCGTCCACAAGTGCCACCGCGCCGAAGGTCGGCTTGCAGATGATGCGGGACGCCGGAATGCCATCCACAGCGGCAGCAATAGCATTGTCCAGTGCATGACCTTCCGTTCCTTCGATGCAGTGCGGCACCGGCAGATGACGCCCTTCGTTTGTCTCCATGTAGTTCGGCTGGTGGGTGTCCAGCGTGACAAACAGGTTCTCACGCGGTGTATTTTTTGCCTTCTCTGCCACATAGGGCACGATGGCGCGCGCTTCAGCCGTACCGAGAGGGCCGCTGATAAAATCCTTCTGCATATCCACTACGATAAGAATTTTCATAAATTACGGTTCTCCTTTGTGTAGTGGTTATAGTATAGCATTGTTTGATGGGTTTTCCAATGAAGTTTGTGTGGCTTGTGCGTTAGCGAGTGCTAATAGTTGATTATTCGCTTGAGAAGCGAGCGGAACTGCGCTAACGCCGCGCGGGCGCATAAGAGGGTAGACAACCTGCGGTTTTCCACCCTCTTATGAATCTCCCCTTTTCCCTTAGAAAGTCTGGCGCAGACCGGAGACCGGTGACCGCTGCGAAAATGGAAAACGGCAGTCGGGTTGCCGTTGCGTATCTTTCCCCGCCTTTTCGCAGTTCACAGATAAATTACTGCTACGCATGCGGGTTCATCTACGCAGAGCGCGGCATAGCAGTGCCGCACAACTCTTTGGCACGTTATAACGCACGGCACCTGCGAATTTAGGTGTTCGGTGCCATTTATTTTCGCAGGTGCTGTCTATAATAACGTGCTCACGAATTGCGCAACACGGTCATGTTGCGCCTGCGAAGACTTTCCGGTCTGTGTAGCAGTAATGTATCTGACACTGCGAACAGGTTGCGAAAGACACTGTAGTAAAAATCCTCTGCCGTTCACCTTTTTCGAAGCGGTCACATGTCGGCAATCTGCGCCAGACTAACTAATAAGGGAAAGGTAGGAGTACAAAGAGGAAGGGCACTCATTTAATCCGCGCACGGCGCGGGAAAAAGGTTTAGCAGCCTACGGGCAAACCGCAGGTGTCCCTTCCTCTTTGTCCCCGCCGCGGACGCGGCAGTCTCCCGCGCTCCGCGGAGCGCAATTTCCCTCTGAATGTCAGCGAAAACCTCCCCGCCCGTCAGGGTGAACCGCCTGCGCGGTTCAAATACCCCGCTCAGCTGGTGCAGCAAAAGGTGCTGCCCGGAAAAGGCGAACACGCTTACGCAGTTCGTGTGCCCTGCAAAACCTGTGCAGAAAACAGCCGTTACCCGATGAAATCCTCCACCCGGTCTGCCGCCCTGTGCATCGCATGCTCCGCCTTATGCGCCGCGTGCTTGGCATTCCGCCGCATCGACGGATTGAGCATCGCGCCGGCCGCTACCATCGAAACCACCGCGCCTGCCATCGCTCCGGTTGCAATGCCGGAAACAAAAGGTGAAATTCGCATAAAAGATCTACCGCCTTTCATAAAGTTTATAGAATCAGTATGCCCGCTCGTCCCTCAAATTTTACACAGCAAAAAAATGCTTGTTTGGCACAATCGACTATTTACAATCGCATGTTCATATTATATAATATATCTAACAATCCGCCTTTAAGGTGCGGCCCGTGAGCCGCGCAAGGCAGAAAACAGTGCATACGCCGTCAGCCGTAAGACAAGGGGGACAGGTGTAGTATTCGTGCGGCTTTCTGCTAATTGTTGTGGCGGAGAGTCATTTTTTTGCATTTTTGAAGGGAGGCGGCAGATTGACCGAACCGAAGATCATACTTGATCAGGATGGCATTCGCCGTGCACTGACCCGCATCGCGTTCGAAATCGTAGAGAAAAACAAGGGCGCGGAGCACCTGCTGCTCGCCGGTGTGAAAACACGCGGTATCTATCTGGCGCAGCGCATTGCTGCCAAGCTGGGCGAGGTCGAAGGCAAGGCACCTCCTGTGCTCGAGCTGGACGTTACGCCGTGGCGCGATGACGTGCCGCGCACGGACGCTCCTCTGCCCGATCTCGATCCGCGTATTGCAGGCGCGACCGTCATCATCGTGGACGATGTGCTGTACACCGGACGCACCGTGCGTGCCGCCATCGAAGCCATCTCTCACCGAGGACGCGCCGAGCGCATACAGCTGGCTGTGCTGGTCGATCGCGGTCACCGCGAACTGCCGCTGCGGCCGGATTATATCGGCAAAAACCTGCCTACCGCGCGTGATGAACGCGTTTTTGTCCGCCTGACCGAAGTGGACGGCGAAGACAGTGTAAACATACAAGCTCGCAATCCGTAAAACAACATCGCACCTGAGAAAGGAAGAACCGAATGTCTATCCAAACCTTAGTAGAAAAGATCAAGGAAAAGGGCAACCCGACCGTAGCCGGCCTGGACGCTCGACTGGAGTACATCCCGCAGCATATTTCGGGACGCAACATGATGCTGCACGGCGAAACGCTGCGTGCTGCCGCTGAGAGCGTCGTAGCCTTCAACTGCGGCCTGATCGACGCACTGTGCGACATTGTTCCGGCCGTAAAGCCGCAGGCTGCGTATTACGAGCTGCTCGGCTCCTACGGTGCGATGGCGCTCAAGGAGACCATCGACTACGCACACGCCAAGGGCATGTACGTTATCGGCGATATCAAGCGCAACGACATCGGCGCTACTGCAACCGCTTATGCAGAGGCTTACCTCGGCAAGACCCGCGTTGGCGATACCGAGATCGCACCGTACGGCTGCGATTCGGTTACCGTAAACGGCTATCTCGGCACCGACGGTGTAGAGCCGTTCCTCAAAGAGTGCCGCAGCCGCGAGAAAAGCCTGTTTATGCTGGTAAAGACCTCTAACCCGTCCTCCGGCGAGCTCCAGAACCGCGATATGGAGGGCAAGCCGCTCTACGCCCGCATGGCCGAGATGGTAGCAAAGTGGGGCGAGGGTCTGGATACGCCGTGCGGCTACAACCAGATCGGCGCGGTAGTCGGCGCGACCTACCCGGAGGAGCAGAAGATCATCCGTGAGCTGCTGCCGAAGAGCTACTTCCTCGTACCTGGTTACGGCGCGCAGGGCGCAACCGCAAAGGACATCGCCAATGCGTTTAACGACGACGGTCTCGGTGCTATCGTAAACTCCTCCCGCGGCATCATGTGCGCATGGAAGAAAACCGGCAATAACGGCGAGGACTATAAGGAAGCCGCCCGCGCAGAAGCCATCCGGATGCGCGACGACATCGTAAACGCCATTAAGTGATTATAGGGGGTATCCAATACCCCCTATATACAAAAATCAGTTCCAGTAGAAACTGATTTTTGATACCCCCGGACGCGGCCCAAGGCCGCTGAGTCGAGGTATAAAAAGTCAGGCGCATGTCCCGACTTTTTATGAACGCAGCAAGCTGCGTTCTATTACAATAGAAATTCCGCGAATTTCATTTAGGAGCGTGTGGATATAGTGAAAAAAGCATACTTACTGCTGGCGGACGGCACTCTGTTCGAGGGTACCGCAGTCGGCTACGAAGGACAGAGCATCGGTGAGGTCGTATTCAACACCGGCATGGCAGGCTATCAGGAGGTTCTGACCGACCCGTCCTACTACGGTCAGGTCGTTACCATGACCTACCCGCTCATCGGCAACTACGGCATCAACTTTGACGACTACGAGTCCCGCAAAAGCTGGGTTTCCGGCTTTATCATGCGCGAGATGTGCGAATACCCGTCCAACTGGCGCTGCAAGGTAACACTCGACGAGTACCTCAAGGCGCAGAAGGTTGTCGGTCTAGCCGGCATTGATACCCGCCGTCTGACCCGCAAGCTGCGAGGCGAGGGCGTTATGAACGGCGTTATTTACACCGAGGGCTTTGAGCCGGATGAGCAGACCATTGCGGAAATGAAGGCTTACGTTGTAAAGGATGCGGTTAAGACCGTAACCTGCGACGAAAATATCGTTTATCCCGCTGACGGTGAGACCAAGTACCGCATTGCCCTGTTCGATTACGGCGTAAAGTACAACATTGAGCGCGAGCTGTGCAAGCGCGGCT
>OGXW01001128.1_pt1 | contig 20359 bp, 18 predicted proteins | sample 1576341 | NCBI WGS metagenome assembly OGXW01 (sample SAMEA3541592, study PRJEB24748) | human gut metagenome | biome: human gut; feature: human-associated habitat; material: faeces | place: China | collected 2012
GGACTATCCGGAAATTGACTTGTTCGGCTATATGAAAACCACAAAGGGCAACAATGCAACCACGCGTTCGGCGGTGGTTCGTCTGACAAATGCCGTTTCTCTGGAGCCGTTTCACTCGGACTTGGATTTTCTGACCAATATGGGATTGGCAAGTCGGTGCGATGAAAACAACTCGATTGCACAGAGTGAATTGCACAAGTCATTCTATGCGTATACGATTACGATAGATTTGGATCGCGTTGGCATTGATCCGAATACGGGCACGAAACTGGACGATGCTGAACGGGCACGCCGCGTTTGTGAGTTGTTAAAGACAGCAGAATTCCTGTATCGGGATATTAAGGGCCGCAGAGAAAATCTGGCGCCGGTATTTATCGTGGGCGGTGTTTATGAGAGAAAATCTCCGTTTTTTGAAAATCGTTTGCGCTTGGAAAAGGGAAAGCTCAATGTAGATATGGTTCGGGACGTGATGGATGCCATCGGAGAAGATACGAAGGTTGGTTATCTGCCGCATGCATTCCGCAATGACGCGGAGATTCAGGAAAAGCTGTCTTGTATGACAATTTCTGCATTCTTTAAGCAGCTGTGCGCAGATGTGGAGCAGAATTATGGAGTCTGAGACAAAAAAAGCAGTTCGTATCATGGCGTATCAGAATATGGCGTCGTATCGTGTGCCGTCCAGCTTGGCCATAAAGGAAAGCTATCCGCTGCCGCCGTATTCCAGTGTCATTGGTATGGTACATGCTGCGTGCGGATTTCAGAGCTATGTGCCGATGCAGGTCAGCATTCAAGGCAAATGCAAAAGTCATGTATCTGAGCTGTATACGCGCTATGAGTTTGGACAATACACAAAATATGAGGCGGGACGGCATCAGATTCAGCTGAAAAACGGAGATGACACGTTGGGTATGAACCGCGGCGTTGCATCCATTGAACTGTTGGTAGATGTCTATCTCATCCTGCACATCATTCCAGAGGATGAAGCAATGATTCCTGTGATTGCAGAGGGCATGCAGCATCCGAAAAATTATCTGTCCTTGGGACGTCACGAAGATTTGATACGCATTGACGCGGTCGATGTTTGTGAGCTTGCGTGGACAGAGCTGGAAGATTCTATGGTTGTGCCGTGGGATGCCTATATTCCGGTAGAAGAAAGAAACCGGCTGGGATTTGCTTCTCCTGCAACGATTTATAAGCTGCATAAGGACTATACCATTGATCCGAATTTACAAATTCGGTTATGGAATAGTGTCCGTGCCCAATTCGTAAAGGGCGGAGCGGCATCGGAAATCGAAGAGGAATCCATGGTTTGGGTGGATCTCACACCGATGCCGGAGTATATCAATCAAAAAGAATACAATCTTACATCTCCGATGCCGGTGTTTGGGGCATGATGACGGGAAAGTGCTCGCGAAATGCGAGCACTTTCTATAAAGAGGTATGACGACATGTTTTTTGCAAAAAGCAATGGGGAAACCCTACAGGAACACGTGGAAAAGTGCTTGCAGGTGTTCCAATCTCTGTATGAGAAATATCCGGACTTGTTGACAGAAGTAGAATGGGATTTGCTGAGGCAAGCGGTAATTGCACATGATTTGGGAAAGATAAATCCATTGTTTCAAAAACTGATGAAAGAGGGGAATTTGTCAGAAAAAGAATGGGATCAATGGATACCGCATGGACAGTTGAGCCCTGCGATGATCAAAAAAGACGCGCGGAAAGATGAAATAGAGCAAATTATACTTGTCTGTGCAATATATTATCATCATGACCGGCCGGAAAAAGACCGAAATATTGTACGAGAATATATTCGGAATACATTGCAAGACGAGTGGGAGACGATAAAATTTCCTTGTGATTTTCTGACGAAAAAGCTTCGCACAGCGTATTATTCCTATCAAGTGCAAAAATTAGATGAATTAAAAGACGATGAAATTTTGAGATATATCCTCATCAAAGGCTGCTTGAATCGCATTGACTATTGTGCCAGCGCAGGACGATTGGAAATCGAAGCATCAAGTTTCATAAATGGAAAAGATGTGGCGCAGTGCACAGAAAACTTTATGGAAAAGCAAGGCTATGCCAGACGGGAGATGCAGACATATCTCACGCAGCATGAAGGAGAAAATTTGATTGTCACAGCAAGCACGGGATCGGGAAAAACCGAAGGTGCACTGCTGTGGATGAAAGACAGCAAAGGATTTTATACGCTGCCGTTAAAAGTGAGTATCAATTCTATTTGGCGGCGCATTCATGAAAACATGGGATATAAACCGGCTGTGCTACTGCATAGTGATGCCAAAGGTTTTTATTTAACACAAGCTTCGGATCAAGATAAATATGAAACAGCGCGATTGTTTGCTGCGCCGCTTACCATTACAACAATAGATCAGTTGTTTCAATTTGTATATAAAGTAAATGGCGCAGAAGCTGCCGCCTCTGCCTTAGCGACAGCACGGCTGGTGATTGATGAAATTCAGATGTATGAGCCGGAACTGGTTGCGATTATCCTGTATGGATTGAAAATGCTTACGCAAATGGGCGGAAAGTATTTGATTATTACAGCGACATTTCCGAAGATTTTATACAAGGTTTTTGAAGAACATACCATTCCGTATCAATGCGCACCGAAATCATATTATGGAGATGTGACCAAACGTCATTGGATGAAGCTGATAAAAGATGAATTTCCGATAGAGGAGATTGTGCGACAAGCCGAGACAAAGCGAGTTTTGCTTTTGTGCAACACGGTGAATTATGCGATAGAGCTGTATCAGCAGCTGCAGGAATATACGGATCATGTTGGACTGCTTCACAGCCGCTTTATTCGAAAGGATCGAAAAAAGTTAGAACAAGAGATACTGGATTTTGCACCCAATGATCCAAATCGAAAAGAAAATCACGGCATTTGGATTTCTACACAGATTGTGGAGGCGAGCCTGAACATTGATTTTGATGTATTGTATACCGAAATGTGTTCCATAGATTCGTTGCTGCAGCGTATGGGACGCGTCTATCGCAACAGGTGGTATGATGGAAACGGAGAACCAAATGTCTATGTCATGTATGGTGATACTGTGAAAAGGCGATGTGCCAATATTATTGATCCGGAGATTTATACCTACACGATGGATACAGTCAAAGCGTATGATGATATGCTGCTTGAAGAAAGCGAACAGCACGATATGAAAACGGAAATGATAGACTGTGTCTATGATCCGGAAAAGAATAAGGCGATTGAGAACAGCAGATATTTGAAAAAAATAAAAGCTAAATGGAATGATTTGGCATTCATGGGCATGTATCAGTACAACAAAAAAGATAAAGAGGCCAAAATTCGCGACATTCGTTCGGATACGGTTATACCAATCAGTATCTATAATCGTCTGGCTGATGATGGAACATTGGAAGAGTGGGAAAAAAGAGCAGCATCTATGGATGGAGATGAACAGGAACAACGTGCGAAACTGCATGAGGAAATCTTATCGTATACGGTGGCAATCAGCCGGTATTATGCAGATGGATGGCAACTTGAACATTGCAATTTAGATACCATATGGAAACATAGTGATATTAAATTGTGCGTAAACCACTATGATGAGGAACTTGGCTTAATGAAAGGGGTAGATAGTGCGGATTTTATTCTGTGAAAAATAGGAGGGAGAAAAATGCAATACCCAGTGACAGGAACAATGGTGTCATATTACTTCGTTTGCAAACGAAAATTGTATTATCATGCGCACCAATTACGAATGGAACAAAACAATGAAGATGTGGCGTTGGGAAAATTGTTGGACGAATCCAGTTATACTCGTGACGAGAAGCACATCACGATTGATGACACAATTTCGATTGATTTTATTCGAGAACATTGCATGTTGCATGAAATCAAGAAAAGCAAAGCAATTGAAGAATCCGGCATTTGGCAGCTGAAATATTATCTATATTATTTAAAACAACGCGGTTGCAAGGAGATGAAGGGAAAAATAGATTATCCGTTGTTACATCGAAGTGTCGAGGTGGAGCTGACGGAAGCAGATGAATACCGATTGAAGGAAGTGATAAAAGAAATTCAAGAAATCTGTGATGGAGCGATAACAGAAGAATTTCCAAAGAAAAAATCCATCTGCAAAAAATGTGCCTATTTTGACTTGTGTTTTATCTGAAGGGAGATACAGATATGAAACAGAGTTTTTATATCTACTCGGAAGGGCAATTGCAAAGAAAAGATAATACGCTTCGATTTCAAGCATTGGGCGGAAAACCAAGAGACTTGCCAATTGAAACGGTATCGGATATTTATATTATGGCTGAGATGACGGTAAATACCGCATTGTTAAATTTGGTTTCTAAATATGGAATTGCACTGCACTTCTTTAACTATTATGATCATTATATTGGTTCATATTATCCGAAAGAGTCCTTACTTGCGGGACAACTATTGGTTCATCAGGTGTCGTGCTATCAAGATGAAAACCGTCGGCTTCAAATTGCGAAAAAGTTTGTTGATGGCGCAGCGGGCAATATTTATCGGAATCTACGGTATTACAACAACCGTGGCAAAAACTTGGAAGAAGCCATGGAGGATGTCATGCGTCTGCGGGAGCAAGCAGAGATGGCGACATCTATTTCAGAACTGATGGGGTTTGAGGGTCTCATTCATAAACGGTATTATGAATCATTTGCTGAGATTGTTAACCAATCGTTGGAATTTGAAAAGCGTGTAAAAAATCCGCCGGATAACGAAATAAATACATTGATTTCGTTTGTAAACAGCTTGATATACACAACAGTCTTGAGTGAGATTTACAAAACGCAATTGAATCCGACAATTAGCTACTTACATGAACCAGGTGTGAGAAGATTTTCATTGAGCTTGGATATCGCGGAGATTTTCAAACCTCTGCTGGGAGATAGATTGATTTTTTCTATGTTAAACCGTGGACAAATCACGAAAAAAGATTTCACGGAGGGCCTCAATGGTATGCACCTGACAAAAGAAGGTTCTCGAAAAGTTGCGCAGGCGATGAATGAACGTCTGAGCAAGACAATTCGGCATAAGGCCTTACAAAAAGATGTTTCCTATCGATATTTGATTCGTTTGGAGTGTTATAAGCTGATAAAAGATTTGATTGACGAAAAGCCGTATGAGCCGTTTGTAATTTGGTGGTAATGATGTATGTGATTCTTGTTTATGATATTGCGATGGATGGCAATGGTGCACGCGTTTCCCGCAATGTATTTAAAATTTGCAAAAAATATTTGACACATGTACAATGTTCGGTATTTGAAGGAGAGCTTTCCAAAGTACAGATTAAAAAGCTCAAAGCAGAGATTCAAGCGTGGATTCGAGATGATCAGGATTCGATCATACTTTTCCAGAGCCGAAATGAACGATGGTTAGATAAAGATATCATGGGGCGGCAAGATGTAACAGTAGATAATTTTTTGTGAATCACAGTCGACCTCCTTGGACGTAAAAATACGGGGAGGTCGACTGCGCATAAAAAATAGCAAATAGCCTTGTTCGCGTGAAAAATCTGCGAAAAAAACGCAATTGTTTTGACAAGTGAGCAAAACCGCTGAGACAACGAATCTTCGTGTAAGATGAGATCGACAACGATTGTCAAAAATAGTTGCAATTGCTGCATAATACTGCTATACTAATCAATAGAACGAGCTGTTATTGTTCGGAATATTGGCTCGTTCCGGATACTGTTTTAATCTATCCATATTGGAATGTAAATTAGTCGGCTAGGTATTCAGTTTTTATAGCTAACCAGTTTTAATCTATCCATATTGGAATGTAAATTCATGTTTGTTGGCACGTTGTCGATGTCCTCGCCGGTTTTAATCTATCCATATTGGAATGTAAATCAGCATGTCCTGAGCGCGGCGATGCTGAACGCATTTAGGTTTTAATCTATCCATATTGGAATGTAAATGCGTGGAGCAAAGATTGCTACTTTGATTTAGATGAGGTTTTAATCTATCCATATTGGAATGTAAATTCAGTTCGGCGTCGGATAACTCCTCCTGTCCGGTGGTTTTAATCTATCCATATTGGAATGTAAATGCTGATGCAGTTCGCGGGAGTGAGCGGCGAGTATCACGTTTTAATCTATCCATATTGGAATGTAAATAACGGGCGGCTGTTTTTATATCTGCGAGAGTTTTAAGTTTTAATCTATCCATATTGGAATGTAAATGCATTCCGCGTGCGGCAGTGCGGTCGATCTCATCCAGTTTTAATCTATCCATATTGGAATGTAAATTGCTGTATATCGCCATGGTTTTTGCGCAGATGGAGGTTTTAATCTATCCATATTGGAATGTAAATTCAGCACACTGCTCAAGGCAATGGCAGCAAAATACGGTTTTAATCTATCCATATTGGAATGTAAATTTCTCGAATTTTGTCACGGACCGCACGTCTTTTAGTGTTTTAATCTATCCATATTGGAATGTAAATGCAATGCCGCAAATGTCTATAGTAACCGCTGAGGGTTTTAATCTATCCATATTGGAATGTAAATAAGTTTACCATCAGTGCAGACACGCCGCGCACGCTTGTTTTAATCTATCCATATTGGAATGTAAATGCGACAACGCCAACATGAATGCCTACACTCCGTCCGTTTTAATCTATCCATATTGGAATGTAAATTTGGAACCTATCCCGCACGACATAGATATTGCAAAATGGTTTTAATCTATCCATATTGGAATGTAAATCTGTTCACATCAATCGAACAGATACGGCTATTGTAGTTTTAATCTATCCATATTGGAATGTAAATTGTGTGCACCTCTTTCTATATTCTATCGTGATGTTTGTTTTAATCTATCCATATTGGAATGTAAATAGAACGCTCATATCACCAAACAGTTGGAAGGGCTTGGTTTTAATCTATCCATATTGGAATGTAAATACGTGGACAGGAAAGGAATGATTGTGATGTTTGTCGGTTTTAATCTATCCATATTGGAATGTAAATACGCCATTCCACAATTGCGTTCACGCGGTTTGGAGACAGTTTTAATCTATCCATATTGGAATGTAAATCAAAAGGTTGGCTGTTGGTCTTACTGCCGACATCAAGGTTTTAATCTATCCATATTGGAATGTAAATGTTTTTTGTACTGGTTGTCTACCAAGCGATTGTTGGTTTTAATCTATCCATATTGGAATGTAAATGATGTGCGATCCCGTCCGCGAAAGCTTCATTTTCTGGTTTTAATCTATCCATATTGGAATGTAAATGTATGCCGTCAGCTCTTTGTCAGAGCCGGACTGATGGTTTTAATCTATCCATATTGGAATGTAAATATTTTGTCATCTTGTTGCTCCCTTCCGTACAGGCTCGTTTTAATCTATCCATATTGGAATGTAAATTTCTTTTCGACTATGTTGCCAAATTACACGACCTCGTTTTAATCTATCCATATTGGAATGTAAATATACTTTTAACCAAAAAGAGGAAGGAGAGTGGGGCTGTTTTAATCTATCCATATTGGAATGTAAATTTTGCCGCCGTAGCTGCAGCTGTCGATAATATATCGTTTTAATCTATCCATATTGGAATGTAAATAACCGCGTTAGCTGACGGCATGTCGCACATTTCCAGTTTTAATCTATCCATATTGGAATGTAAATGAGCTACACAAGCCGCATTTGTTACTATGACATTGGTTTTAATCTATCCATATTGGAATGTAAATGACGATGAGTTCAGCGTAGCAGAGGGCATGGCAATGTTTTAATCTATCCATATTGGAATGTAAATTACATACATACACGCAACACTGGACAAGCAGCAGGTTTTAATCTATCCATATTGGAATGTAAATAAATTAGGTCTGGCACCCCTGTGCTTAATCCCATGGTTTTAATCTATCCATATTGGAATGTAAATTAAAAATTCAGAGAAATGAAAAGTTGCTGTCACTTCCAACAACTGGTATGACAGATTATAAAAACATAGGACGTATTGACCTGTTGCCGAATGCGTTTTTAAATGAAGAACAGCTAGTAAGAACGTTGATTCACGAAAAATGTCATGTTATGCAGCTAAAAAAACATGATGCGAGATATGCGCAAGATAATCTTCAAAAAATGGAAGCACAAGCATATCGCTTTGAAGATTTTTGGTATTCAAGACTTGTAAGGGAGATGAAGCAACACGAAATGGATTGAAAATATAGCGGCAGCGTTTAATGGAAAAAGCGTTGTGTGCCCATGTTGTGGAAGCTCAAATACCGATTATAGTTTTTTTGCCGTTCAAAAGAATACACATATGGGTTCACTCGCTGCTTGGTGTACCGAGTGCAAAAAAGGCGTGCATGTATCTCGGGTACATGTGCCGAAAGATGCAAAAGAGATAGAGTTGCCAAACGGAATTGAATATAATTGAACCGCCTTTCTGGTTTTAATCTATCTATATTGGAATGTAAATGAGTTTTTGACACGCAATGGGATGGATGGTATACTATTTTCATATCTTAAATCAAACCGGAACCGGCTTCTTTCGAGAGCTTTCGCTATGCACGATTTGATGTGTTATTGGTTTGCTCTGCACGCAATGAGCCGTCTGGGCTAAACGTATTTTTAGGAGGACGAAGTATGTCTGCATTAAAGTTTTTGGGTATTTTCTTTCTTGCTCTAGGAATCGTGAAATCTGTGCAGGCTGCCATTTTGTATGCCAAGGAACGTCTTTGACCATGCGCAAGCGGTAAAATTACCAAAAGCTTATATAGCAGTCTGAAAAACGGATAGATATTTGGAGGAAAAACGATGCATTACAATGGCCCGGTCATTCGACCGCAGACCGATGCAGACAGTGTGTTTATTGAAGTGACTGTCGGCTGTACGCACGACAGCTGTACCTTTTGCAATTTTTACGATGGATATCCATTTCGCGTGGCGCCGCTGGAACAGGTTGAAGCGGATTTGAAAGAAGCGGCACAGTACAATCCGCACGCCAAAAAGGTATGGGCATCTGGCGGAAATCCGTATGCGTTATCTACGGAAAAGCTGGCAGTGCTGGCAAAATTGTTCAAAAAATATTTGCCGGAAGGCAGAATTTCCACATATGCCCGTGTGGATGATTTGCTGCGCCGAAGTGTAGAAGATATGCGGTATCTCAAGCAATTGGGCTTTGAAGATATTGTCGTAGGCATTGAAAGCGGCGATGATGAGGTGCTGACACATACGAAAAAAGGATATACTGCCGCAGATATTCTCGAGGGATGCAAAAAGCTGGAGCAAGCGGGCGTTGATTATCGCGTGATTTATCTGGGCGGCTTGGCCGGACATGGAAAAGCACATGAGAGTGCAAAAAAATCCGCCGCACTGCTCAACCAGCTGCATCCGTATTTGATGATTCTCACGACTTTGGCGATTTTGCCGGGAACGGAATTATATGATGAATGGCATGCAGGAATCTTTCAGGAAGTCACAGAGCGCGAGCGACTGGATGAATTTCGCACCTTGCTTGCCAATATGAACAATGAAATCGTTGTTTTTTCTGCGACATCGACAAACTCGATGCCTTTTGTCGTGCATATGCCGTTTGAAAAAGCAGAAATCGTACAAAAATTGGATGCCGCCATTGACAGCATGACGGATGAAAAAGAAGCGCGTATCGTGGAAAGCCGGCACCGCATGACAAGCGTATAATGAAAAATTGCCTCTTTACAGCTGTGATATAATAAAAGAAAAATAGAAAAAGAGGCGAAGAACATGCAAATAAGCTTGATTTTGATGGAAGAAATTGCAAAACTTTTCCTGATTATGTTTATGGGCTATGCGCTGGTGAAAACAAAGCTGCTCCGCGTGCAGGAAAGCAAAGTTGTATCGGTGATTTTGGTCTATTTGGTCATCCCATGTATGATTGTTCACGCATTTCAGATAGATGATTCTCCGCAGGTACGAACAGGTTTGCTGTTTGCGTTTGCAGCTGCGGCAGCAGTTCATGTGCTGTTTTTGCTGTTTACAGCGATTTTGCGCAAGCCATGCCGACTGAGTACAATCGAACAGTTGACGGTGATTTATACCAATGCAGGTATCTTGGTGGTACCATTGATTCAAGCATTGCTCGGACAGCAATATGTTGTCTATTCCTGCGGCTTTCTCGTTGTGCAATTGGTTTTGATTTGGACGCATTGCCGCAGTAAGCTGACGGCAGACAACGGAATACAATGGAAAAAGATTTTGTGGAACATCAATGTGATTTCCATTTTCATTGGCGCCGTGTTATTTTTGTGCCATATCACACTGCCATCTGTGATTGATGACACGATTCAAATGACCGGTGATATGGTAGGACCTATGGGAATGCTGCTGGCCGGTATGGTCATTGCGGATATTCCGCTAAAGCAAGTTTTTACAGCGTGGGGCAATTATAAAACCGTGCTGCTGCGGCTGCTTGTGTATCCGTTGTTATTGCTGGTTTTGTTTCGCGTCATGCATGTGACCGGCATGGTTGCAGACGGCAAAAATATTTTATTGACGGTATTCTTGGCCTGCATTACGCCGGCATGTGCAACCGTCACTTCCATGGCGCAGTTGTATGACAAAGATGCGGCAAAATCCAGCGTACTATATGTTTTGACAACGATATGTTCCATTGTCACAATGCCAATCATGATTGGATTATATTGTGCGTGGCTATAAGAGACAAAAAAATCACGGCGTCGTGCCGTGATTTTTTTTTGCTTATTCTGCGAAATAATTTTGTTTTCCGGGACGCATAAAGTATTTTTGATGCATGTACAGAGAGATGAGCAAAGTCAGCGCTTCTGCTGCCGGAACGGCAATCCAAGCGCCGTTGATGCCGAGAAAATGCGGAAGCACAAGCAGACAGGCTGCCGTAAAAACAAAGGTACGGCAGAACGAAAGAATTGCGGATACTCTGCCGTTGGATAATGCGGTAAAAAATCCGGAAGATGTGATGTTGACACCGCTGAACAAAAAGCAGAAAGCGAACAAGCGGAATCCGGTCAATGCCAACGGGAAGGTCTTTGCGTCGTGGGTAAATATTGTAATAATCGGGCGGGATAAAGCTTCTGACGCACCCAACAAACAGATCGAGGATGCGATGACAAACAGGAAGGAAATCCGGTATACGCGCCGGAGCAAGATCTTGTTTTGCGCGCCGTATTGAAATCCGACAATGGGCGCAACGCCAATAGAAAAACCGAGATAGAACGAATTAAACAAAAATTGGCCGTATAATAAAATGGTAATGGCAGCAACACCGTGTTCTCCGGCAATGCGCATGAGAACAATGTTGAACAACACGGTTACAACTGCCATGGACAGCTGAGAAACCATTTCGGAAGAACCGTTATAACAGGCTTGCAGCAGTTCGCGTTTGTAAAAAGAGAATTTGGTAAAATGCAGTCCCTGTTTGTTTGCAAAGAAGAAAATCAAACCGACAACCGCCGGAATGCATTGTCCGATGCCGGTTGCCAAAGCAGCACCGGCAACGCCGAGCTGAAAGACAACAATAAAGAGATAATCCAATACTGCGTTGGAAATACCTGAGCCGATAGACAGCAGCAAACCGAGCGTTGGTCTCCCTGCTGTCACAAAGTAGGATTGGAATAATACCTGCAGCACGCAGGCGGGAGCAAAGGCAAGCAGCGTGCGCAAATACATGTTGCAGTCGTGAAGAAGCACGTCATTGGCTCCCAAAAACAGAGAGAGCGGCGTGGCAAATATCTGAACCAAAATGGAAATGAGAACGCCCAATCCAAGGGCAATGACGACATATTGCGTCAAACAGGCATTGGCTTTTTGCGGACGATCTTCGCCGAGATAACGGCTGATAATTGCGTTGCCGCCGGTGGCAAGCATGGTCGCAAAAGCAATGGCGATATTGAGAACCGGATAGACGATATTTGTCGCGGAGAGTGCATTGCTGCCGACAAAGCGGGAGACAAAAATGCCGTCCACAATTGTATACAGCGACATAAACACCATCATGACAATAGATGGCGCTGCGAATTTTAATAAAGACCATGGGGTAAATCGCTGATTCAGCGATGAACTCATAAAAATATCTCCTTTCGATGTGCTTTTTTACTTGACATTTGACAGTATATCCTATAGGGTAACCCTATAGTCAAGAGGAATTGGAGAAAAAGAACAGATGAATCGAAATCTTTACATGACAACGGGAGAATTTGCCAAACTCATGGGCGTGACAAAGGAAACGTTGTTTCATTATGATGAAATCGGATTGTTTTGTCCGGAATGCGTGACGGAAAACGGCTACCGGCAGTATTCCGTGAATCAAGTGGAGGTCATGAACACCATTTTGTTGTTAAAAGAATTGGGAATGCCGCTCAAAGAAATTCGGGAATTTATGTGTCACCGCAGTCCGGAGCGAATTTTACAGGTGTTTGCACAGCGGGAAAAACAATTAAATCAGCAGATAAAAAAGCTGCAGCAGATGAAAAAGTGGGTGGCACAGCGCACGCGAAAAATCAAAGCGATTCGACAGCTGCGGACACAAGATGTTTCCGTACAGATGTTTCCGGAGAGATACTATATATATGCTTCCGTGTCGCCGGACAGCGAATGGGAGTATTATCAGAAAGCAGGTGAAATGATCGCGGCGTTGGAGCAGGAAGGTGCCCAAATAGATTATGACATTGCCTGTGTACAGCACGCGGACAATATCCATACGGGACGGTGCAATGTCTATGACAATGCGGGTCTGCTGCTGGAGAAAAAGATGGAAAAGCTGCCGTGTCTGATACTGCCGGCGGGAGCGTATCTGACAGCGTACCATGTCGGGCATTGGAACAGCGTGCAGGAAGCCTATGCGCGCTTGACAGCCTATAAAAAAACACAAAAGCTCCAGACAGATGACATCTATCTGGAGCATTATGTGGTGGATAATTTTGTGGAAGATTCGATAGAAAATTTTGTCACAGAAATTTCTGTGCGCATACGATAGGATTTATCTGCCGGACGCGCGGCACTTTTTCATCGTGCGCTGGAACATGATAAGCATGAGCAGCAAAATCAAAGCGATATACGGCGCAAACAAAAACGGTGAGATAATGATTCCGACAGCTTTTTGCAATTGGATATTCCGGAGTGTTTGGATCCGGACGCCAGTGTGAATGCCAAAGCCACGATTACGGCAAATGGCGTTACAGATACGGTGTCTCTGACAGGCAGACTTACGGAAATCAAACTGGACAATGGAGATCAATGCTTTGCCGGCGGGTTATCCGGATATTTGAACGGAGATAGTTCGCGGGAAAATGCAGTTACGCTGTCTGTAAATTATGATAAGACTGCGCAGGTCTGTTATGTGATAGCACAGATTGGCGATGCACTTTGTTTAGACTTCGGAACGCCTTTTGGTGGACAGAGCAAGATATATCAAAAGTTGAAGGACGCGCAGGCGTAAATACATAACGCATCGGATGAAACAAACCATCCGGTGCGTTTTCTATTGATGCTTACATATAGATTATAAAGCAACAGAGCAGCTCGGGGAAATGAACTGCTCTGTTTTGGAAATATGAGAGAGAATAGAAAAGTGGGTAAATCTTATTTAGCCAACTCCGAGCGGGGAGAAGGTGATGTAGATTGCTGCGAGAATCGCAAAGGTCACAACAACGACTGGAATGCGGTACTTCCACGGTGTCATATCGACAACTTCCAAGTTCGGCAGTTCGTATGGCGTCTCGCGCGGCTTGATCTTGGAGCAAGCCCACAGCAGAACGATGTCAACAACGAATGCGGTTACTTCAAAGTAGAGAAAGTGCAGCGGAACGGTATTCATCAGAACGCCGTATACAATGATGTGAACAATAATGGTGAGCTTCGGTGCGAAGTTCGGGATGTTCTTGTTGAGCATACCCATCATAGCAACAGCCAGAACCGGTACGCCGTAGTAGCCCCACATCTGATTCAAGAAGGTGCTGATGCCAGCCGGCAGATACATGAGGAACGGAGCGATCACGATGGAAGCCAGGCAAAGAACAATGCCGAAGCGTTTAGCAATCGTGATTTCCTGCTGCGCGGTGCGCTCCTTCTTGGAGATAACCGGCAGAATATCGAGGGTGAACAGGGTCATAGAGCTGTTGAGTACCGAGTTGAAGGATGACAGGATTGCGCCGAACATAACAGCTGCGAAGAATCCGAGAACCGGCGTCGGCAGAATGTCATGAACCAGAGTCGGATAAGCCATGTCGAAATCCGTCAGTACACCGCCGTCGCGGATGCGCTGGATGATACCAGGCATGACGAGGAACAGCGGGCAGAATACCAGTGCCAGACCGGAGAGAAGAGCACCCTTCTGTGCTTCCTTCAGGTTCTTTGCGCCGAGTACACGCTGCATGATGGACTGGTTTGTGCAGTAGTAAGAAATGTGGTTGATGCTGCATCCGAGGATAATCATCGGCCACGGGATTTCCGGTGCCTGTGCATCCCAGGACTTGATGGCATTCAGATGCTCCGGAGGTGCATCGCTAATCATGCGCTGCACGCCGGTAATCAGGCTGCCTTCACCGAGAATGATAAATGCCAGAATCGGAACGATGACAACAGCGCCGATGATGAAGATGACGCCGTTGAGCGAGTCGGATACGGCAACGGCCTTCAGACCGCCGAAGATTGCGTAGATGCCGCCGATAACACCGAGGGCAACACACATGATGGTGATTGCGAGGAAACGGTTGCCGCCGACCAAGTCGGTGACATTAAAGATACGCTCCATAGCGACCGAGCCAGCGTAAAGAACCAGCGGAAGCATGGTAACGATGTATGCTACGAGGAAGATAAAGGAAACCAGAACGCGGGTTGCGCGGTCATAACGGTTTTCCAAGAATTCCGGAATCGTTGTAATGCCGAGTTTAAAGTAGCGCGGTACGAAGAACAATGCCATCAGCGTTAGTGCAACCGGGCACATGGTTTCCCAGCCCATTGCTGTGATACCAGCGGCATAGCCCTGACCATTTCGTCCGACTAGCTGTTCTGCTGACAGGTTTGTCATCATCAGGGAACCAAAAATGACGATACCAGTCAGGCTTCGACCGCCCAGGAAGTAACCGTCCTGAGAGGTTTCATCTGTGCCGCGTGTCTTGAGCCAGCTGATAAAAGCAACCAGCGCCGTGACAGCAACAAAGGAAGCGAATGTAAATACCATGATATTTTTCCTTTCCTAACTTCACAAATTCTTTTTCTTATATCTTTTTTATATACACATAGGGGAAAAGCTATGTGTAAAAGGCGAAAAATCCACAGCGCTTCTCCTGTATAGAATTAGCCGCTGTGGATTTTTAATCGGATGAAGTATTAGAGAAGAGAGTATATGAAGGTGTAATCGATTTTGGATAAGAGAGGTGGTTTAGAAACCAGCCTTGCGCAGGTTTTCGCGGCCGATGGAAGCCTTCTCCAGCGGAACGTTGAAAGACTTCACTGGAAACAGATCCTGCTCTACAACGCACCAGCCGTCATAGCCGCACGCGACGAGAGCGTCATGCATAGCAGCGAAGTCGATGCTGCCCTTGCCCGGCTCTACCATGATGTCCTCGGTAACAGCCTTAGCGAAAGACCACTTGTTTTCGTCCATCTTTGCCTTGACAGACAGGTCGCAATCCTTGAAATGGATGTACGGAATGCGCTTTGCCCACTTCTTGTAGAAGGAGATCGGCTCGCCGCCGCCGTATACATGGTGACCGGTATCAAAGCACAGATCTACGTTGGTGTCGTTGAGAAAACGCTCGATCTGCTCTTCTGTCTGAACGTGGCTGTCTACGTGCGGGTGGAACAGGCCGATAAATCCATTTGCCGCACAGCGGTCAGCACACTTCTGTACGTTTGCGCAGTACTTTGCCCACTCATCATCGGTCAGATCCGGATTCATTTCCAGCTCGCCGGTAGCGAGGTTGGTGTACATCGGCGGCAGCAGCACGATATACTTCGCGGACGGGAAGTTCTTGAGCAGGGCAGAGATGTCGTCAATGTCCTTGAGCATCTGCTCAACATTTGCGTCATCCAGATAGTTGCCGCCTTCGGTTGCGCCGACCAGAGTCAGGCCACGTGCGTCGATAGCGTTCTTCAGAACCTGCGGATTTTCGTTTGGCATGTAGCCCCACGGACCAATCTCACAGCCATCATAGCCTGCAATCTTCATTTCGTCGAGGCAGCGCCACCACTGCGGCTGCTTTGCGTTGTTCGGATCGCTTGCCGGGAACCATACGCCCCAAGAATCCGGAGCAATACCAATTTTGATAGACATAGTCTTTCCTCCATCTATTTTCTGGAGCCACTGTCGGAATATATTCCGGCAGTGGCGGATATTTCTTGTGTGACGATTACTTTACGTCAACCCACTCGCGGGTCTTGGAAGACTCGATAACAGCAGCAACCGTGCGGTCAATCTTGTAGCCGAACTCAAAGTCGGTGGTGTAGTCAGCGCCATTGGTGATTGCATCGAACAGAGCATGTACTTCGAGGATCTTCATATCGTTGTAAGCGATAGAGATGCCGCCTGCCGGCTGGAATGCGGAGTAGCCCTTCATCTTCGGGTTCAGCAGAACGGTGCGGAAGCCGCGGTCACGCTCGTTGTCGCTCTGGAAGTATACCTGAACTTCACCCATGCGCTCCAGATCGTAGCGAACAGAACCCTTGGTGCCCTGAATCTCGTAGCACAGGTAGTTTTTGCGGCCGGTAGCTACACGGGAGCAAGCAATCTGACCGATTGCGCCGTTTGCGTACTCAGCGGTGAAGGTCATGATGTCCTCGTTCTCAACGTCAACCAGCTCATCGGAACCAGCGCACTTCGGACGCTTCGGGAATACGGTGGTAGCAACTGCGTTTACCTTGGAGATGTCGCCCATGATAAACTGGGAGATGGACAGCAGATGAGAACCCAGATCGCCCAGAGCGCCGCAGCCTGCCAGCTTGTTGATGTGTCTCCAAGTAATCGGCAGGGACTCGTCAAGCAGCTGATCCTGATCGTAGGTGCCGGTGAAGCGCATGATCTTGCCCAGTGCGCCGGACTGAACCAGCTCACGAACGTAAGCGTTTGCCGGATTCTGAGTGTTGTTGAAGCCAACGTAGTTTACAACGCCCTTCTGAGCAGCCAGCTCAGCCAATTCCTTGGACTCCTCAGCGGAGATGGACAGCGGCTTCTCGCAGTATACGTTCTTGCCGTTTTCCAGAGCCGCCTTAGCAACCTCGTAGTGGAAAGCGTTCGGGGTTGCGACGTCAACCAGATCAACGTTCGGATCGGTTACAACGTCGTGCCAGTCGGTGGTGATGCGCTTAAAGCCGATTTTCTTCTGTGCGGACTTTGCAGCTTCTTCGTTTGCGTCAGCAACGATCTCAAAGGATGCAACGCCGTAGTCAGGACCAAACAGCATCTCAGCGTCAGCCAGTGCAGAGGAATGAGCCTTGCCCATCCAGCCGGAACCTACCAGACCAATGCGGATTTCTTTCATTTTCTTTTCCTCCTAAAAAATGTTCTTTCAATGGTGATGCATAAATTTACTAATTTCTTTACAGTCTTGAAAAAAGTTTGAAAATCAGGGAGAAACGATTTATTTCTTTGGTTTTCGTTCGTGTCTCTCGTTTGACTGTGCCCATAGTATACGGCGAAAACCGAGAAATGTCATTGCATAGAGTTTTCCTGTTCTATACATAAATTATCATTTATCTAGAGAAAAACACAACCTGCACAAATACGGTGGGATGTATTTGTGCAGGTTGTATAAAACGATGTTCTTTTGTGTATAGAACGGCGGAAAGAAGCGCATTTATGTCAAACCGGATTTTTTCGAAATTGACTGGGAGAAACACCGACGCGTGATGAAAACAGGTTGCTAAACGTAGTTATATTTGGATATCCGACACTGTTTGCGATGACTTTCACTGGGAGATCCGTCGTTTTGAGCAAATGCTTCGCCCGATTGATGCGCACGAGGATGATGTATTCGTGCGGGGAGTACCCGCACTGCTTTTTAAACAGGCGGGAAAAGTAAAATTGACTTATGTTGACGTGCCGCGCCAGCTCAGGGAGTGTCAAGGGTTCTCCGTAGTGCTCGCCGATATACTGAATGGCAGCTTCTGTGGCGGTCTGGGCGTTGCCGGTGTCTGTGCAGGATTGGGTGCTATTGCCGGTAATCAAGGCAATCCAGATAGAATAGATTCGCAGAGACAGCTGTGCCTCTGCAATAAATTGATTGTTGCGCCAAGCATATAGAATATCCAGCATCAGCCGATGCACTTCGGAGGCGCTGGAAGAATCAAAGACCGGTGTGCGGTATAGACTGCATACCTGTTCAAACAGCTGCGGACTGTTGCTGCCGTCCAGATGCATCCAGACGAATTCAGTATGGTCTGTCGTATGATATTGATGCGGTTGTGCGCAGTCCAAAACGATCAACTGCCCGCGATGTGCGATGATGGTGCGATTATTTGCCGTGACGGAAAGATGTCCGCTGCGGATGTACATGAGCAGATAGCGTGCGTCCGGATAGCGGGAGCGGTCAATTCGATAGTCTTTATCTGTATAATAATAACCGCAGGATGTCATATAAAACAGCATGCTGCGTGCTTGTTCAGAAGGGCTTTGAAAATATAAATCTGATCCGTTGCAGGTGCCGGCTTCGAAACCGAGCATAGTTAAGATACCTCCTTAGGAAAATCATCCATTGAGAATACGTCAAATTGTAGCATCTCGTTTGCGAGATGTCAAAATGGAACCATATGCCCGCTTGCAAAAAATCGCGGGGAGAGCAAGATAACGCAAACAGGGGATGTAAAGAAATGTGTGAATCGGTGGTTGTTCGTCACTATAATAAGGAAAAACGCAGGAAATTGTTGAAAAATATGCGTTTTTCTTGGTGGATGTCGGACAGATGTACGAAAGAGTATTTTATCCAAAGCAAAATACACAAGATGAACAAGGAAGAGCCCGTGCACATTGAACAATGTTACGGAGAAATCATTGAGAAAACAAGGAAATGACAAGAAAATCTCACGAACTATACAAAAAAAGAAAATTTTTTTGTGCAATTTAATAAGAAAATCACAAAAAGAGCACGGTTTCGCAAATCAATAGCAGGAAATGTTATTTATTTGCACGGGACAAAACGGTACAATGCATACATAGAAAAACACAACAGATGACAAGAGAGATAGAATGTTGTGAACAAAGAAAAGGAGAATGACCTATGAAAATGAAGAGAATTGCAGCGATGCTCTTGGCAGGTGCCATGCTGACAGGTCTGTGTGCTTGCGGCAGTTCCGGCGGAGACGACAAGAAGGCGGCAGGCTCCGGCGGCGGCAGCGCAGACGGTGCAAAGATCAGTATGATTCTCAAGACGACCTCCGCAGAGTACTGGCAGTATGTACAGGCTGGCGCAGAAGCAGCGGCAAAGGATCTCGGCGTAACCGTTGATGTAAAGGGCGCAACCTCTGAGACTGCATACGATGAGCAGCAGAACATGATTGAGACTGACGTGCAGTCTGGCGCATATGATTCCATCATCATTGCTCCGCTGCAGGGCGATCAGGCGGCAACGCTGGTAAAGGGAACCAAGACCCCGATTTTTGCGGTTGATACCAATTTTGATGCACCGGAAGTTATTTCCTTCATCGGTACCGGCAACGAAGATGCGGCAGCACAGGGCGGCAAGGCTGCAGTAGAGGCAGCAAAGGCAGCAGGCTGGGAAAAGATCGAATGCATCGAAATCTGCGGTGTACAGGGTGACCCGACCAACACTGCACGTTACGAAGGCTATAAGAAGGGCGTCAACGAAGCTGGCGGCACCTTCCTTGAGAAGGAAACCCAGTACGCAGACGCAGTTGCAGATAAGGCTGTAAACTCCATGGAAGCTATTATGCAGACGCATCCGGAAGGCGTAGCAATCATCTGTGCAAACAACGATGATATGGCTATGGCAGCAGCTCGTGCAGCAAAGGGCAACAAGGCATACGAAAAGACCATCTTCCTCGGCTTCAACGGTGACCGCGCAGCATGCGAGGCTATTCTGGCAGGTCAGGAGACCATGTCTGTTATTCAGGACGCTTACGGTATGGGCTACAAGGCTGTACAGGCTGCAGTAGATAACCTGAACGGCAAGAAGCTGGATTCCTTCATCGACTCCGGTTCCGGTATCGTTGATAAGGACTCCGCACAGGAGCGTCTGGATCAGCTGTCTGAGTACCTGAAGTAAGAGAGACACAAGGGCAGAAAAGAAACGATCATATGGGGTGCCCTTATCGAAGAAAAATCGGTAAGGGCACCACTTTTCCTCGCAGGGAAATGGAGAAAAGGGTGAAAATCAATGAGTGAATATGTAGTAGAATTAAAAAATACGACAA
>OGXW01001133.1_pt1 | contig 20326 bp, 18 predicted proteins | sample 1576341 | NCBI WGS metagenome assembly OGXW01 (sample SAMEA3541592, study PRJEB24748) | human gut metagenome | biome: human gut; feature: human-associated habitat; material: faeces | place: China | collected 2012
ACCAGAAGGAGATTATAGATTTAGCAGAAACCCTGCCGTTTTTTGCGGAAAAGAGACTTATACTTATAGAGGACACAGGAATGTTCAAAAAAGGTGGTGAGGATTTGGCGGAGTACCTGCCGACAGCACCTGATACGACATTTTTTGTCTTTGTAGAGGAAGAGATTGATAAGAGGTCAAAACTCTACAAGGCGATTGCTAAAAGTGAGGGGAATGCAGTAGAATTTTCTACCCAGTCAGATGACACACTTGCCAGATGGGTAGGCGGCAGGATAAAGAAGGAAGGCAAGGGTATGACCCAGGCAGCCTATAATCTCTTTATTGCCAAAACCGGCACTGATATGGAAAACATAGATAAGGAACTGGAAAAGCTCTTGTGCTACTGTCTGGAGAAGGACACCATAGAAGAGGCTGATGTGGAGGCTGTCACTACAGAACAGATTCAGAACAAGGTCTTTGACATGGTGGATGCTATCTCAAATCACAATCAGAGAAAGGCACTTGATTTGTACTATGACCTGCTGGCACTAAAGGAGCCGGCGATGAGGATTATGTTTCTTATCACCAGACAGTTTCAGATGCTTATGATAGTAAAATCAATGAGTGGCAGAGGCTTTGGAAATAAGGACATAGCCTTGAAGGCGGGCTGTCCTGAGTGGGCTGTGAGAAAATATCAGGCACAGGGCAGAGGATATTCACTGGAGCAGTTAAAGAAGGCTGTGAGTGATGGTGTCTCCTATGAAGAGGCTGTAAAGACCGGACAGATGAATGACCAGCTGGCGGTTGAAATGTTTATTGTCCAATATTCAAAATAACCAACCGAGGTATGCAGGGAAGGCTGCCTGTGGCGGCCTTTTCGTATATCAAAGTATGCAATAAAAAAGAACTGTGGAATGACGGTACCACAGTTCTTTTTATATATTTATCTTATTAAGCTACGCTGTTAACAAGTTTGCTTAAACGAGAAACTTTTCTAGCTGCGTTGTTCTTGTGGTAAACGCCCTTAGAGCAAGCACTCTCAATTACAGAAGTTGCATTTACTAATGCAGCCTGTGCAGCAGCCTTATCGTTTGCAGCTACAGCAGCCTCTACCTTCTTGATAGAAGTCTTAACTTCAGACCTGATAGCTTTGTTTCTTGCAGCCTTTGTCTCAGTAACTAAAATTCTTTTCTTTGCAGATTTAATGTTAGCCAACTCGTACACCTCCAAATTCAAATTCAAATGTAAAGTGCTTCGAAACAGACACGGACGCTTCGTCACACACTAGAATATAATATTCTATGTCCAGTACTCTGTCAATACATAAAATGAAAAAAATTGCAAAAAATAATTTGTAAACTATTTGAATATGATATATGGGAGGCTAGGATTTTGTCAAGCGAAGCATTTGGTGGGAGAACTGACCTTGCTCTTGAGACCCAGGAGCGGATGAAACAAAAAAAGATGGATTTGCGGGGCGTCAGGTTTGAGGAGAAGAAGCAGGATAATGGAATAATTGTGAGTCTTGTATCTATAGAGACTGAGAATGCGGTAAAGGCTGCCGGCAGGCCTAAGGGAAAATATATAACAATAGAAGCTCCACAGATGTCTACAGACGACAAGGATTACCACAGGGAGATCTCTGAAGAATTTGCAGCAGTGTTCACAGAGCTGCTAAAAAATGTATGTGACAAGGGTGACTATTCAGCTCTGGTGGTGGGACTGGGCAACAGGGAAGTGACACCGGATGCACTCGGACCGCAGGTTGTAGACAATTTATTCATTACCAGGCATATACTTATGGAGTATGGTAGGTATGCGTTTGGCAACAGCGATGTAAAGCAAATCAGCGGACTGGTTCCGGGAGTTATGGCACAGACCGGCATGGAAAGCCTTGAAATCATAAAGGGTGTGGTAAAGGAGACAAAACCGGATGTTGTTATAACCATTGATGCCCTTGCTGCCAGAAGCATGAAAAGGCTTGGCAGGACCATCCAGCTTACGGACACAGGCATCGTGCCGGGTAGCGGCGTGGGAAATCACAGGAATGCCATAAATAAGGAAAATCTTGGTGTGCCGGTAATTTCCATAGGCATACCAACTGTTGTGGATGCGGTGACAATTGTTGCAGACGCAGTCAAGACCAACCGGGAGATGACTGAAAAAATAATGTCGCCCCAGTTAAACGGGATGTTTGTCACACCTAAAAATATAGATGATACTATCAAGCAATTAGGATTTTTAATATCGGAGGGACTTAATATTGCGTTCTCGAAAGAGTAATTCCTATGGCAGATATATTATTGTTTTGGCAATTGTGATATTTGCAGGATATATGACCGTATGCTATGCGGATGAGAATACGGCAGATACATCAGAAAAGCTCAGGAATGAAGACATAGTAGAAGATGAGAGCACAATGGAGGAAATTGATTACCAGACCCTGATGGGGATGGAAAATGAAAATCAGACCACAAATGCAGCAGATTCCGGGAACTGTGACGCAGATTCCTATGAGATGGTGGAGGAAAATAATACCGCCTATCTGACGGAGCTCCAGAATCAGGAGCTGTATAAACAGATGGAAAACGAGAACAATGTCCAGCTTGAACTGGCGAAGCTGAATGACGTGGATTATCTGAGACAGAAATATTTTCAGTGCGACAGCACCACCACCATAGATTCGTCAGAACTTAATGCAGAGAAGCTGCTGGGCATGGATATGTCAGTGGACAAAAATACAGATGCCCCCACAATCCTTATATATCACACTCACTCCCAGGAGGGCTATGTGGATTCTGTTGAGGGAGACCTGTCAACCACAGTAGTGGGGCTGGGGGAATATCTTGCCCAGCTTCTCCGGGAAAAGTACGGATTTAATGTTCTGCACCATGAGGGAGTGTACGATAAGGGAGACAGGGATCATGCTTATTCCAATTCACTCCCTTACATAGAACAGCTTATGAAGGACAATCCTTCAATCCAGCTTGTTATTGATTTGCACAGGGATGGTGTGGGAGAAAACACAAGGCTTGTGTCCAATGTAAATGGAACAGAGATGGCACCGATTATGTTTTTCTGCGGGCTCAGCAGGACGACAGCCCTTGGAAATATAGACAGACTGCCCAATCCCTACATAGAAAATAATCTGGCTCTGGCATTTCAGATGCAGGTTGCAGCTAACCAGACTTATCCGGGGCTGACCAGAAGAATCTACTTAAAGGGCTACAGATACAATCAGCATATATGCTCAAAGTGTATGCTGGTGGAGGTTGGAGCCCAGACCAACACCCTGCAGGAAGCCAGAAATTCCATGCTGCCTCTGGCAGATCTGATAAATCAGGTGCTTTCAAAATAATGAGGACAATTTGAGGACATTTTTACTTGAAAATAGGGTGAAATACTCGTAAAATGAAGATAAAACAAGACAAATGACCTTTAAAATGCCAACATAAAAGTATAAAATAAAGATACAAATTATGGGAGGTGGATTGTCATGATAGATTATACAGAAGGTTCTGGAAAACAGTATCATACAGGTGTTGGACCGGGAGACATAGGGGAGTATGTGATTTTACCTGGGGATCCAAAGAGATGTGCCAAGATAGCAGCACATTTTGATAATCCGGTTTTGGTTGCAGACAGCAGGGAATACGTTACATATACAGGAACCTTGGATGGGGTTAAGGTCAGTGTGACTTCCACAGGCATAGGAGGTCCATCGGCAGCCATTGCAATTGATGAGCTGGCTAAGTGCGGAGCACATACCTTTATCAGGGTAGGTACCTGTGGAGGCATGCAGGAAGAGGTCATGGGCGGTGACATAGTGATTGCAACAGGAGCTGTCAGAATGGAGGGCACCAGCCGTGAGTTTGCCCCAATCGAGTACCCGGCAGTTGCAGACTTTAATGTGACCAATGCCCTTGTCAGTGCGGCAGGAAAAATTGGCGTGAGAAACCATGTGGGAGTAGTCCAGTGCAAGGATTCATTTTTCGGACAGCATGAGCCTGGTATTATGCCTGTAAGCTACGAATTGGAGAACAAATGGCAGGCATGGATCAGGATGGGCTGTCTGGCATCTGAGATGGAATCAGCAGCACTTTTTATAGCTGGAAGCTTTTTGAGAGTCAGGGTTGGCTCTTGCTTTCTGGTGGTCGCAAATCAGGAGCGTGCTAAAAAGGGTCTGCCAAACAAGCAGGCGCATGACACAGAGCTGGCTATTTCAGTGGCAGTTGAAGCAATCAGGGAACTTATAAAAAAGGAGGCACAATAAATGGACAGACGTGAGCTTATAGATATAGCTCTTGAAGCAAGGCAGATGGCATATACACCATATTCACATCACAAGGTGGGAGCGGCACTTCTCACAAAGGATGGCAAGGTGTACAGGGGCTGTAATATTGAGAGTGCATCATATACCCCTTCGAATTGTGCTGAGAGAACAGCATTTTTCAAGGCTGTCAGTGAGGGGGAGAGAGAGTTTGAGGCAATAGCAATTGTGGGAGGCTTTGAGGACTCGCCGGTACTCAGACTTTGTGCACCATGTGGAGTGTGCAGACAGGTCATGATGGAGTTTTGTGACCCTGAGACCTTTGAAATCATTCTCTGTGATGAAAATGATGAGCTTCACACCTACAAGCTGGAGGAACTGCTTCCTCTTGGATTTGGACCTACAAATATGGGCTTGTAAGACGATTTATTTTGCTTAAAGCACAATAAAAAATATAATAAACATACATAATACAAAGGAGACGAAATAAAATGGAAGTAGAAAATATTTTGAAAATTGTAGACCACACATTACTTTTACAGACAAGCACATGGGAGGAAATTAAGCAGATTTGTGATGATGCCATGAAATATGGTACAGCTTCTGTATGTATTCCACCATGCTATGTAAAGCAGGCGGCTGAGTACATGGGAGACAAAATGACCGTATGTACAGTTATCGGCTTCCCAAATGGAAACTGCACAACAGCTACAAAGGTATTTGAGACAAAGGATGCCATTGCAAATGGTGCAAAGGAAATAGATATGGTCATAAATGTAGGACAGCTTAAGGCTAAAAACTACGATTATGTATTAAACGAGATTAAGGAAATCAAGGCAGCCTGTGGAAATAAGATTTTAAAGGTCATCATCGAGACCTGTCTCCTTACAGATGAAGAAAAAATCAAGATGTGTGAGATTGTAACAGAGTCTGGGGCGGATTTTATCAAGACTTCAACAGGCTTCTCTACAGCAGGAGCCACATTTGACGATGTGGAGCTTTTTACAAAGCATGTTGGCAAAAACGTGAAAATTAAGGCTGCCGGTGGAATTTCTTCCCTTGCAGACGCAGAAAAATTCATTGAGCTTGGTGCTGAAAGACTTGGTACAAGCCGTATTGTAAAGATTGTCAAAAATCAGGATACAGGTGTAGGATATTAAGATTCACATATCAAAGGAGAAGTGCAATGAGATTTAAAAGAGTATTTACAATTGTATTGGATTCTATGGGCATAGGAGCTATGGCTGATTCAGAGAAGTTTGGGGATGTGGGCGTAGATACACTGGGACACATTTCCCAGACAGTGGATAAGCTTGATATACCTAACTTGCAGAAGCTTGGACTTGCAAACCTAAAGGCACTCAGGCAGGTTGAGCCGGTAGATAAGCCTATGGCATATTATTTCGCAATGAATGAAAAGAGCAACGGCAAGGACACCATGACAGGACACTGGGAGATGATGGGCATTCACACCACCAGACCATTTATAACTTTTACGGAGACTGGCTTCCCTGATGAGCTTATAAACGAGCTGGAAAAGAGATTTGGCAGAAAAATCATCGGGAACAAATCAGCCAGTGGTACTGCAATCCTTGATGAACTAGGAGAACAGGAGATAAATGACAACAAGGTAATCGTATACACTTCAGCAGACTCAGTATTACAGATTTGCGGAAACGAAAACCATATGGGACTTGAGACCTTATATAAATACTGTGAGATAGCCCGTGAGCTTACGCTTAAGGATGAGTGGAGAGTCGGACGTGTAATTGCCAGACCATATGTGGGAGAAAAAGCAGGTGAGTTTGTAAGAACCAGCAACCGCCACGATTATGCCCTTAAGCCAACCAATAAGACAGCGATGGATGCCCTGAAGGAAGCAGGCTTTGATGTAATTGCTGTGGGTAAAATCAGCGACATATTTGATGGTGAGGGTGTGACAGAGAGTGTTCACTCAAAGAGCAGTGTGCATGGCATGGAGCAGACAATCGAGTATGCAAAGAAGGATTTTGAGGGCTTCTGTTTTACAAACCTTGTGGACTTCGATGCCCTGTGGGGACATAGACGTAACCCTGTTGGCTATGCTGAGGAAATTGAGAGGTTTGACAAGAAGCTGGGAGAGCTTCTTCCAGTGCTCAGGGATGATGATCTTCTTATCATCACAGCAGACCATGGAAATGACCCGACCTACACTGGCACAGACCACACTAGGGAAAAGGTTCCGTTTATCGCATATTCTCCATCCTTTGAAGGGGCAGGACAGCTTCCGGAGACAGATGATTTTGCAACAATCGGAGCTACTATCGCTGACAACTTCGGAGTTGAGATGCCTGAAAACACAATCGGGCAGTCGGTGTTGGACAAGCTTATATAACAGGAGACACAAATGGCAGACAATGGCAATATTACAAAGCTGGTGGAAGTGCAGAAAAAACTTCCACCGGAGATTGCAGAATATATCAGCAGGTATTTAAGCAATGCACCCTACTGGGTTTTGGATTCTGCAAATATAATCACAAAGAAAAAGGACACCATGTTTATAGAAGAAAATGCACCGGTTGACTATGTGTATATCCTCTTAAACGGAACAGTCAGGGCTGTTGATTACAGGGTTAAGGGGGTGTCCTACGATTATATGTGGTTTGGACCGGGTAAGACCTTTGGCGCTATGGAGATTTTTTATAAGATTCCTTTGTACATGACAACCATAATGACAGTGACCGAGTGTACACTTCTTGTTGTGAGCAAGAAAAATTATGAAAAATGGATATGGGATGATAAAAATGCCTTGCAGATGGAGATAATATCTACGGGTAATATGCTGTTAGAGCAGAACAGAACGGGAAGAATTGTCCTTTTTTTACAGGGGATGGACAGAATTATATATTTTTTTGCCCAGAACTATAAAACGCAAAAACAGGACAATGTGGCCGTATTTGATATCAGCAGACAGGAGATTGCAGAACGTAGCGGCTTTAGCGTAAAGACTGTCAACCGGGCGGTTAAGAAAATGGCAGAAGATGGCTATATTACCAAAAAAGGACATAAGATTATTATTTCTGAGGAGCAATTTCAAAAGATGAAAAATTATTTGGCACCAATTATTGAAGAATGTTAATAATTTGTGTGAAAAGACTAAAAAAGGACATATGGGCATTGCGGATTGTCTGCGGTCATGTTAGAATGAAGCCAGGCTATATCAGGTAGCAAATATTTTATCCAAATGAGGAGGACAACTAAATGAAAAAGAAGATTTTAGCAGTCGTTATGTCAGCAGCTATGGTTTTCGGTCTTGCAGCATGTGGCGCTTCAAGTGATAGCGGAAATGCAGGACAGAGTGCTGGTTCGACAGAGAATGCAGCAGAAGCAACTACAGACAAATCTGATTTCAAGATTGGTCTTGTAACAGATACTGGTGGAGTTAATGACCAGTCATTCAACCAGTCAGCTTGGGAAGGACTTCAGGCTGTGGAGGATGAGTATGGGGTTACAGTTAACTACCTTGAATCATCAGGAGATGCTGATTACGTTCCAAATATTACAAGCTTTATGGATGAGGACTATGACCTTATCATCTGTGTAGGATACATGCTTGCAGACGCTACACGTCAGTGTGCAGAGGCAAATCCAGATCAGAAGTTCGCTATCATTGATGATTCATCATGCAGCGACCTTGACAATGTTACATGTCTTATGTTCAAGCAGGAGCAGGCTTCTTACTTAGTAGGATATGTTGCTGGTCTTATGACAGAGACAAACAATATCGGTTTCGTACTTGGAAACGCTTCTGAGACAATGCACTTATTCGGATACGGATACATTGCAGGTGCTACAGATGCTAACCCAGACATCAAAGTACAGCAGTACAATGCTGCAAGCTTTGCTGATGCAGCAGGTGGAAAGACAGCCGCTACAACAATGGTTACAAACGGTGCAGATATCATTTTCCACGCAGCAGGTGGTACAGGTGTTGGTGTTATCGACGGATGTAAAGAGGCTGGAATCTACGCAATCGGTGTAGATAGTGACCAGAGCTACCTTGCTCCAGATACAATTATTACATCAGCTATGAAGAGAGTAGATGTTGCTGTTGAGACAGTTTGTAAGGAAGCTATCGACGGAACAGTTAAGGGTGGAGTAGAGACATATGAGTTATCAAACGGTGGTGTTGATATCGCTCCTACAACAACACTTCTTCCAGATGATGTTGTATCTCAGGTTGAGGATGTAAAACAGAAGATTATTTCTGGCGAGATTACAGTTCCTTCTAGTCAGGCTGAGTTTGAAGCAGCATATGGTGATGTTTACGAACTTGACTAATATATAATTGGATATTTAAGTATCTAATCAAAGAGGAAGTTGGATTCAACTTCCTCTTTTTTAACAAAAAAGGAGGCATTATTATGCGCGATATTTCCATGGAGAGAGTGAACAATACCAGACAGGATATGCTTGGCATTGTCAAAAGCTCTGAGCTTACACATGAGCAGAAGGTTGCAAATATGGCAAATGCGGCGGATTCTCTTCTTGAGGTTCTGAATTTACCGGAGGGCTTGGATGAGCTTTTAAATCAGCCGATAGATACACAGTGCATCTGTGATTTGTTTGAGGGACATGCTCCACTCAGACCACGTTACATAATCCCGGATTATGCCAAATTTTTAAAGGAAGGAAGCAAGTTCCTGCGTCTTGAACCACCAAAGGATTTGTATGAGGCATTAAATAATCTACTTATCTTTTACAAGCATGTGCCAAGTGTCACCAATTATCCTGTATATATGGGGCAGTTGGATGAACTATTGGAGCCATATATTAACACAGTAGATGAGGCTATGGCAAAGAAGCTTATAAAGATGTTTATGCTTCATATAGACAGGACAGTACTTGATTCCTTTTCACATGCAGATATCGGACCATATCCTACAAAGGCTGGCAGGATTATCCTTGAGGCAGAGGGAGAATTGCAGGATGCAGTGCCAAATATTACAATGAAGTATGACCCAGAGCTTTCTACTGATGAGTTTACTCTTGAGGCGATAGACTGCGCTATGAAGACAGCCAAGCCAAGCTTTGCAAACCACAGAATGTTTGTAAATGAGCTGACGGAGAATTATGTAATTGCAAGCTGCTACAATGGACTTCCTTATGGTGGCGGTTCTTACACTTTGTGCAGGCTTATTCTTGGAAATATTGCAAAGAGAGCCAGTGATATCAAGGACTTCAAGGAAAAGCAGCTGCCATATGTGATGGATATCATGGCACGTTATATGGATGAGAGAATCCGTTTTGAGGTAGAAGAGAGCGGTTTCTTTGAGAACAACTTCTTGGCAAGAGAGGGCTTTATCCACAGAGACAGATTTACAGCCATGTTTGGTCTGGTAGGACTTGCAGATGCTGTAAATATACTTTTTGAAAAGGAAGGCATGGAGGGAAGATTTGGACATTCAGAAAAGGCAGACCAGCTGGGTGTTGAGATAATGGATATAATTAATGATTTCAACAATAATCACCACAACAAGTATTGTGAGATTACCGGAAATCATTTTCTTTTACATGCACAGGTTGGAATCGCACAGGATGTAAATGTTACTCCTGGTACAAGAATCCCTATCGGGGAAGAGCCGGAGGAGCTCATTGACCATCTTAATGTTATCAGTAAGTTCCATAAGTATTTTCCGTCAGGAACAGGTGATATCTTCCCGGTTGACATGACTGTACATAAGAACCCGGGATATGTGCTGGATATCATAAAGGGAGCCTTTGCAAAGAACATCAGATACCTGTCTTTCTACTCAAGCGACAGTGACACAATCAGAGTCACAGGCTACCTGGTAAAGAAATCTGAGCTTGAGAAGTTAAGTAAATCAGAGGCTGTAATACATGATACAAGTGCTCTGGGGCTTGGGGCTGCCAGAAATGGACATATTTTGGAACGTAAGGTACGATAAAGCATGGAAGTAGTTGTAAATAAGATAATACCTTTCAGTAGTGTGGATGGTCCGGGAAACAGGACAGCAGTATTTTTGCAGGGCTGCAACATAAACTGCAGGTACTGTCACAATCCTGAGACCAGAGGCATGTGCCAAAATTGCGGTGTCTGTGTGGACAAGTGTCCGAAAAAGGCTCTTGAACTGAAAATAGACAGCCAGGGAATGAAGAAAGTGGTTTTTAAGCCAGACTTATGTGTGGCATGTGACACCTGCATACATGTCTGTCCCCATGACAGTTCACCAAGGACAAGGCTTATGGATGAGAAGCAGGTCTTTGAGGAAGTGAAGAAGCAGATGCCATTTATCAGAGGCATCACTGTTTCAGGAGGAGAGTGCATGCTGCACCCGGATTTTCTGACAGGCTTATTTAAGCTGGCGGGAGAGGCCGGATTGTCCACAATGATAGATTCGAATGGCACAATAGATTTTTCCAAGCATGAAAATCTGCTTAGGGTCACTGATTCAGTTATGCTGGACATAAAAGCATTTGACAACGAAGCACATAAGAGAATTACAGATTATGGTAATGAGACCGTAATCAAAAATGCTGTCTATCTGGCAGAAAAAGGAAAGCTTTTTGAAGCAAGAGTGGTTGTAGTGCCTGATTTGTATGATGCAGAGGAAAGTGTTAGAGCTATCGCCGGACTTTTAGCACCATATAATGAAAAGCAGTCTATAAGAATTAAGCTTATATCATTCAGACCTATGGGGGTTAGGGAGGAATATAAGCATTTACAGGTTCCTGATGCAGGATATATGGAAAAACTTTCTAAGATTTTATCTGAACAGGGATTTTTGGATGTGGTGATTATTTGATATAGGCTTTTATTTATGATAAAATGATTTTAAATTAAAACGAAGGAGGTACCGAAGTTGGAACATACGAGTCATATGGACCCAAATACTGTGGTCATTGAAATGAAAGAAATCGTGAAGAAATTCGGAGATTTTACAGCCAATGATCATGTGAATCTGACGGTACATAAAGGAGAAGTGCATGCCATTTTAGGAGAAAATGGTGCAGGAAAAAGTACACTTATGAATGTGCTTTATGGTTTATACAGACCTACAAGTGGTACGATTGCGATTAACGGCAGGGAGGTTGTACTGACAAGCCCTAAGCACGCAATTGAGCTTGGAATAGGTATGGTGCATCAGCACTTCATGCTTATTCAGCCATTTACAGTAACAGAGAATATTGTACTTGGTGTTGAGCCTAAGAAGGGAATAGTCCTCGACAAGGCAGAGGCGAGAAAGAGGGTAGTAGAGCTTTCTGAGAAATACGGAATGAAGGTTGACCCAGATGCAAAGATTGAGGATATTTCTGTTGGAATGCAGCAGAGAGTGGAAATCCTTAAGGTATTGTATCGTGGTGCGGATACACTTATTCTGGACGAGCCTACAGCCTCCCTCACTCCACAGGAGATTGATGAACTGATGGAGATTATCAGAAATCTTACAGCGGATGGCAAGAGTGTAATTCTTATCACTCATAAGCTCAAGGAAATTACAGCCTGCTCAGATTATTGTACTATTATCAGAGCTGGTAAATACATCCAGACTGTTAAGGTGGGTGAAGTGGATGAGAACAAGCTTGCTGCCCTTATGGTAGGACGTGATGTCAATTTTGTAGTTGACAAACAGGAGCAGAAGCCGGGTGAGACTGCACTTGAGGTTAAAGACCTTCATGCAAAGGATTATCGTGATGTTGAAATCTTAAAGGGACTCAACTTAAACGTGCGGAAGGGCGAAATTGTTGGACTTGCCGGAGTAGACGGCAACGGACAGACAGAGCTGGTAGAAATCCTTACAGGATTTAAAAAGGCTGAGTCTGGTCAGATAACAATGCTTGGTCAGGATGTGTTTAACAAGACTCCGAAGGAGATTTTTGATGCAGGTATCTCAAGTATTCCTGCTGACAGACAGAAGCATGGATTAATTCTTGATTTTTCAATTGAGGATAATATGATACTTCAGCATTTTGACAAGGAACCATTTTCTAAAAAGGGTATCTTAAACAGAAAGGAAATCCGCACCAATGCAACAGAACTGATGGAAAAATTTGATGTCAGACCTCGAAATTCTGAGGCTAAGCCAGCAGGAACACTTTCTGGTGGAAACCAGCAGAAGGTTATCATTGCAAGAGAGGTAACAAATGACAAAGACCTCCTCATAGCTGTTAACCCTACACGAGGACTTGATGTAGGAGCTATAGAGTTTGTTCACAAGTATATTGTGGAGCAGAGAAACAAAGGAAGGGCAGTTCTTCTCGTATCCTTTGAGTTAGACGAGATTATGAGCTTATCAGACAGAATAGAGGTTATCTTCGATGGACAGATAATCGGTTCCGTAAACGGCAGTGATGCAGATGAGAAAGAGCTTGGATTTATGATGGCAGGAGGTAAGCAGAATGAAAAATAAAAAGAAAAGTATCTTAGATTTTGATCTGCTATACATCCTCATTGCGATTATAGTTGGATTTATTATCGGAGCGATTTTCCTTGCAATAGTAGGCTTAAGCCCGGCAGAGGTATATGGGAAGCTCTTTGACAGTGTATTCAGTAAGCCCAAATACATGGTTTGGACACTTATGTATGCAGCACCTATTATGATGACTGGTCTTTCAGTTGCGTTCTCATTCAGAACCGGTGTGTTCAATATCGGTGCTGAGGGACAGTTTGTAGTAGGAGAGATAGCTGCAGTTGCAGTTGCCATATTTGTCGATGTGCCGGCAGTTATCCATGTGCCATTATGTATCATTGCAGCGGCAGCAGCAGGAACCTTATGGGCACTTATATGTGGTCTCATGAAGGTAAAGAGAGGTATTCATGAGGTGCTTTCATTTATCATGTTTAACTGGATTGCATATTATCTGTCAAACTACTTTGTAAACCTTCCATTTGTCAAGGCAGAAGGAAAGGAAGCAAGTAGAGATATTTTACCATCAGCAAGCCTTTTGGTACCTGATTCGTTAAAACAGATTCTTGACTGTACATCAGCTAACTGGGGAATCGTTATCGCAATTGTTCTCGCAGTTATAATCTGGATTATTATTGAGAAGACTACATTAGGATACAAGCTTAAGGCAGTTGGTTTCAACAAGGATGCAGCCCAGTACGGAGGCATTAACTCAAATGCATCTATACTGACAGCCCTTGGTATTTCAGGAGCCTTATCCGGAATCGGTGGAGCAATACTTGTACTTGGTATGGGTGGACGACTCAGCCAGTTTGCAGGACAGGAGGGCTATGGATTTGAAGGTATTACAGTAGCACTTATCGGTTCAAGTAACCCATTAGGCTGTATTCTTTCGGCTATTTTCTATGGAGCTATGAAGTATGGCGGATCTAAGCTTACAATGATTAAGGCTCCGGCAGAAGTAATAGATATCATCATGGGATGTGTAATCATAGTAATTGCCATTTCTCATGTATTTAAGATTTTATTCAAGAAAATCGGAAAGAAGGAGGCAGAATAATGAGTGGGTTTATTTCTATATTAGGACTTTTAATTAATGCTACATTAATTGCAACACCTCCTCTTTTGCTCGCAGCACTTGGTTCGTGCTTTTCTGAACGTTCTGGTGTTGTAAATATCGGAATTGAGGGAATGATGACAATTGGTGCTTTTACAGGAACTGTAGTTGCACTGTATACAGGAAACGGATGGCTTGGTTTTCTCTGTGGAGGATTGGCAGGAGCGGTATTTGGACTCATACATGCAGTAGTATGTATTCAGTTTCAGGCTGACCAGACAATTGCCGGTACAGCTATAAATTTCCTTGGACCTGGTCTTGCAATATTCCTTTGCAAAGCCCTGTTTAATAACTCTTCGGATACACCAGCACTTGATACAGCTGCTAAGCTTCCAAAGATGTTTAACGGCGTATTCCCAACAGGTTCATTCTGGTACAACGTATTAAATATTTATTCAATGTCTTACATTGTATTTATATTTGCTATTGTCTGCTGGTTTGTATTTTACAAGACCAAATTCGGCGCACACCTAAGAGCAGTTGGTGAGCATCCGGAGGCTTGTGAGTCACTTGGTATAAACGTATATCTGGTAAGATATATCTGTGTTATTTTATCAGGTTTCCTTGCCGGTCTTGGTGGAGCTTTCGTTACACTTGCTACAGTAAGCCAGTTCAGACCTACAGTAATCGTAGGACAGGGCTTCATTGCTATTGCAGCAGTTATCTTTGGTAAGTTCTCACCAGAGGGCGCACTTAAGGGATGTCTGCTCTTTGGATTCTGTGGTGGACTTAAATCAATCATTGGAATGTACAATATCGTATCACCAAACCTTATTGCACTGATTCCATATGTTGTGACTGTTATTGCCCTTATCTTCTTCGTTGGTAAGGGACATACACCAGCCGCAAATGGTAAGCCATTCTACAAATCAAGATAGTATTCATGAGATAAAGGTATCTGTTTATGCAGGTACCTTTATGTTTTATGTATTTGTGCATGAGGGAGGGAAATATGGATTTTTACAAAATTCCTAAAATAGAACTACATTGCCATCTGGATGGCTCAATGGGGTTAAATGTCATGCAGGAGCTGCTTGAGAAAAAGGGTGAACATATGTCAGAAGCAGAGCTTAAGGCAAAAATCGAGGCACCTGACGACTGCAAAAGTCTGGCAGAGTATCTTGACAAGTTCACCCTGCCTATAAATCTCTTGCAGACAGGACAGGGGCTTGAGAAGACTGCATACAATCTGGCAAAGACTGCTGCAGCAGAAAATGTGAAGTATATAGAAATCCGCTTTGCACCCACCTCACATATGGCAGAGGGCTTAAGCGTGCAGGACGAAATCGAGAGCATACAAAAGGGCTTGTCGAGGGCACAGAAGGATTTTGGCATATATTCCGGCATATTGGTATGTGCCATGAGACATCTGGATATGGAAACCAATATCGCCATGCTTAAGGCCGCGAGGGATCTGTATGGCGCAGGAGTAGTGGGCTGCGACATAGCAGGAGACGAAAAGTCACACACCAATATGGAGTATAAGGCATATTTTGATGAAGCCAGAAGGCTTGGCATGCCTTTTACCATCCATTCAGGAGAGTGCGGCAATGCAGATAATGTGGCAGAGGCGGTAGAACTGGGAGCAAAAAGAATCGGACATGGAATTGCCATGTACAACAGACCTGACATAATAAAGCTTTGCAGTGATAAGGGAATAGGTGTTGAGATGTGCCCTGTCAGCAATATCCAGACCAAGGCTGTTAAGGACTTTAGCACTTATCCTTTTGAAGTTTTTTACAGAGCTGGGATTCCTGTAAGCATAAACACTGATAACAGGACAGTGAGCAGCACAAGCTGTACAAAGGAGTGGGAGACTCTCAGTCAGATATATGATTTTATAGAAGAGGATGTGGATAAAATCTATAGGGATTCTGTTGAGGTCAGCTTCGCATCTGATGATATAAAAGACAAACTCTTGAGAGAAAAGTAAAAAATTAGTTGTGTTTAGACCGATTTATTATTATATTGTTAAGTGATAATAATGAAATGAGGATAGATAATGTCGATAGAACAGAGTAAAATAAGAAATTTTTGTATTATAGCTCATATTGATCATGGTAAGTCTACACTTGCTGACAGAATAATAGAGAAAACCGGCACCTTGACCAGCAGAGAGATGCAGGCACAGGTGCTTGACAATATGGAGCTTGAGAGAGAGCGTGGCATCACAATCAAATCTCAGGCTGTGCGTATTATCTACAATGCCAAGGATGGTGAGGAGTATATCTTTAACCTGATTGACACACCGGGACATGTGGATTTTAACTATGAGGTATCAAGGAGTCTTGCTGCCTGTGATGGAGCAATCCTTGTGGTAGATGCTGCACAGGGCGTTGAGGCACAGACCCTTGCCAATGTATACCTTGCCTTAGATCATGATTTGGATGTTTTCCCGGTAATTAACAAGGTGGATTTGCCAAGTGCAAGACCTGATGAGGTGGCGCAGGAGATAGAGGATGTCATTGGAATCGAGGCGATGGACGCGCCAAGAATATCAGCAAAGACCGGCCTTAATATAGAAGAGGTCTTGGAACAGATTGTTACAAAAATCCCTGCACCTACAGGGGATGCCAAGGCACCGCTTAAGGCTCTTATTTTTGATGCCTTGTATGATTCCTACAAGGGTGTAATTGTATTCTGCCGTATAAAAGAGGGTACCGTAAAGGTTGGCGACAATATCAGGATGATGGCAACCAAGGCAGAGTCGGTTGTAACTGAGGTGGGGTATTTTGGAGCCGGACAGTTTATACCATGTGATGAACTCTCTGCCGGAATGGTTGGATATATAGCAGCCAGCATCAAGAATGTGAGAGACACCAGAGTAGGTGATACTGTCACATCCGCTGAGAGACCATGTGATGAAGCACTTCCGGGCTATAAAAAGGTTAATCCTATGGTATACTGCGGACTCTATCCTGCGGACAGTGCAAAATATCCAGACTTAAGAGAAGCTTTGGAAAAGCTTCAGATTAACGATGCGTCACTGCAGTTTGAACCTGAGACTTCATTAGCCCTTGGCTTTGGTTTCAGATGTGGATTTTTAGGACTCTTACATCTTGAGATTATTCAGGAGAGGCTGGAGAGAGAGTTTGACCTTGATTTGGTGACAACTGCACCGGGCGTTATCTATAAGGTGCACAAGACCAATGGCGAGGTGATAGACTTGACTAACCCGTCTAACCTGCCGGATCCATCTGAGATTGAGTATATGGAGGAACCATTTGTATCTGCTGAAATCATGGTGACAAGTGACTATGTGGGTGCAATTATGACCCTGTGTCAGGAGAGACGAGGCGTATATCTGGGCATGGAGTATATAGAGGCTTCCAGAGCCCTTATCAAGTACGATATGCCGCTTAATGAGATTATATATGATTTCTTCGATGCCCTTAAGTCCAGGTCAAGAGGTTATGCTTCATTTGATTATGAGATGAAGGGTTATGTGAGGTCTGAGCTTGTGAAGCTTGACATCCTTATCAACAAGGAAATGGTTGATGCTCTTTCCTTTATCGTATTCAAGGACAGCGCTTACGACAGAGGCCGCAGGATGTGCGAGCGTCTCAAGGAGGAAATCCCAAGACACTTATTTGAGATTCCGATTCAGGCATCGGTTGGCGGCAAGGTTATCGCCAGAGAGACTGTCAAGGCTATGCGAAAGGATGTCCTTGCCAAGTGTTATGGTGGAGATATATCCCGTAAGCGTAAGCTTCTGGAGAAGCAGAAGGAAGGAAAGAAGAGAATGCGCCAGGTTGGAAATGTAGAGATTCCACAGGAAGCATTTATGAGCGTATTAAAGCTTGATGAAGAATAAAAATTATAAGGAGAGGACAAAAATCTATGCGTAATCTGGAGCTGTATATTCACACACCATTTTGTGTGAAAAAATGTGAATATTGTGATTTTTTGTCTTTTTCATCTGATGATAATACCCAGGCGAGATATGTCCATGCCCTGCTTCAGGAGATTAAGTATTATGGAAGTCTGATGAAAAATTACAGAGTTTCTACTATATATATCGGTGGCGGCACACCTAGCTGGCTGGACGAAAATCTGATGACTGCTGTCATGAAGCAGGTGCATGAGAGCTTTAGCATAGCTCCCGATGCAGAGATATCCATAGAGTGTAATCCTGGCACTGTCACTGAGGCGAAGCTCAGAAAGTATCTGGACAGTGGGATAAACAGATTATCCATAGGGCTTCAGTCGGGAGACAATGAAGAGTTAAAGCTTTTAGGACGAATCCACACCTATGAGCAGTTCTTAAAGACCTATGAGCTTGCCAGAAGCGTCGGCTTTAAGAATATTAATATAGATATAATAAGCGGACTGCCATACCAGACAGCCAGAAAATATGGTGAGACGCTTCAAAAGGTAATCAGGCTTAAGCCGGAGCATGTGTCTGCCTATTCTCTTATAATAGAAAAGGACACGCCTTTTTATGAGACCTATAAGTTTGATGCAGTACGTCAGGAGGCTGGTCTTCCCACAGAGGTGCTGCCAAGCGAGGATGAAGTGTACAAGATGAATAAAATTACCCAGATTGTACTTAAAAAGGCAGGCTACAACCAGTATGAGATATCAAATTATGCTAAAAGAGGCTTTGAGTGCAGGCACAACATAGGCTATTGGAGACGTGAAAACTATCTGGGGCTTGGTCTTGGAGCCTCCTCATTAGTCGAAAATGTGAGATATTCAAATACCAGAGAGTTGTATAAATATATAGAAGGCTGTGATAATATCACAGATGTTGGAGAAGATATATTTGTCGCCAACATACATGAAGAAGCAAATGTGATAAACAGGCAGGCTCAGATGGAAGAGTTTATGTTTTTAGGACTCAGGATGAATGAGGGCGTATACAGGAACGAGTTTGAGAAGTGCTTTGGACTTCCTATTGAAGCTGTCTACAGAGACCAGCTTGAGGAGCTTAAGCAGGAAGACCTGCTTGAAATGCGAGAGGGCAGGATTTACCTCACAGATAGGGGAATGGATTTGTCAAACTATGCTATGGCAAAGTTTTTAATGCCATAGTATACAATAAAGGCTGCTGGTGGCAGGTTTATGTATGTAATGCATATATTACAAAGGCGAGGTTAAGAAAATGATTAATGAAACTTACAAAGCAATGCTAAAGGGTAAATCAATAATTAGGGAGCTGTCAGAATATGCAACAGCAAGAGGAAAAGAGATAGGCTACGAGAATGTGTTTGACTACAGTCTTGGAAATCCTTCTGTGCCATGTACAGAGGACTACACTGATACTGTTATTGCCATGTACCAGAACATGAATCCTATGGAAATCCATGGCTACAGCCCTTCGCTTGGCATAGAGAGTGTCCGTGCAGCGGTTGCGGAAAGCCTTAACAGAAGATTTGATATGGATTATGAGGCAAAGCATATATTTATGGCATCGGGAGCTGCCGGAGCTTTGGCTCATGCTTTTAGAGCTGTGACAAAGCCGGGAGATGAAATCATCACCTTTGCACCATGCTTTCCAGAGTATTTTCCATATGTAAATACTACAGGGGCTGTGCTCAAGGTGGTGCCTGCAAATACAGAGGATTTTCAGATTAACTTTGAAGAGTTTGTAAAAATGTTAAATCCAAAGGTTATGGCAGTCTTAATTAACACACCTAACAATCCATCAGGTATTGTATACAGCGAGGAGACTATAAAGAGACTTGCAGGAATTCTTGAGGTAAAGCAGAAGGAGTATGGGCATGATATCTTTATTATAAGTGATGAGCCATACAGGGAGATTGTCTTTGACGGAAAGAAATGCCCATATGTGAGCAGCTACTATGACAATTCCATATCCTGCTATTCCTTCTCCAAGAGCTTAAGTCTTCCGGGAGAGAGAATCGGATATGTGGCTGTTAATCCAAGAGCCACAGACGCAGATATATTTGCAGTAATCTGCGGACAGATAAGCAGGGGAATCGGACACAACTGTCCATCCTCAACAGCCCAGCTTGCAGTGGCTGAGGTGATAGATGAAACCAGTGATTTGTCTGTATACGAGACAAATATGAATTTATTGTATGATGCCCTGACCAGGATAGGCTTTGAGCTGGTAAGACCCGGCGGCACATTTTACATTTTCCCTAAAGCTCTTGAGGAGGACGCCAATGCCTTCTGTATGAAGGCGAAGAAGTATGACCTTATACTTGTGCCGGCTGATAATTTTGGCTGTCCGGGCTATTTCAGAATGGCATACTGTATTGACACAGAGAAGGTAAAGAGGTCTATACCGGTGCTTGAGAGATTTGCAAGAGAAGAGTATGGGAAGAAGTGTTCTTGAAACAGTTGAAAGAAAAAGAACCATTATCGTATAAAGAGAAAAGTAAGTTATGAAGAAAGGCGTGAGTCATAAGAATATGGCTTGCGTCTTTTCCTGTCTGGAAAGGAAGTTAGTACTCTCCAAAGATGGACAGAAGACTTTGGGCGCCTGCTAATCTTTATACAATCTTAATTTCAAAATAAACTTACTTACACCCATTTAATACGAATAAAGATAGAATAAAGGCGATATAAAAAAGAAATTAAGAT
>OGXW01001136.1_pt1 | contig 20281 bp, 19 predicted proteins | sample 1576341 | NCBI WGS metagenome assembly OGXW01 (sample SAMEA3541592, study PRJEB24748) | human gut metagenome | biome: human gut; feature: human-associated habitat; material: faeces | place: China | collected 2012
TATCCCAAGGTCGCGGAGCATCGAGGCCACCGCTCCCGTATAGTCGGCGAAGGTCGACGTCACGTCGCGGCAGTCGGCTATATGGGCGAACATTATGTTGTTGCGGTCGGCATACACACAACCGCCCCCGCTCTTGCGCCGGTAGTAATTGATGTGATGAGCATCGCAGTAGGCCATGTCGAGCTCGGCCTCGGGCACCTGATTGCGCCCGTAGATCACCGTAGGGTCTACCTGCCACATGAAGAAATAGTTACCTTCCAGTTGCCGCGCCGCAAACTCCTCCATGGCAAGGAAGAACGGAAGCTTACGCGGCTCCCTCTTGGCGTCGTGGGGTAGTGACAGGTATATCATGCCTCAAAGATAACCACTATCGGCCGCCCCTCCAAATTAATTCGCATGCTTTGCGACATCTTTCTGCATTCTTGTGCTACTTAGTATTCTTTCTACAAAAGGTGTGGCTTTAATCTTCTGGGCGCGTTCAAGATAGGTGCGGCCCGACTCGTCGGCTCGGGCGTCGGCTGGATGGAGGTGCAGCCAGTTGCCCAGTGCCAGAAGCGCCTCATAGTCGTCGGGAGCGTGCTCGAGGATGCGCCGGAAGATGTCGAGTCCGCGGTCGAAGCGTCCCGTGAGCATATACCCTTCGGCCAGCGAATGGAGGAAGCCGACGTTGTCGGGAGCGCCGTCGAGCATGGCGTCGGCGAATTCAATCATCTTGTCGCCGTTGCTGCGGAAGCGGTAGAAGGCGAGCAGTTTGGCATCGACTGTCCGCTTCATCCACGGATAGGCATCGCGTGCCAGCGAGAGGAAATTCTCGTAGATGTGGAAGTTTCCCAGATGAAAACTCCACTGCTCCACCTGGGAGAATACCGAATCGAAGGGCACATGGTTGGCCAGCGCCTTCTCCAGCAGCCGCACTTGTTCGAGGCTGTCGGAGCGCATTGCATTGGCGGTGATGGCGCGTCCGTAGGTCGAGGCCACCTCCGGCCGCTGCTCAAGCATCAGGTCGAGCAGCGCCGCGGCCGACGCCCACTCTCCGTGAGTATACGCGCGCGAGGCGCGCCCGTCGAGGTTACTGTAGTCGGTGCCGTACACTTTTAGTGCTGAAAGTGTGACTGCTACGGCCAGTATGGCGAGAAATCTCCTCATCTTTCGCATGATAAAAGATTTTTTATACCCGGCAAAATTGGCGATAATTGCTGAAATATCCCACAAAATTCGGCTGAAAGTTGCAATTTCTACTTTTTCGAACTAACTTAGCGAGAAGCAATCACTACGTTGAAACGAACCAAGACACTAATATGATGGTAAATCAACATCGCTATTGCGTGATCATGTGTGGCGGCATCGGCAGCCGTTTCTGGCCCTACAGCCGCTCGTCGCGTCCTAAGCAGTTCATAGATTTTCTCGGAACCGGCCGCACTCTTCTCCAGATGAGTTTCGACCGCATCCTTCCGCTCGTGCCTAAAGAGAATGTGCTCATCGTAACCAACGAGCAGTATGCTCCGCTCGTTCGGGAACAGCTCCCCGAACTTGCCGAAAGCCAGATTCTGCTCGAACCTGCCCGCCGCAATACCGCTCCCTGCATCGCCTGGGCAGCATACCATATCGCGGCAATCGACCCCGAGGCAAGTATCATCGTGGCCCCGAGCGACCATCTGATTACACGGGAGAACATCTTTGTCGACTCCGTGGAGCGCGGTTTCCGCTTCGTCGAGACCCACGACGCCCTGCTTACGCTCGGCATCCGCCCCTCGCGCCCGGAAACCGGCTACGGCTATATCCAGGTGGGGCAGCCCGTCGACGGTGTCGACGGCATCTGCAAGGTGAAGACTTTCACCGAGAAGCCAAAACTCGAGCTTGCGCAGGTATTTGTCGAGTCGGGCGAATTCTTCTGGAACTCCGGTATTTTCCTATGGTCGGCAAAAAACATCATCCGCGAACTCGGGCTGCACGCCCCCAACGTGGCCGCAACATTCGAGAAAGGAATCGATGCGTTCGGCACTCCTGCCGAGCGAAGTTTCATCGAGCAGAATTTCCCCGGCTGTCTCAGCATCTCGATTGATTTCGCCGTGATGGAGAAGTCGCAGTGCGTATATGTGGAATGCGTTGACTTCGGTTGGAACGACCTCGGCACGTGGAGCGCCCTCTACGACAACTCGCCCAAAAACCGCGACGGCAACGTGACGCAGAACTGCAACGTGCTGGCCTACAACTCGTCGGGCAATATTTTTGCCGTCAACGGCGAGAAACTTATCGTGGCCGATGGCCTGAAGGACTATATCGTGGCCGATGCCGGCGACGTGCTTCTCATCTGCCCCAAGGCCGAGGAGCAGCGCATCAAGCAGATGGTCAACGACGCTCATCTCGCCTTCGGCGAGAAATACCTCTGATCCACCTTATTGACGAAATTAAGGCGATGTGCCCGCGGATAACCGCTGAGGCACATCGCCTTTGTTATAATACTATGCAAGAGCATCAGTCGTCGTGGTCATGATGATGGCCGTGGTGGTGGCGGTCGTGATGCTTCTTGCCCGGTTTGTGTTTGGGCTTTTTGTGTTTATGTCTTTTGTGGCCTGTGTAAAAATGGCCGTCGCCGTCAGGATAGTAATAGCCGTCGGTCTCGATTCCGCCATACGTATGGATCGTATCGCAGGCCGGAGTGGCTATAATAGCAGCGAGAAGCAGCAGGATTACGCTCAGCCGTCCGATGGAGGCGTGCAGTTGTGTGTGGCTTTTCATATCGTGTAGTTTTGCCGGTAAAGTATGTCGTATGGCCCGGTCGGCCTTACACCTATATAAATTACTACGCGATTTCATGCCTCAATGTTCACACCGCTGCAGGATGTTGCGTAATTCGGCGCCGTGCCGACGGTCAGTGATGGCTGTTGTGGAGGATTTTGCGCTCACGCTCTACGATGTCGGGATAGGGGTAGAGCATTGCGGCGGTTTCGAAATACCATTTGGCAGCCTTTTTTACCATTTCTGTAGCTTTCATAATCAAATAGTTTTAGTGGGAGTCGCCCGAAAGCTTCTCCGAAGTTAAACATAATGATTAACGATTCTCTAATTGGCGGGAATTATGTTACTTATGGCGAAGCGTCGAGCAAAAAGTAAATGTGGGATTAATTAATGAATGAAAGAATTGAGGATACTTCGCCTGAAATCCCGCTGTGGCTCAAAGATTTGAATAGTCCCTCCGGCGCGGTGTGCAGTCGCCTGTTGTGCGAAACGCATCGTTTTCGCTCATAGCGCGGAAGGTCTTGGCCATTTCCGATTTGAACTTTTTTACGATGGTAATCATAATCTCATAAATTTAGTTTGACATCTTCCGAACGGCGGTTGCTTTCTTATCCGTTCGTCTGTATAATCAACGCACAAAATTACAGAAAAGTTGCAAGAATATGTTGTAAAAAGATGTTCTTTAACATATTTTCCGCCCAAAAACCGCCCATCAGACCTCCCGGCCGCCCCAATTAACATTGTTAAATTAACGGCAATTTATTATAACCGGATGGCCGAAGGAGCTCTCACAGCTTCTTCACATCCACTTCATGATTGTCGCCGCGCGCCGCCTCATATACCCCGTCGGGTGGCTCGCATCGCGTTTAAGCGGATTCGGCAGAGAAACGGCGATCAGCGCACACTGCCGCTTGGTGAGGCGTGCCGCCGACGTGCCAAACAGTTGCTCGGCCGCCGCCTGCGCCCCGTAGATACCGGGCCCCATCTCGATGGAGTTGAGATACACCTCCAGAATCCGCTCCTTGCTCCAGAAAACCTCTATAAGCACTGTGAAATAAGCCTCCAGTCCCTTACGTACCCATGAATGCCCGGGCCAGAGAAACACGTTCTTAGCCGTCTGCTGCGTGATGGTCGAAGCGCCGCGCTCGCGCTTTCCCTTCGCGCGCTCCTCCAGCGCATTGTTGATTTCCTTGAAGTCAAAGCCATGATGGTCGTAGAAACGGCCGTCCTCCGAAGCAACTACCGCCTTGGGCATCCACGGCGACATCTCGGAGAGCGGCACCCATTCGTGGTGCCACCCGCGGCACTCAGGGTTCTCCACACTGCGGATCACCATCAGCGGCGTCACCCATACGGGAATCCACCGCAGCGCCACCACAGCCAGTACCGACGACCCGAAAAACAGAATCGCCACCCACTTCAACACCTTAAGCACCTTATGCAGAACCATACGCAAAAATCACATTTAAATTCCCCCTCCGTATAAAAAGAAAATATCCTTCCTTTCCGCCCGCAAAATTACGCATTTCCCCGCTTTCCGCCCCTATTCATCCTCAAAATTCAGCAATCTCCCTTCTTCCGGATATCCCAACAAATTTGTTTGCGCCTTTTCCCTCAATTTTGTTTGCGCTCCGAGCTTCAGCTCGGGTCTCGCGCCGAAGAAGTAAAGATTTTTCCTTGCGCCGAACTTTAGCGAAGCCATCATCAACCAAGGAAAAAATTGATTTTTTTCATCATTTATTCTCCTAATCCTCAGTATATTCCAGTGTTAACGAGTGTTAAGCGGATTTTTTGGACTCGCAACCGCCCAAATCGGTTATAACTTTGCATCGCAATCATTTCCCGGTCTTCCTTTGAATAATCTCCCATAAAAAGCAAAGCCTTCATCCGGATGGCTGGCGGCTTTTTAGAGTGGTGCAGATTTTAGGAGCGGCGGGGCGAAGGCGAAGGGAGTTGACTAAGGTCAATGACCGAGCCTGAGTTTCCCCGTCGCGACGCCAAAGATGCGCCGCTATAAAAAACCGCCATAACCGCCATTCCATTATGTCTCGTCGTCCAAAGAATCCCTACTTACATCCTCCCGACCTTCGGGTTCTGGCTTTCTGCCATCGCATCCGCAGCCCCGAGTTTCGGAAGCATTACCTCATTCCCCTTGCCGAAATGCGCCGTGCCATCCATGATTATGAGCACACGCAATTCCATACCGATGTTGACACCCTTTTCTTGCGTCTCGTCGGCTCGATCCTGCTCCCCGGAGCCCCAAGCTTCACACCGTTCATTCTAACAGTACACAGAGGTGTCGACCATGAGCGATGTATATAGCGGCAAGTCATGCCCCGCAGCCCAAAGCTAAACCGCATGGCAAGCGTACATTGACATTCTTCCATCCCCTCAATTGACCGACCGCGGGCTGTTGCCAGGTCCCTATCGGTCAATGGCGCAACCCATCCGGAATCCGCCCCACCGTGGAGTCTCCTTTGCGGTTTGCGTCCTCTCCGGTATTGATTTTTGCGGCCGAGTTCGGCCGCTCTAAGTTCTCGTAGTTTCCCCATCAATACTGTGCTGAGGGCGGAAGCCCGAAATCCGCAAGAAGGTGGTTCTGTAAGCGAGCTTCAGCTCGCGTTCCGGCCCGGAATAGACTTTTGTCCTTGGTGGCCGAGCCTTGGCTCGGCGCAGATGGGTATGCGATGAAGGCATCGCTGCGCCCGGTTGGACCAACCGCCCCGCCCCTGCTGCAATCATATATGGATCGAATGTGATTGCGGCGGGGGCGTCGTGTTTTCAGTATCTTCATATTTGGGCGGGGGAGATGTTAAGTTTTTTTAGGGATGGAGGGTAGGGAAAAGCGGGGGGAATGTGTTAATTTTGTGGGTTTATGAATCTGACCGCTCTGACTCGTCCGTACTTCAGGGCTGTCTGCCGCGCCGAATGGAGGGCGGCGGAGCAGCCGGAGGCCTCGCAGCGTATGCTGCTGGGAGGGCTCGTCGCGGCGGCCGCCAAGACTCAGATGGGACGTCTCCACGGCTTCGGGGCTATGGCTACCTACAGCGATTTCGCCTCGGAGGTGCCCGTGGTAAGCTACCCCGACATCCGCGCCGACGTGATGCGGATGGTCGAAGGGGAGCCCGACGTGCTTTGGCCCGGGCGCTGCCGCCGGTTCGCGCAGTCGTCGGGCACGAGCGACGGCAAGAGCAAGTTCATCCCCATAACTCCGCGCAGCCTGAGCCGCTGCCATTATGCCGGAGCGGCCTATTCACTGGCCTCATATCTCGACGCTTACCCCGACAGCCGCATTTTCGGCGGCAAGAATTTCATTCTCGGCGGAAGCTTCGCCAACGAGCTGCAGCTTCCCAGGGATGTGAAGGTGGGCGACCTCTCGGCCACGCTGATCGACCGCATCAACCCGCTTGTCAACCTGGTGCGTATCCCCTCGAAGCGCATCGCCCTGATGGCCGACTGGAGCGAGAAACTCCCGGCTCTGGTTGAGGCTTCGGCCCGCGCCGACGTGCGCTCGCTGTCGGGGGTGCCCTCGTGGTTTCTGACCGTTCTCAAGGGCGTAGTGGCCCGCGAGGGGGCGGATTCGCTGGCGCAGGTATGGCCTAATCTGGAGGTTTTCTTCCACGGCGGCATAGCCTTCGGCCCTTACCGCGAGCAGTACCGCCGTCTGGCTCCGCAGCTGCGCTACTGGGAGAACTACAACGCCAGCGAGGGCTTTTTCGGCGTTCAGGCGCGCCCCGGAAGCGAAGGGATGCGGCTGCTGATGAACGCCGACACGTTCTATGAATTCATCCCTGTGGATGCTTCCGAAAGCCGTCCGCTCCCCGCGTGGGAGGTGGAGGAAGGAGGAATCTACGAGCTTATAGTCACCTCGTCCAACGGCCTGTGGCGCTACCGCATCGGCGATACGGTGCGCATCATTGCCACCCGTCCGCTCGAGATTGCCATTGCCGGGCGCACCTCCCACTACATCAACGCCTTCGGCGAGGAGGTGATGGTCTACAACGCCGACGCTGCTTTGGCCAAAGCCTGCGCGGCCACCGGAGCCGAGGTGATCAACTATACAGCAGCTCCGGTATATGCCGGCGACCGTTCGCGCGGACGCCACCAGTGGCTTGTTGAGTTCTCCACGGCCCCCGCGGGCGTCGATGCTTTCGCCGAAGCGCTCGACCGCGCGCTACAGGCCGAAAACTCCGACTATCAGGCCAAACGCCAGGGCGGGATATTCCTCGACCCGCTCGAAGTGATAGTGGCGCGCCGCGGCGTATTCGACCGATGGCTGGCCTCCACCGGCAAGCTCGGCGGCCAGCGCAAGATTCCGCGTCTGGCCAACGACCGCCGGTTTATCGACCCGCTGCTCCGGCTCAATTCGGCCGATACTCAGAAATCTTCCGATAACGTATAACCTAAAAATCAGAATACCATCTTCTTAAGCGAAATAATCTTACTGACATGAACCTCCACCGAATCTTTTCAGCCGCGCTGATGGCAGCCGCCATTACGGCAACGGCATGGGCCAAGGCCCCGAACTACATATTCTTCTTCATCGGCGACGGCATGGGCATCGCACAGGTAACCAACGCCCAGCTCTACAACGCCCGCGTGCTCGGCAACTCCACGCCGCTGCTCTCCACCACCTTCCCGGTCGCCTCGATGGCCACCACTCATTCGGCCAGTTCGGATGTCACCGACTCCGCAGCTGCCGGAACAGCTCTCTCAACCGGCCATAAGACCGTTAACGGCATGCTCGGGGTGACGCCCGACTCAGTGGCCGTGACTTCCGTGGCAAAGAAACTGTTCGACGCCGGCTACGGCGTGGGTATTGTTACCTCCGTGGCTATCGACGACGCTACCCCCGGCGCTTTCTACGCCCATGTGCCCAGCCGCAGTCAGTATTACGACATCGGCCGCCAGCTCGCCGAGTGCGGCTATCAGTTTGCCGCCGGCGCATCGCTGCGCGGAGCCTTCGACAAGCATGGCAATCCCACCGATCTGATGAAGTACTTCGACGAGGCCAACGTAAGTGTGAGCTACGGCCTCGATAGCATCGACACCACCGCTCAGCGCCTGCTGGTGCTCTCCCCGTTTCATAAGGAGAAGCAGAACGAGATCGGTTTTACCATCGACTCCATTGCCGGTGCGCTTACCCTCCCGGCCCTTACCCGTGCGGGTCTCGACCAGCTCAAGCGCACCTCGCCCGACCGCTTTTTCATGATGGTGGAAGGCGGCAATATCGACCACGCCGGCCATGGCAACGACGGCGGCACGATTCTCCGCGAGGTAATAAACTTCAACCAGGCTCTTCAGGAAGCCTACGACTTCTATCTCGCCCATCCCGACGAGACGCTAATCGTGGTTACTGCCGACCATGAGACCGGCGGCATGAGCGTCGGGTGCCGGGAGACCGGCTACAGCGTGCGCCTCGAGAACGCCGCCGGACAGAAAATCTCGAAAGAGGAATTCAGCAACCTGTGTCGCGCCATGCTCCGCTCGCGCCGTATCTATACATGGGACGACATGCAGGAAATCCTGCGCGACGAACTCGGTTTCGGCGTGAACCTCAAGCTTACCCCCGAAGAGACCGAACGCCTCCACACCATGTTCGACGAAGTGTTTGAAAAACGCGCCTCCGGCCTCGACCAGAAAACGCTTTACGCCACTTTCGATGGCTTCACCAACGAGGTATTCAATATCCTCAACGCTAAATCCGGAATGGGATGGACCACAGGCGGTCACTCCGGCATGCCGGTGCCGGTATATGCCGTCGGCGTCGACTCGCAGCTGTTCTCCCCGCTCAACGACAACACCGACATCCCTGCAAAAATCCTCTCTATCGCCGGAATTGAAAAATAAAACCGACACACCTTCCCGAACACAGCGATGAACCGATATATTCTGTTTGCCCTCGCTCTCCTAAGCTCCGCTTTCACGCTTGCTGCCCAGGGCTTCGACATGAACGCCGTGGAGGTCGACGTGAAGCTCCACCCCGAGCGCTACCGTCAGCTGCTCGACCGATTCGAGAAAGCCGACACCACACTTACCGTCCCCCAGCTCGCTACCGTGTATTTCGGATATTCGTTCACACCCGATTACGTGGCCGGAGAGAGCTTCGTCAACGTGCAGGATGCCTACGACTCGGGCGACTACGCCCGCGCCGAAGAGCTTGCCGCCGAGGCTCTGAAGCTGAATCCCGTATCGCTCGAACTCAGTGTGCTCGCTCTGGCAGCTTCCGACCATCTCCGGTCAAAAGGCTCCTATGGCAAGAAAATTCTTGACTACGGCACGCGTTGCGACCTCATCGCCACTGCTATCCTCGAAAGCGGACGCGGCACCTCCGCCGCCTCGCCTTTCCACGTCATCGCGTGGAGCGACGTGAGCCGCATTCTCCGCAACGTGCTTGGCGTGGAGCGGATTGTAGACCGCACAAAGGTCGGCAACATCGATGCCGTAAAGGTGATTTTCCCCGGAAGCGACCGCCAGCATATTCTGTATTTCGACAATTCACGCGAAGAATCCAACACCCGACCTGCCCTATGAACACTGCCGACCATCCCAAATGGACCGAAATCGAGCATCTGCCTGAATGGGACGAGGAATTCTACGACGTCTACACCGCCAGGAAGCATGGCAAATGGGTAATGCTCAAGACTCTCAAGCCCGCTCTGCGCGACGACCCCGCCGCGCGCGAGATGATTGAGAAGGAATTCGAGGTGAGATACAACCTTGCCCACCCCAACATCATAATGATCAACGACTACGAGGATGTGCCGGGTGTAGGTATGAGCATCATCACCGACGACGTCTACGGCGACTCGTTGCGCAAACTCATCGACAAGGGTGAGGTCGACGCCGACATCCAGCACAAGATCGTAACCTCGCTCGTCGATGCCATCAGCTATATCCAGACCAACCATATCGTGCACCATCCGATTCGTCCCGAGACTATTATCTTCACCGAGAAGATACGCAACCTCAAAGTGATCGACGTGGGTTTCGACCAGAAGAAGAATCTTTCGCCCGCCGATGCCTCCGACGACATCTATAGCTTCGGCCTCGTGCTCAAGGAAGTGCTCAAGGCCACCGGCGACCGCTCGGGGCATCTCCACAGTGTGGCGGAGCGGTGCACACATCCCGACCCGCGCCACCGCTACCGCGACGTGCCCGACCTTCGCATGGCTCTTGCCGGCAACTCCAACTCGCGGCTCTACAGCGTGATAATAGCCTTCCTGGCCGTAATGACGCTGCTGCTCGGCTGGCTCTGCATCAAACATCCCTCGTTCTGAGCCGTCGCGCCTGCTTCTCCGCTCCTGATTTTTCTCTCCGCCCCACTTGTTTGAATTAAACCCGTCTACAAACCTCAGTTTAGCTTTTCATACAGAAATGGCCGTTGAGATCCGCCCCATAGAGCCCACGCGCTCCGAACTTCGCAAATCAGTAAAATTCGGTATCGACCTTTACCGCGACAACCCCTACTTCGTGCCGCCGCTGGTGATGGACGATGTCAATACGCTCACCCCCACGAAAAATCCCGCCTTCGACTTCTGCGAGGCGCAGTCGTTCATGGCCTACCGCGACGGCCGTCCCGTGGGCCGTATCACTGCGATAATCAACCGCGTGGTAAACGAGCGCACCGGCCAGGCCGACCTCCGTTTCGGTTTCGTGGATTTTATCGACGACGCCGAAGTGGTCGATGCGCTGTTCAGTGCCGCAGCCGACTGGGGACGCCAGCGCGGAATGACCTCCATGGTCGGACCGATGGGCTTCACCGATATGGACCACGAGGGAATGCTTACCTTCGGTTACGACGAGGTCGGCACCATGGCCACCATCTACAACTACCCTTACTACGTAGACCACATGCACCGCATGGGCTTCGCCAAAGACGCCGGTTGGGTGGAGTTTTACGTCAAGGTGCCCGACAAAGTGCCTGACAAATATGCCCGCATCGCCCGCATAGTCCAGCAGCGTGAAGGCTTGAAAGTCAAGAAATTCAAATCGCGTAAAAAAGTCAAGGCGCAATACGGTCACGCCCTCTTCGAGCTTATCAACGAGGCCTACGACAAGCTCTACGGCTATTCGCCGCTCACACCACGACAGATCGACTACTACGTCGACATGTACCTCGGCATACTAAACCTCGATTACGTCACCGTAATTACCGACGCCGACGACAAGATTGTGGCCGCCGGAATCTCCATCCAGTCCTTCTCCAGAGCGCTACAGAAGTCGCGCGGACGCCTCTTCCCGTTCGGATGGTGGCATATGCTGCGCGCCCTCATGGGCCACTCCGACGCCGTTGACCTTCTGCTGATAGCCGTAAAACCCGAATATCAGAGCAAAGGCGTGAACGCGTTGATTTTCAACGACCTTATCCCCCAGTATATCAAATCCGGCTTCCTCCATGCCGAGACAAACCTCGAGCTTGAGGACAATACCAAGGTACAGAACCAGTGGGACTACTTCGAGAACCGCCTTCACCGTCGCCGCGCCACTTTCCGCAAGCCTCTGTAAGCAAAAATTATATGCCGTTGCTACCCAATACATTCAGTCCCACCGGCCTCGAAGCCGGATGCGACGAAGCCGGACGCGGATGTCTCGCCGGCCCTGTAGTGGCCGCCGCCGTGATTCTTCCGCCTGACTTCCATCATCCCTGGCTCAACGACTCCAAGCAGACCACCGAGCGCCGTCGCGAAGCGCTCCGGCCCATCATCGAAGCCGAGGCTCTTGCATGGGGCGTGGGCATCTGCTCGCCTAAGGAAATCGACAGCATCAACATACTCAACGCCTCCATCCTGGCCATGCACCGCGCCCTCGACGCCCTGGCGTTGCGCCCCGACTCCATTATCGTCGACGGCAACCGCTTCAAACCATACGGCGACACCCCATGGCAGACATTCGTAAAAGGCGACGGACGGTTTGGCAATATCGCCGCCGCCTCCATACTCGCCAAAACCCACCGTGACGAAATCATGCGCCGGCTTCATAGCGAGTATCCCGCCTACGGCTGGGCATCCAACAAAGGCTATCCCACCACCGACCATCGCGCCGCCATCGAAGCCCACGGCACCACCCCCCACCACCGCCTCACCTTCCGCCTCCTTCCCCTCCAGCTCACCCTCCCCCTCTGAGCCCATTTACCATTGAACATCAGTATACACTTTGGCGCCCAACAACCAATGGACTTTTCACTATAAGCTTGTAGGGATGCGCCACTATCCCTACATTCCTCCTTCTATTCTCTCTTTTGCGCCACCCGCTCTCCTGTTCGCCTGCTTGGCCCTCCATTTTCGGCATTTTTGAAGGCATTTTTGAAAAATTTTCGCTGAAACCCCTTGCCAATTCAAAAATAATTCCTACCTTTGCATCGCTGAACACGGGAACGCCCCAATCAGCAAACATAAAAACGATGGTGCCATAGCTCAGTTGGTAGAGCAAAGGACTGAAAATCCTTGTGTCACTGGTTCGATTCCCGTTGGCACCACCTCAAGGCCGCTAATTCTCACCGAGTTAGCGGTCTTTTTTTATCTGCTTAGTCCCTTCGTGGCTGTCACAGGATTTTTGCCGGAGTACCAGGTTCGCCCAGGACATAAACATCAATATGTCGTAGGATATATCTTAGGATTGTATTTTTTGCATTTCAAGTTCGTCGATTTTGTTTACTTTACGTCTTATTAAGTGGAAGCAGCAGTATAAGACACAATGTTCAAAAAGACTCGGCACAAAACGGTCAGCAGGATTATCGAGGAAAATCTCGACTATCTTGTCAGCTTTGCCTGTTATCGAGTGGGCAACCATGACGAGGCCGAGGATCTTGTATATGATGCTGTTCTGAAATTTCTGGAGTGCAATAATGAAAAGATCAAGCCGGAGAGTATCAGGCTCTATCTGTTCAGAATAGTATATAATTTATGTCAGGATTATTTCCGGATGCGTAAACAGGAGATTGTGCCGATTGGAGATCTTGAGGTTGCCGACACGGCTGATGAGGTTCTGGATCTTGAGGACGCAGACAGGATTAACGCTATTCTTGATAGTCTGCCTTCGCGAGAGGCTGACATTATCAGAATGAATGTGGTTGACGGTCTGTCGTTTGTAGAAATCAGCGGTATTCTTTCCATTCCCCAATCTACCGCTAAATCCCGGTTTAAATCCGGTATGGATAAATTAAGATATCTATTCACGAATGGGAAATTGTCATAGAATGGATAATTACAAAGAAATTGAGGAGTTGTTGAAGCCGCGCCGTGATATAAAGGCTTCTGACGAATTGCGCCTTAAAGTAATCCGTGCTGTGGACCGAAGCAAAAGAAGGAAGGAAGTCCGTAAATGGATTTTCGGCGGAATCAGTCTGAGCGCGGTAGCGGCAGTATTGATTCTTCTGCTGATACCTTTCGGCCTGTCGGCTAAGGAGATTCTGGCAGAAGCGATAAATGCATTGGGGGCCGAAGATATAGAGATGGTTGTTGAGGTCAGAACTCGCCCTGTGGAGAATTTCGGATACATAGACGTAAAGGAGGATTTTGTGACGCATCATATTTTTATCTCCAGCTCCGATTCGCTCCTTCGATGGAGGATTGACAAGGGGGAGCGTATAGCAACTGGCAACGGCACAGACATCTACACGTGGATGCGGGCTTTAAAGCTCGGATGGCATCTCTCTGAAAGAGACCGTGAGAAGACACTGGGATATATGGCAACTTTGCTGACACCACGGAAGATACTGGAGACAGAGCTGTATAATTGCATCGGCAGCAAAAGCGCCGAATATACCGTAAATAGAAGTGGTGATGATATAATCCTTACCGTTCACGACATGCCGCAGGGAAATTTCGACAATCCTTACCGGCTGAACACATCTGTCGCCGAATCCGAAAATATCCGGAGATATGTGATTGACGCAGACTCCAACAGGCTTAAAAGTGCCTCCGTGAGCGTTATCTCAGGAAGTCGAGAAATTCCGGTGCTGAAAATTATATCCATAAATTATGGGCGACATAGGAACGAAATATGCCGTCTTGACGATGGCATCCGGTATGTGGAGACGGAAAACCAGCCGGTCGGATTGGGAGGCCTCAGTGCAGAGGAAGCGGCCACCACGATACTTAATGCTTTTACAAACTGGGATGAAGCAATTTTAGACAAAGTAATGATGCAGGAAGTGGCAGATGTGGCCTACAGGAAAAAATTCTGTGGCGCAAGGCTGATTTCGATAGGACATTCCTTCACTTCCGGTACAGGAAACTCGATTTTCGTCCCATACACGCTGGAACTCCGCGACGGCACTATGCAAAGACACAATATAGCCATGCAGAAAACCGATTCCGGCGGATGGGTTGTAGCCGGAGGTCTTTGACGAATCAATAATCAAAACATAATTCGATGTCATTAAGAATATTAATGGCGGGGCTGACGCTCTGCCTGACCCTCAACACCCTTTTTGCCGAGGATAATACTTGCGAAGGCAACGTAAAGGATGATTCCGGAAATCCTCTGGAGTTTGTCAATGTAACATTATACGCCCTAAACGATTCAACGCTGATTAAGGGTGCCGTCACGGATGCTGAAGGCAAGTTTGCCGTTAAATGGACAGGCAACCCTGCTTTCCTGAAAATATCGGCAATAGGGTTTGAGGACAGGATTATAGACTTCCAGCCCCGCTCTTTAGGTGATATTATCCTTGCTCCGGCCTCGTACATGCTTGACGAGGTGGTGGTCAAAGGTTCACGTCCTATAGTCAGACTAAAAGGAGATGGTGTGCATGTTTGTGTAGCCGGAACCTATCTCGCCAACACCGGGACCGCCATCGAAGTGCTCGGAAAGATGCCTTTCGTTATAAAGTCAGGCTCCGGAATAGAGGTGCTTGGAAAAGGAGTCCCTCTTGTTTATATCAACGGCAGACAGGTACGGGATATGTCGGAACTTGACCGGCTTGCCTCCACACAGATTAAAAGCGTTGATGTGATAACCAATCCGGGAGCCCGTTACGCTTCCACGGTCAACTCGGTAATCAGAATAATCACCGTCTCGCCCGTCGGAGAAGGTTTTTCTTGCAACGACCGCACAACACTCGGATACAAGCATTACGCCTATCTTTTCGAGCAAGTCAATTTCAACTGGCGCAAGAAAGGTTTTGACATTTTCGGAATGATTAATTACGAGAATTACCGTGAACGCCCCGGCTTTTCCAATACGGCGCTGCAATATTTAACATCCGGTATAGTCCAGCAGAACAGTTCCGGAAGAGATCTGGCAAAATATCCGGTCTATCAAGGAAAAATAGGCCAGAACTGCAACGTCTCGTCACATAGTTTCGGATTCTACTATGACTTCTCTTTCAAACCTTCCATATCTAAAGGCAATTCGCTGACTGACCGCTATATCAATGATAAATTTTCCGAGACGCTTGAGAATCTTTCCGATATATTCCGCCACAACAGGCAGCATCTCTTAAGCGCATATTATACCGGAGAAATAGGGACTTGGCATTTGTCGGCCAACTTCGACGCAATGTGGCAGATAAATGATCGACACAACTCTGAGACAGAAATTTCAACGGCAAATCCGGAGCGGCATCTCATAACGGTAAATGACGTTGAAAACCGACTTCTTGCCGGCAACATCACAGCGTCTTTCCCGGCATGGAAAGGCGACATCAGATTCGGTACGGAAATAAGCAACATTCACCGCACAGACAGATATAGCGGCAATGCGGATTTCATAAGTGACAAAAACATCAAAATCAGCGAAACAACTACGTCTCTGTTTGCCGAGACCGAACAGACTTTCGGAACTGTCTCAGCAAGCGCGGGCCTGCGTTGGGAATACACAGATTCCAGATACTGGCAATTCGGCCAGCTCAGTGAGGACCAGAGCCGCGGATTCCATAACATATCTCCGGCGGCTTCCTTATCATTCCCGATTGGCAAGGTAAATACGCGCCTCACCTATATGAGAAAAACATCCCGCCCTGCTTTTGAACAGCTTGGTTCCGCGATAAAGTATATTGACAGATACACTTATGAATCCGGCAATCCAGCTCTGAAACCGATATATCGCGATTATGTCTCGGTATCCGCCTCATGGAAAGACCTCGTCGTAGAGCTGGAATATCAATCCACTAAAAATTATTTCATGTGGCAGACCACGGCATATCCGGGAAGTGACGATGTTACCTTGCTGACAATGGTAAATATGCCTCGCTTCAATTCTTTCGGCACATATCTCAACTGGTCTCCCACATTCTTTGGCTGTTGGCATCCGTCTGTAATGGCAGGAGTGCAGTGTCAGGATTTCAAGATCATCCATGCTGACAGAAGTATGCAACTAAATCGGCCGTTGGGGACTTTCAGACTCGACAACGCCATGCATCTGCCTTGGGATTTCTGGCTGAACATGGATTTTTCGGCAAGAACTTCCGGCAACGGTGATAATTGTTATATGAAACCATACTGGCAATGCAATCTGGGTCTTTACAAATCCTTCGACGGCGACCGGTGGAGTGTGAGGTTGCAGCTCAATGATGTTTTCGATACATGGCGACAGGATGTCATTTCCTACGACGCGTTGAGCAGTATTTCTTCCCAAAAGATATATGATACACGCGATTTGTCGGTCACCATAAGATATAACGTCAATGCCGCCCGCACCCGTTATAAAGGGAGCGGCGCAGGGAATACGGATAAAGCCAGATTACTCACCCAATAACTGTTAACGATGATAGATATGACTGACAACTGTTAACTCCACATAAATCGCTCCGTCGGACTTTCATTGGTCTGTCGGAGCGATTCCTTTATTGGCGGATAGAATGGATATATCACAGATAAAATGTTGGCTCATGAGCGGTTGGATGAAATTTATTTTGTAAATTTGCATATAGACAACCCATAAATCCGAATGATAGCTAAAGAGGACATATTGGAATTGCTGAGGTCCACCGAATCGTATCGCGTGGAACGCACCGTCAGCACCGGCAACATGGACAAGTTCTGTGAGGCTATCTGCGCGTTTGCAAACGATATGCCCGGCTCCCGTAAGAACGGCTATCTGATTATCGGAGCAAAAGATGATGGCAGTATTGCCGGTATGAAAGTTGACGATGCCCTGCTTAAGAAGATTGCAGGCATTCGTTCAGATGGCAATATACTCCCGTTGCCAACCATGTCGGTTGAACGTTTTTCGTTCCCGGAAGGTGATTTGTTGGTTGCTGAGGTCAGACCGTCCGATTTGCCTCCGGTTCGATATCGCGGCAGGGTATTTATCCGTGTCGGACCTCGCAGAGACATCGCTACTGAAGCGGAGGAGAGAATCCTTGCAGAACGTCGGTGTTCATTCATGGCAACCTTTGACGCCACACCTTGCCTAAACGCCAAATTGGAAGATTTGGATATTGATTACATCAAGACCAAATATCTCCCGATGGTGTTTGATGAAGAAACGCTTGCAACGGACAAACGCGACATCAAAGAGCAACTTGCATCAATACATCTCTACGACCGCGACAATGACTGCCCGACTTACGCGGGCATAATCCTTTTCGGCGTCAATCCCAAATACTTTCTTCTCGGCGATTATGTACAGTTTGTGCGGTTCGCCGGGAAAGACAAAGGAGGCGACATCCTTAATGAACGTCAGTTTGCAGGGCCTCTATATAAGATGTTGCCGATTTTGGAATCATTTGTAAAGGATGCCATAATCACACAGCGTCCGGTTCCCGAATCGTTATTCCGTGAACGCACTGTCTGGAATTATCCGGAGGGAGCTATCCGTGAATTGCTGATGAATGCCTGTATGCATAGGGATTATCAAGCCAATATGCCTATCCGTCTTTATCAGTTTGATGACTATATTGAAGTGATGAATGCCGGTGGACTGTATGGCGAAGCTCGTCCTGAAAACTTCCCGTCGGTCAATGACTATCGCAACCCGCTCGTGGCAGAAGCCATGAAAGTGATGAAGTATGTCAACAAATTCAACCGTGGTGTTACCCGCGTGCAGGAGATGTTGAAAGATAACGGTAATCCACCGGCAGAGTTTGACGTGAATACCATCACGGCATTCCGCGTCAATGTCCATGCTACAAACGAATCCGACTTATCGAAAGGCACAAGTCAAGGCACAAGTCAAGGCACAAGTCAAACAGATAAAACCATCGAAGAGAAAATCATTGAGTTCTGTAAAGAGTCTCGCTCATTAGCCGAGATAACCGAATTTTGCGGCTTCAAAGACAAACGCAAATTCCGTGAGCGTTATCTAAACCCCCTCCTCGGCACCCGCATCCAAATGACAATCCCTGACAAGCCCACAAGCCGGTTACAGAAATATGTATTTCTATCTCCCAAAAAGGATTGAACATTTGACAATAAGATTATTTTTGTGTAAACACAAATTAGGAATATGCTACATAAATTAGTACATATAAAAAACGTAGGTAAGTTTTACAATTATAACTCAGGCTCTGATAATTGGAATGGGATTCTAAAGAAGGTTTCAACCATATATGCAGAGAATGGGAGCGGAAAAACTACGTTTACGCAGATTATAAAGGCTATATCCGACGAAGACAACCAGTATATTTTAAAAAGAAAAAGTTTAGGGAGTAATGGACCAATATCTGTACAGATTTTAGATGACAATAAAAAGCCTATAAAATATTCGTCAAACCAATGGAATAGACATATCAATAATATTGAAGTATTTGATTTTTTATTTGTTGAATCAAATGTCTATTTAATTACTCTTGGTAATTACGAAAATCCGGGTACGCTATTTGAAGTGGTTATAGGTGACGAAGCGATCCAACTCTTTAATCAAATCAAAGATCTTCGTACGGAACGAAAAAGACAAACTCAAAGAAGAAAAAACTTACGTTTTAAAATAAAGTCATGTGAAGCATCAGAGAAAAACAAGTTGGAGATTCTAGTACAAAAGTCTTTGGTCCGGAGTTCGCAAATTAACTCTGAAATTGTTCAGTTAGAGAAAAAGTTATCAATCGTAGCCGAGGATTTTGGGAAATTATATCTTCAAAAAATTAACGAGTATCTTAGATTCTTTAGCACCAATCTTCAACTTACAAAATTAAACAAGAAAGGTAGTAAGTTCGTATATTTTCTTAAGATATCAAATCACGATGTACGCTCAGAGTCAGACTCTGTCTCGCTTAGACATACTTTAAGCGAGGGAGAAAAGAATGCTCTTGCTCTGTCATTTTTCTTGGCAAGGTTAGCATTAAAACCCAATATTGAGGATTATCTGATTGTATTTGACGATCCTTTGTCAAGTCTGGATTATAATAGACGAAACGTCACTATTAACCTGCTTGCTAATTATGCAAGAAAGGCAAATCAGTTTATTTTATTAAGCCATGATTTGAACTTCATCAAGGATTTTACGTTAAGAGTTCCTGACTCTCTTAATTTGAAAATTGTTTTTAATGGTTTGACCAGCCTATTTATAGAACAAGATGTTAAGACTGAAACTCTAACAGGTATTTTTAAGGACCTATTAGTTCTTGATTCGTTTATTAAGCATGGCGAAACATGTGCTTATGATAAGCGAGATGTAGTCCGGTGTATAAGGCCATGTATCGAGGGATTATTTCGAATAAAGTATTTCACCTATATAGATGACTCTAAATGGTTGGGAGATATTATAGATTTCATCAGGAATGCAGAAAGGAACGATATCTTTTATCGACAAAAAGAGAATCTTGATACATTATGTGATATCAACGATTATTCTAAAATATATCACCATTCAAACCCCAACTACTTAGAAGTTCCCATAAATACAGAAGAACTTAGAACTTACTGTCAAAGAACTCTAGAATTGCTTACTAAGATTTAATAGTTCTACGATAGCTAATTAATGAAAAAACAAATTCAGTTAAGTTACGCACCGAACTATATGGATTGTCAATAAATACATAATTGCGGATGTGGACTTATAAGTGGTTTGTATTTTTGATGGATTTTACTTTGTTAAATTGATTAAAGAGGGTTTTAACAATTAAGGCATTGTAACTATACCGGATTATTGCTAACTTTGCATCATAGAGAGAACTTTGAGAATCGGCAAGTGGGATGTGTGCAAGAAACGTCTTGTGCAAAATGCTCATAATGCCATAAGATGTCAGTGGAGCAAATGATATTATCCACCGCAATAATGAATGTATATAGCTGATAACCATGCAACTATATTAACACAAGCAATGCTGGTGGCACCACAAAAGGCCGCTAATTCTCACCGAGTTAGCGGCCTTTTATTCATCCATACCCCACTGGGTCACCATAAAAGTTAACACACTCACGCTAACGCATTGATATATTACGTGTTATGTGTGTCAACGCCGGTGCATATCATTTCTTTAGATTGTTTAATATACTGGTAATCAGGGCATAGGTCATTCCCATTCAAATTCATTCAGCATCATTCAACCACATATCACCACCATACAACCCCAAACTTTAACAGACTTCAACTATAATCGGGCGGTAAAAATGTGGTGACCTCAGCCAAATTTTCGCCGGGTCACCACGCTTAACCG
>OGXW01001138.1_pt1 | contig 20279 bp, 16 predicted proteins | sample 1576341 | NCBI WGS metagenome assembly OGXW01 (sample SAMEA3541592, study PRJEB24748) | human gut metagenome | biome: human gut; feature: human-associated habitat; material: faeces | place: China | collected 2012
GCTGCTTTAACTTGTTCTTTCCAGTCTTCTTCTTTGTTTTCAACTGCTTCCATTACTTCTTTTAATTTACCAGCTAATGCAATATTTTCTTCTCTTTGTCTAATTAATTCTTCAATTCTTTTAGTATTTTCTTCAAATTGATTTGTTGCATATTCTACTAATCCGTAAGCTGCTTTATATACACTTGCTGGAAAATTTTTCTTTTTAGGATATTCTATTAAATATGTTTTTATAGATTCAACTAAATCTTTAAAATATGTATCATCTTCTAGTTGAACTATTTGTTTCTTACTTTTGGGATTTATTAATTTTTGTACTTTATCTATATTTGATAATATTTTTTCTTCAGTGATAACCATTCTCACATTTACTATGCCAGATTTAGACATTGTAAATTACCTCCTTCATCTTACGCGTATTCAGCTTTGCTGTTCTCTATTATTATACATTAACCTACAAAAAACTACAAGATACAGCAGTTATTTTTTCTGTTAAATTTTTATTACAGTAACATTACAATAATATTACAAAACAGTTTTAATGGTATTTCTGCATTGTTTTTCGATTTCTATGACTCATGAAATAAGTCCAATTCTAATCGAATTGGACTCTTTTAGAGCTAAAATATCTGTACTTACAATAAATTTATCATATTTTTTCTTATAATACTGTTTTTATTTCTTCAGCTCTTTTTGTTTTCTGTGTTGTTGTTTTTATTAATTCTTTATCTGTAATACTAATATCCCTAATATATTTATAAGCTGGCATTTCCTTATTTACTTTTTTAACTTCTTTCCATAGTATATCTTTTAATTCAGATTCATCTATAGTTCCATATGCTTCTTTTGCAATTTCTGGATCATATACAATTTTAACACAAATTTTATAATCTCCATCATCTTCTGGTCTTCCATATACAAAACTTTCTTTAACCCCTTCAATTTTATTTACTAATGTCTCTAGTTCTTCTGGGAATATATTTTTTCCATTTTTTAATACTATTACAAATTTCTTTCTTCCAGAAATAAATATATATCCATCTTTATCTATTCTTGCTAAGTCTCCTGTATGTAGCCATTCTCCTTCTAATGTTTCTTTTGTAGCTTCTTCATTATTATAATAACCAAGCATAATTGATGGTCCTTTTGCTACTAGTTCTCCAATTCCATCTTCATCTGGGTCTAATATTTTCGCATCTATACTCGGAAAAGCTTTTCCTATTGATCCTATTTTTTGATACTTGTCATCCTCAGCAGCTATAACTGGTGAACTTTCTGTAAGTCCATATCCTTGGTACATTGTAAATCCCATTGCATTAAATCCTTTTTCTGTTTCTGGATCTAATGCAGCACCTCCTGAAACAAATAATCTAGCATCTTCACCTAATGTTTGATGTACTTCTTTAAATAATTGTTTTCTTATATCAATACCAAATTTTAGTAGAAATTGGCTTATTTTCATTCCTTTTTTTACCGTTTCTAGTTTACCTTTTTTCTCAATTCCTTTCATTACTTTTTTATACATAGATTCAAAAAGTATTGGAACTGATATCATTGCTGTAATTTTATATTCTTTTATATTTTCTGCAATATGTCTTATCCCATCACAGAAGCAAATTGCTCCACCAACTGATATTGGATATAAAAATCCAACTGTACATTCAAAAGTATGATGTAATGGTAAAAACGATAAAAATCTATCTTTTTCTGTTACTTTTATTACTGATGTAATATCTGCTAAATTTGAACAAATATTTTTATGTGATAACATTACTGCTTTTGACATTGCTGTTGTTCCTGAAGTAAATAACATTATTCCCATTTTCTCGTTATCTATTTTAGCATTTAAAAATTCTTTGTTTCCATTATCTATTAGTACTTTTCCTTGTTCTGTTAGCTCTTTTTGTGATTTTATACCATCTTCTTCTTTTTCTAAATCCATAGATATAAAATATTTTAAATTAGTATTTTTTTGTTCTTTTATTTTATTCATAACTTCATTATATTTTTTTGAATAAAATATTGCTTCAACTTCTGAACGAATTATTAAATTTTCAATTTCATTGTCTGGTAATGCTTTATCTAAAGGAACAATTATTCCTACTCCTGTTGCAACTGCAAGGTAATCCACTGCCCATTCATATCTATTTTCTGATATTACAGCTATTCTCTTATCTTTTAATCCCATATCTATCAATTTTGTTCCTAAATTGTTTATTTCATCTCTGAATTCTTTATGTGTTATTTCCATAAATTTATCTTTTTTTTCTGTCTTAAATATATATGCTGGTCTATCTCCAAACTTTTTCCCTGATTCTTGTAGCATTTCTTTTAAATCTGAATATTTTGTAAATTTATGTATTGGTTTTCTCATTATTAAAATCATTCCCTTCTAAAGGTTTCAAATAATTTACTAATTTTTTATTATTATATCTACCTTATTAATGTACCTTTAATCCTTTTATTATTGTATTTTCAAATTCTTTATATAATTTTATGATATTAAATTCCTCTTTATCTCTTACTTTATATACTAAACTTGAGCAAATTAATCCATATATTTCTGAAGCAATTGCTTGTGGGTTCCCAGCCTTTATCTCTCCTTTTTCTATCCCTTCTTTTACTATTTGTTCAATTTGATTTATGTATAGAAAAATTTGATTTTTACACATTTGATTTCTTGATTCATTTCCCCAAAATTGACTTAATAAAATTGTTATAAGATCTTCATATTTATCTACAATTTTTATTTGTATTAAAACAATTGCTTTTAGCTTATCTATATAATTAGAAAATTTTGCAGTTTTTATATCAACACTATTTTGTAATAATTTTATCCCTTCTTCAACAAGAAAATTAAATATTTCTTCTTTACTCGAAAAATGATAATATAAAGTTCCCTTAGCCACTCCTACTGTTGCAGTTATTTCTTCTATACTTGTAGCGTCATATCCTTTTTCTGCAAATAGTTTCATTGAAGTTTCAAATATTTTTCTTTTCGTTTTATTCATTTTTACCTCATTTCAATTTCATAGGATAAAGTTTTACTTGCTTAAACTTTTTAATTCTTATTTTTTATCCATAATAATTCCTACTTATTATATATATTTTTATTCAATAATGCAATAGTTTTATTTTTTTTTGAATCACTCGTACAAAAAATACCATTAAACATTTTTATTATTTTAGAAATTTACTTTCTACTTACATGTTTCAATGGTATTTTTATTATAATTATAATTCCTTTATTTACATTATAAAAATTTTATTTTACTATATGTAATTTGTTTTCTACTTTATTATTGGGATTTACAAGTTGTTTTATATATTCTAAAGTTTCATTTTGTACTTCTAAGATTTTTCCAATATTTAATCTATTTATTCTAATGTCATCTTTCATTACTAATTGTTCATTTCTAATTTCTATTTGTCCTTCTTTTAGAATTTTAATATCACTTTTCATTTGTTTCATATCTTTTTTCATTGTCTGTTGTTCTCTTTTTATATTCTTTATGTCTTTTTTCATTACTTGTTGTTCTTCTTTTATGTTCTTGATGTCTTCTTTCATTACTTGTTGTTCTTCTTTTATGTTCTTGATATCTTCTTTCATTACTTGTTGTTCTTCTTTTATGTTCTTGATATCTTCTTTCATTACTTGTTGTTCTTCTTTTATGTTCTTGATGTCTTCTTTCATTACTTGTTGTTCTTCTTTTATGTTCTTGATATCTTCTTTCATTACTTGTTGTTCTTCTTTTATGTTCTTGATATCTTCTTTCATTACTTGTTGTTCTTCTTTTATGTTCTTGATGTCTTCTTTCATTACTTGTTGTTCTTCTTTTATGTTCTTGATGTCTTCTTTCATTACTTGTTGTTCTTCTTTTATGTTCTTGATGTCTTCTTTCATTACTTGTTGTTCTTCCTTTATGACTTTGATATCTTTTTCCATTACATCTTGTCTTTCTTTTATGTTCTTGATATCTTCTTTTATTACATGTTGCTCTTCTTTTATATTCTTGATATCATCTTTCATCTCGTATTGAGCAGATTTAACATCTTTAACTTCGGAACTTATTGTTTTAAGAATATTTATAATTTTTTCTTCCAATGTAAATTCCTCCTTTCTGCAGTAATTTTACTATTAAATTTTTATTAATTCAATAGTAAATTATTTCTAGGTTTACTAATAGATTTCAGTTTTTTACAATTTTTTTGAAATTTTTTTCGATTTAATTTTTGAATTCAATTTAAATAAAAAAATAAATTTTGAATAAAACTTTAGATAAATTAAAATATTTATATTAAAGAAATTATAATTATCAATTATCTTAACACATTTTTAAAATCACATCAACTATATTTGTTATAATTTTACATTTCTTTTACATTTTATACTATAATCTTTACTTTTTATTTTAACTAATATAAAATAACAGAAGATTGGTTATACTAATAAAAAAACTTTGGAGGAAACAAATGAAAAATAAAAATGAATTAAATTACAAAGATTTAAAAATGAACTGTAATCCTAATATTTTTAACTTTGATTCTACAGCTGAATTAGAAGCTATTCAAGATGGTATTGGTCAAGAAAGAGGAATTAAAGCTTTAGAATTTGGTTTACAAGTTGATTTAAAAGGTTATAATTTATATCTTGAAGGACCTAGTGGTGTTGGTAAAACTTCATATACTAGAAATTACTTAAATAAAATATCAGCTAAGAAAAAAATTCCTTCTGACTGGTGTTATGTTTATAATTTTCAGAATCCTAATGAGCCTATTGCAATTGAATTTCCTGCTGGAAAAGGTAAAGAATTCAAAGATGATATGGATGGATTTATTAAAGAAATCAAAAAAGATATTCAAAAAACATTTAATAATGATGATTTTGAAAAAGAAAAAGCTTTAATAAAACAAGAATTTGAAGCTAGACGTTCTGCTTTATTAGACAAATTGAATGAAAGTGCTTCGAAATACGATTTTCAAGTAAAAACTGCACAAAATGGTATTTATATGATGCCTGTAGTTAATGGAAAAGTTATTGAAGAAGAAGATTTCGAAAAATTAGATGATGAATTAAAAAAGAGTTATGAAGAAAAATCTGCAGTTGTTCAAGAACAAATAATGACAGTAATTAATCAAATAAAAGAAATTGAACGTCAATCAGATAAAAGAATTTCAGAATGGCAATCAAATGTTGCCTTGCTTACAGTTAACGCACATATTAATTACTTAAAATCAAAATATAAAAGAATTAAAAAAGTTAATAATTTTTTCAATGATGTTAAACAAGATGTATTAAAAAATATACCTGTATTTTTAGAGGATAATGAAAAAAATCAAAATACTCAACAACAGCCAATGAATCCAGCAATGAAGAAGCCTGATCCTTGTTTGAATTATAGAGTTAATCTATTTATAGATAATTCTAATAAAGAAGGTGCACCAGTTATTATGGATTCTAACTATTCTTATAATAACATCTTTGGTGCAATAGAATATGAAAATTATTACGGTTCTTTAAAGACTGACCACACAATGTTAAAACCTGGTCTTTTACAACAAGCAAATGGAGGATATATAATATTCCAAGCAAAAGATTTATTAGCTAATGGTGCTTGTTATGAAGCTCTAAAAAAGGCTTTAAGAGTTAAACAAATTGCTATTGAAAATACAACAGATCAACGTTCTTCAATGGTATTAATTTCTTTAAAACCTGAACCTATTCCACTTAATTTAAAAGTTATATTAATTGGAAATGCTCAAATATACCAAACTCTTTTAGCTATGGATTCTGATTTTAGAAAATTATTTAAAATAAAAGTTGAATTTGAAGAATCTGCTACATTAAACACAGCAAATGCTAATAAACTTGCTCAAATAATACATGGGTTCTGTGAGTATGAAGAATTACCACATTTAGACAAAGATGCAATGGCAAAATTAATTGAATATTCATCTAAATTAGCAGGAAGCCATAGTAAACTTTCTACAAGATTTGACGATTTAACTCAAATAGTTGGAGAAGCTGCAACTTGGGCAAAACTTTCTCGTTCAAAAACTGTTACTCCAAAATTTATAGATAAAGCTTTGGCAGAGCGTGTTGAGAGAGTAAAAAAATATGATGAAAAATATTTAGAAATGATTAAACAAAATACACTTCTTATTGATACAACTGGTTTTAAAGTTGGTCAGTTAAATGGTCTTACTGTCTTAACAATAGGTGATTATACATTTGGGAAACCTGCTAGAATTACAGTTAATACATATACTGGAAAAAATGGAGTAGTAAATATAGAAAGAGAAGTAGAAATATCTGGTCCTTCACATTCTAAGGGAGTTCTTATTTTAACTGGATATTTAGGGGAAATGTTTGCACAAGATATTCCATTATGCTTAACTGCTAGTATATGTTTTGAACAGTTATACAATGGTGTAGATGGTGATAGTGCTTCTAGCACTGAATTATATGGACTACTTTCTAGTTTGTCTGGAATCCCAATTAACCAATCAATAGCTGTAACTGGTTCTGTAAATCAAAAAGGCCAAATACAACCTATTGGTGGTGTTAATGAAAAAATCGAAGGATTTTTCCAAGTTTGTCAGTCTCGTGGATTAGATGGAAGTCATGGAGTTATGATTCCAATACAAAATGTTGATAACTTGCAATTATCTGATGAAATTGTAGAAGCTGTAAAAGATAAAAAATTCCACATTTATGCAGTTTCAACTATTGAAGAGGGAATTGAAGTTTTGACAGGTGTTCCAGCTGGTAAAAAAGATAAAGATGGAAATTTCCCTGCAGGAACTGTAAATTATTTAGTTGCAGAAAAATTGAAAAAATTTGCAAAAGCAACTGAAAGGAATTAAAAAATATATAATTAACTAAAAAGACTTTAGGTAAACTTTGAATGAAGTTACGAATGCGACTGGAGAAATTTTAGAAATTCTTACGTAGTTTTATGGAAAGAGTTCATTTTTAATGGAAGGGTGCCATAAAATAAGTTAGAATTTCTTAAATTTCGTAATGAGCCGAGAAACGTAATGAAAAGTTTACCTAAAGTCTTTTTTATATTAATAAATTGGTATATTTTATAATCCCTGTGTCATAGTATATACCAATTTTTCAATTAAAAAATGTTTTTCAAATTAAATGCATATTTTTCTTCTATATGTTTAACCAAAAATGCTAACTCATTTATTTCTCTTATAGTTTCATCATGTTCCTCTGTTTCAATATAACTTTTTAACAAGACCAAATTTGTATCTATTTTTTCAAGTTCATTATGTTCAATAAAATATGCTAATTTATCTTGCTTGTTTTTCCATATTTTTTCTGTTTCTTCTAGCTTTTCTTTTACTTTAACATCATCTTCTTTTGCTTCTACTGCTTGTTTTATTTGTTGTAACGAATCTAATATTTCTTCTCCAGATTTCTTAGTATAATCTCTACTAAAAAAGTTCCCAATTGCTATTAATGCAATAATTATTAAGCAAATAACAAACTCTTTTCTCATTATAATTATTTTCCTTTCTCCTTCTACTTCTTTCATAACTTTAAGAAACTAAAATTTTATTTATCTTTTTAAGAAATTAGTCACCTTTTTCACTTTTCTGACAAAATATTTGATTTTTTCCGTCAATTGTAATTATTAATGCTTCTTCTGGTTTTATTTTAAATTTTTCAGCTTGTTTTTTTAACCAATTATAATCTTTTCCTATTTGTTGCAAATTCTTTTCCATTACTTTTCCATCTATAACTAAATCATATGGTATTCCTTCATATTCTGGAGTAATATTAAAATCTTCTGGTATTGTATTTCTTTTTTCTGGTTTTTGGATTACTGTTACTTGACCACTTGTCTCTAGGATTGCATATTCAACATCTCCAAAATTGAATACATTATCTGTTCTTAATCTTTCTTCTAATTCATTTATTGTAAATCTTTCCTTTTTCAAAATTTTTTCATTGATTTTGCCTCTATATATTAATATGCTTGGCTTTCCACAAATAATTTCTCTTGCTCTCATACTTTTTAAATTTATTACAGATATTATTAAATGCATTGTAAGTAAACCTAGTATTGGAATAATTCCATTAAAAATAGGTATTCCTATATCAGTCATCGGTATTGATGCTAAGTCTGCTATCATTATTGATATTGCCAATTCAAATGGCTGTAATTGACCTATTTCTCTTTTTCCCATTAATCTCATTACCAGCAAAACTAAAACATATAATATAATTGATCTTACAAATGTAATTATCATCAATAACACCTACTTTAAACTTACTTTTTGTTTTAGCATTTGCAAAATTTATATTATTTATTCAAAATTTACTGTATACTTTTTTTATTTTTGTAAATAATAATTTTATAACCTTAAAATTTTCTGCATAAATTTTTTAACTAAGGAGGTTGAATAATATGTCAGAAGTACAAGAGAATCATACATCTCAAAGTGAAACTTCTACTGTATGGCAAGTGGTTGGTAGGTTAGTTACCGCTGCTGTAGTGTTAGCTATTACTGCATTTTTCACACCTGGTTTTACTATAAATAACATTTGGACTTTAGCTATTGCAGCAATTGTTCTTACAATAGTAGACTATCTTGTAATAAAATTTACTGGATTACATGCTAGTCCTTTTGGTAAGGGGTTTGTTGGCTTTGCATTAGCTGCAATTGTTTTATATGTAACTCAATTCTTTGTTGCAGGATATTCTATTTCATGGATGGCTGCAATTATAGGTGCTTTAATTTATGGTGTAGTTGATTACTTTATACCTGGAAATCAACAAATGTAGTAATATCAATTTAAAAGGACAATATATTTTATTCATATTAATTGAATAAGATAAATTGTCCTTTTTTAATTATTATAAATTTTATTTTTACTAAAGATGTTATTATTAACCTATACAAAACTTATATCTAATTACCAAAATTTTAATATTTTTCTACTATTTCATTTTTATTTTTATAAATACGATTTTCTGGGATAACCCCTCTAACACATGATAATGGGTATATATTAGTGTTTCTGCATACAACTGTTCCTGGATTTAATACACTATTACATCCAACTTCTACATTATCTCCAAGCATTGCTCCAAATTTTTTCAAGCCTGTTTCTATTTGTTCTCTTTCATATTTTACAACTACTAATTTTTTATCTGATTTAACATTAGATGTTATAGAACCAGCTCCCATATGTGCTTTAAATCCTAATATTGAGTCACCTACATAATTATAATGTGGTACTTGCACTTTATTAAATAAAATAACGTTTTTTAATTCTGTTGAATTACCAACTACAGCACCATTTCCTACAATTGCTTTTCCTCTAATAAAAGCACAATGTCTTACTTCAGCATTTTCTCCAATTATTGCTGGTCCATTTATATATGCTGTTGGAGCAACTTTAGCTGATTTAGCTATCCAGAGATTTTCTCCTCTTTTTTCGTATATATTAGAATCTAATTTATTTCCTAATTCAATTATAAATTCTTCTATTTTAGGTAATGCTTCCCAAGGATATGTAACACTTTCTAACAATTCTTTTGCAATTGTTTCATCTAGATTATAAAGATTTTTAATTTTACATTTTTCCATTTTTATCATTTCCTCTCTTAATTATTAAATTCGTGTCTTAGCCCAAATTATAATTATTATCTGTTTTGCCAATATTTTTCATACAACTCTTTAGCAGTTTTAGGGCTATCTACACCTTCTCTATTTTTTACAGGTGCAAAATCATCTTCCCTTTTTCCTCTTAAAATTGCTATATCATCAAAAAATTCAAAAGCATCAAAAATAAATGATTCAAATTTATATGAATTTGGCTCAGTTGGTATTACTTCTTTTCCATTTTCGTCTATATATGAATTCTTCTTAAATGCTGTATGATAAATAAGTGGTTCTTTACTTATTTTTTCTATTGCATCAATTGTATATAAATTACACATTATATGTGATTCTCCAAATTTTAATTCTCCATCACTATCAACTTCTTCTGCCATTTTTTCTGGAAGTTCTGTGTATTCTATAACTTTAGGGTGATTATTCATTTTACAAAATACCCCCACTCTTTCTTGTGGGTTTGCCTTTGCAACAGATTTAGATGCTATTTGAACACCTTTTTTAACTGCCATTCCAAGTAATGTAACATCAATCATTTTTAACAAAGCATTATCTACACTACCAATAAATACCCATTTTATTCCTTTTTCTTTCATATCTGCTAAACATCCACTTGCTCTTAAAGATGAATATGTGCCACCATTACCATCTGATGCTTCTTTTATTTTATATTCTTTGTTTATTAAAAATTTTCCTTCTGTATCTACTAGTGGTAATTCACTTTGTTTAAATATTGTTACTTTATTTTTGTCATATCCGAAGTAATTATTTTTTTCTAAGAACTCTACTGTATCAGCATTATTTTCTTTGCTTGTCATTATGTACCAATTAATAACTACACCATACTTTTTATTTGCTTCTTGTAAATTGTCTGCCAATATTTCAAATAAATATTTTCCTTTTCCATATACATCTAGTTTAAAAGTTCCTTTTGGTCCTGTATGTCCTAATCTTGTACCTTGACCTCCAGCCATTGTTACAACAGCATATTGATTGTTTTTGACAACTTCTTCTCCTAATTTATCAAATTCTTCTCTTTGCTCTTTTGTAAGTTTAGCTTTATCTAAATAAGGTACTGGCTCTATTTTACTTTCTTTAAATTCTATTTCTTTTTTAGTATTTTGATATAATTCCATCATTTGATGAAAATCTATTTTATTTATTTGTTCTATTAATTCTTGTTTTTTTGTTTCATCTAATTTTTCTAATATATTTACTATATGATTTTGACCATATTCTTTTAATTTGTCTATAGCTTCTTTTTCTCTATCCATTGTTTTCATCCCTTCATAATCTTATATTACATTATATGTTCTATAACTAACGCTGTTATTGTATCACATGTACTTTATTTTCGCAAGTTTTGGTAAATTTTAAAATTTCATTTCAGTTGTTATTTTTTTCAAATTAATTTTTGTTACTAAAACTTGTCATATTTCTAATAAAAATTAAATATACATTAACTAAAGTATTAACGTAGTACAAACATCTACAAAATTCAAAGGAGGGTATATGATGGATAATACAATATTGTATCAAGACATCGCAAAAAGAACTGATGGTGATATTTATGTAGGAGTTGTTGGTCCTGTAAGAACCGGTAAATCTACTTTTATAAAAAGATTTATGGACTTATTGGTTATTCCTAATATAGATAATGAATATAAAAAAGAAAGAGCAAAAGATGAATTGCCACAAAGCGCTGGTGGTAGGACTATAATGACAACTGAGCCAAAATTCATTCCAAATGAAGCTGTTGAAATAAGTTTAGCAAATAACTTAAAATTCAAGACACGTTTAGTTGATTGTGTAGGTTATTTAGTTGATAATGCAATTGGATATTTAGAAGATGATATGCCAAGAATGGTAAAAACTCCTTGGTCTGAAGAAGAAATTCCTTTTGAAAAAGCAGCTGAAATAGGAACTAAGAAAGTTATAGAAGAACACTCTACTATTGGAATTTTAGTTACAACAGATGGCTCTGTAACAGGCATTCCAAGAGAAGATTATATAAAGCCAGAAGAACGAGTAGTTGCTGAATTAAAAAGCTTAAATAAGCCTTTTGTTATATTATTAAATTCTACTGACCCTAATTCTGATTATACTAAAGAATTATCTAAGACATTAGCAGAAAAATATGATACAACAGTTATTCCTATAAATTGTGAATACCTTGATATTAATGATATAAACAATATTTTTTCAAAAATATTATATGAGTTTCCTGCTGACCAAATTAGAATAAAATTTCCTAGATGGGTTGATGGACTTGATTTTTCACACCCATTAAAAGCTGAATTATTTAAAGAAATCAAAGAAGCTTTTGAAAATGTAAATGTTTTAAAAGATATTTCCTCTTGTACTTCAAAAATTAGTTCCACTGAAATAATTTCTAATACTGTAATTACAGATATTCAACTTGGAACTGGAAATGTAAATGTTCAAATAACTTTAAAAGAAGAATTATTTTATAAAGTTCTTTCTGAAATTACTGGTGTTGATGTAGCTAATGAAGGTGATTTATTTAAAATAATTTCAGAACTATCTATTACAAAGAAAAAATATGACAAAATATCTTATGCCTTAGATGAAGTTGAACGTAAAGGTTATGGAATTGTTACACCTTCTATCGATGAACTTGTTTTAGAAGAACCTGAAATGGTAAAACAAGGTTCACGTTTTGGAGTAAGATTAAAAGCAACTGCACCTTCTATACATTTAATAAAAACTAATGTCCAAACTGAAGTTTCTCCAATTGTTGGTTCAGAAAAGCAATCTGAAGAACTTGTTAATTACTTACTTTCTGGGTTTGAAAATGACCCTAAAAAAATATGGGAATCTAATATTTTTGGAAAAAGTCTTAACGAACTTGTCAATGAAGGCTTACAAGCTAAACTTGCTAAAATGCCAGAAGATGCTCAAATTAAGTTACAAGAAACTTTAGAAAGAATTGTTAATGAAGGTTCAGGTGGATTAATTTGTATAATACTTTAATTTAAAACTACAACAAAAGCGGACATTAATAGCCTTAAAGTCCGCTTTTTTATTCACCCACAAAAATTTATTTCATAAATTTTTTGTACATTGTCATTTTTCTTCTATTTTCTAAGATTTATTTTTTATAAAAATTTATTTACTGCACTTATATATATTACTAAATATGACATTGATATCAAGAATCCGCCTAAGACATCACTTGTATAATGAACGCCTAAATAAATTCTACTTATTCCAATTGAACATACTAATATGCTTAATAATACAATAGAAATCCATTTAATATACTTGTTCTTTACATATTTATATATCAAATATATTAAATACCCATAAAAAGCCATACTAACCATTGAATGACCTGAGGGGAAACTATATCCTGTTTCTTCAACAATCCTATATTCTGTTGGTCTAGGTCTTTGCAATATTGCTTTTAGTAATTGGTTTAGTATTGTAACTATTACTAGATTTGAAAAGATTGATATTCCAATTTTCTTATTTTTTATCAATACCAATAAAACAATTGTTAATGTTATCAAAAATATTGCTCCTCCAAAATTAGTAATAAATTTCGCTATTGGTGTTGCAAAATCTGATATTAAAAATGTTGATACTAGTTTATACCCTATTATATCTCCACTCATTATTTCTTTATTAAATACATCTTCTGCTATTGCTAAAAATCCAATTAGACAAATAAATAATATAATCCATTTTAAATTTTTTGTAATAAATTCTTTTATTTTTTTCTTCATTTTTTATACCCATTCAGAAATATCATATAAAACATATTATACGGCTCTACTATTTTTTTGTCAATATTCATTAAATATTATCATTTCTTATAGTTTCAATTACATTTTGTTTATTAATCTTACTCATAGAATATTTCATAATAATTCCGATTATAACAGCCACAAATACTATAGATATTACAATTGATTTATATGGCAATACATATTCCATTTCCATATTATTTCTAAAAATTGTATACATACCATATGATAATATTGTTCCAATTGGTATTCCAATAATCAATGATTTTAAACCATAAAAAATGCTTTCTAATCTAATCATTCTGTTAAATTCTTTTTTGGTCATTCCTATTGATTTAAGCATAGCAAATTCTTTTTTTCTTAAATTCATATTTGTTGTTATAGTATTAAAAATATTGGTTATTCCTATTAAAGTAATTACCCCTATAAATCCATATAAGAATATTGAAATCACTAGTACAATTGCATTTTCTGCTCTTGCAGATTCTTCCATATTAAATGTTTGAATAGTATTATCAGTTATATTGTTCTCTTGTTTATATTGTTTAATTTCTTCATCTAATTTATACGCATCCTTTGAGTTAGAATATAACGCAATTGTTTTATATCCAACCTTATTTATAAAGTCTTCACTTACAATAATGAAAGCATCAGGATTATATAAAATATTTACTCCGGCTGGTATTTCTTCTGTTTTAGCAAGAATCTCAATATTATACTGAGTATCATTTATTTTTCCAGTAATAATATCTCCTTTTTTCCATGTATATATATTGCCTTGAATCTTTTTTCCATCATTGTTGGTATTTATATTTTTATCAATTAAAATAGCTCCATTTTTATATTTCTCGTAGTCTCCACCTAATTTACTTACATATCTTTCATATGCTTCTTTGCTTAATGAGATTACATTTATTTCATCTATTCTTACTCCATTTTCTTCATTATAAAATCTTTCTTTTATTTCTTTTCCATATTCAGTTAATTCTGCTTTATGTTTTTCATCCATATTCATTGTTAGTACATTACTTTTATTTATTGAATATTCACCTACATCAGGTAATTTTGATATATCTTCTAAAATCTTGTATTTTTTTAATTCTTCTTTATTATCTTCATTTTCTTGCATAAATACCATATAATTATAATTCATTTCCGTATAGTAGGCCTCTGACATTTTAAATCCATATTGTATAAAACTTGATATTGAAATAAAAATCACAATACTAACTATTATAGAAATTACTGTTGTTCTATATTTTTTCTTACTTCTTTTTAAGTTTTTATATGCAATTTCTCCTCCTGTTTTAAATATTTTAGTTATAATTTTAGGACATTTTACCTTTTTTGCTTTTAATTTTACATCTTCAGAGTTTCTTATTGCTTCAATTGGTGAAACTTTTGATGCTTTTTTGGCTGACTTTTTGCATGATAGCCATATTGTTATTATAGATACAAAAACACTTATTGCAATAGCTATCCAAGACATACTGTATGTCAATAAAGTTCCTTTTGATATATAATCTTTTAAAATATAATTTACTACATTTACCAATATATAAATTGCAAATACTCCACTTAGAATGCCTATAGGTATTCCTATAAGCCCTAATATAAATCCTTCAAAATAAACACTTTTCTTAATTTGTTTTTTAGTTGCACCAATGCTTGAAAGCATTCCATATTGTTTTAGTCTTTCTGTTATTGATATTTCAAAACCATTTCTAATAACAAATACACTAGAAACTAAAACAATTCCAATTATAAATGCTCCTAATCCATATATTGTTTTTAATGTTTCATCATCCAAACTAGCTCCTTCATAAGCTAATAATTCTTTATTAACCATTAGATTATATTTATAACTTTTATATTTGTTTGATAATCCCGAAAAACTGACACCATCTTCATTATTCTCTGTTTTTGTCATATTATTTATATTTTCTGTATTTTTTATATAATCTTTAGGTTTATTATATAAAACAGCTATATTAGCTTTTTTATTTACATTTTGCATTTTTGTAATAGCTGTAAACCAATCCACGTAATAAGATTCTATTGCAAGAATGGGTCTTTCAATTATTCCTACAATTTTATATGTTTTGGGAATCCCATTTTCCATATTTTGTTCTGTTTCATTAATATTTAGAGTAATTATATCTCCAACTTTATAATTAGTATTAAACTTTTCATTTATCCTTGTTGAAATGGCAAGTTCAGTATCATTTTCTGGCAGTCTACCTTCTTTTAAATTTACAGACATATTTTCAATAAATTTATCATTCATAGAAATAACATTAACAATTGGTGTTTCTTCTGCATTTTTAGGTTTAGAAAGATAGCTATACCCTAATTCTTCTGATAAAAAATAATCTTTTACTTCTCTATTTTCTTCAATATATTTAAGTTCATCTTTTGGTACATTATAAAAGATAGTATGATAATTTCCTTGTCCTTCTTTAGCTGTATCTACCATAGTTTTCTGAAAACTTGTTACTAGTCCTGCAACTCCACAAATCAAAGCAGTTGATAAAATAATTCCTATTACAATTACAATTGACCTTTTTTTGTTAAGTTTTAAATCTTGTATGCTTAAATCATTTAATACTTTCATTATTTTCCATTCCTTTCATCTTTTATTATTTTTCCATCATCAATTGTTATAATTCTATCTGCTTCTAATGCAATTTTTTCATCATGTGTAATAACAATAACAGTTTGATTATATTTTTTATTTGAAAGTTTTAATAATGAAATAATTTCTTCACTTGCCTTTGAATCAAGGTTTCCAGTAGGCTCATCTGCTAACATTAAAGCAGGTTCATTTATTATTGCTCTTCCTATAGAAACTCTTTGTTGTTGTCCTCCTGATAATTGATTTGGTAAATTGTATTTTCTTTTTTCAAGGCCAAGTGTCTTTAATAATTCATCTAACCTTTTTTCATCAACATCTCTACCATCTAATTTTGTAGGTAAAGTTATATTTTCTGCCACATTTAAAACAGGTATTAAATTATAAAATTGATAAATTAATCCAATTTGTCTTCTTCTAAAAATAGCAAGATTATCATCATTTAAAGAATAAATATCTTTTCCTTCTATAAAAACTTTTCCTGATGTTGGCCTATCTACTCCACCAATTAAATGTAATAAAGTTGATTTTCCGCTTCCGCTTGCGCCTATTATAGCAACAAATTCGCCCTTTTCTACTGAAAAAGATACATTATCAACAGCCTTTACTTGGTTATCTCCTTTTCCATAAATTTTGTTCAAATTTTCAATTCTTAATATTTCCATATTTAATCTCATTCCTTTCTTCAAACACAAATTAGATTAAATGCTTCCTAAATTTAACTATTTTTTAAGATTTAATCTATCTATAATATTTTTACTGTTTTTAGTATAATTGTTCAAAGTGACTTTTAAGTGACATATATACTATAAATTTTGTCACATTTGAATTTCATTGGCATTATCCTGTAAATCCATACAAAAAAAATTGATACTTTCATTGAACCTCACTAATTTAAGTATAGTTCACGTAAGTATCAATATTTTTTATAATATGTTACAACTCTTTGCATATATGATAAGTATTAATTTATTTCATATATTTAACAATAAATTCTGTACCATTTCCAATTTCAGATTTACAATTTATCATTCCATTATTTTTTTCAATAATATTTTTAGCTAATGATAACCCAATACCAACACTATTATCTGAAGAGTTTTGTGCTTTATAAAATCTTTCAAATATATGTTTAAGATCTTCTTTAGCAATACCTTGTCCTTCATCAATTATTGTAATCTTTGTAAATAGTACATTTTCTTCATATTTAATAGTTATTTTTCCATTTTCTTTATTATGTTCTATGGCATTTTTTATTATATTTGTAATTGCTTCTTGTTGCCATTTATAATCTCCAATAAATGACGCATCTTCATCCCCTTCAATACTAATCTTTTGATTTTTTATTTCTATCGGTATTTCTAAATTACCTATTATTTCGTCTATAAATTTCTTTACATTAATTTTATTATTAGAAAACTTAACAACATTAGCTTCTAACCTAGACAATTTTAAAATTGATATAACCAGCCAGTTTATCCAATCAACTTGTTTACTGATTTCAAATATAAATTTTTGTTTAGTATCTTCATCCATATTTGGATTGTCTTTTAAATTATCTAACATAATCATTATTGAAGTTAATGGTGTCTTTAATTGGTGTGAAATATCCTCAACTGACATTTTTATTTTTTCCTTATCATGTCTAGATATTTCACTTTCTTCCTTTAACATTATAGTAATTTTATATAATTCATTTTTTAAATTGCTAAGTTCATCTTCACTATTTTCATTTATATTTAAATCGTATTTTCTATTTTTTATTTCATTTATATATTGTGTTATTTGATTTATTTTCTTATCTCTTTGTTTTAAATATATAAATATAATAGCCATATATAATACACTAAATAAAACTATCAAAATAATATTTAATATTATATTAGTTTTCATCTGTTTTTGGACAGCAATTATAGAATTAACTTCTTCTTCTCCATCTTTATATTCATTAGAATTTAATATTTGTATTATATTTTTAGTATCAATTGTGGGATTCTCTTTTATTATATATTCAATTATTTCTGATATTTTTTCATTTGTTATTACTGATATTTTTTTATACTGGCTGTATGTTTGCATTGATATTACAATACATGTAATAATTGTTACTATTGTTAATGGAATAATTATTAGTTTAATATTTTTATTTTTCATTTTAAATTAGTCTCCTATCCTATATCCAAGACCTCTAACAGTTTTTATAATTGAATCATCTTCCAATTTTTCTCTTATTCTTTTTATATATACTGTTAAAGTGTTATCATTAACAAAATTACCTGCAATATCCCAAATTTTTTCTAATAACTGTTCTCTTGTTATTAATTTGTTTTGATTGGTAAATAACATAAGTAAAATCCTATACTCTAAGCTAGTAAAAATAATTTCTTTGTTATTTTTATATACTTTTGCAGATATGGTATCAATTTTTATATCTTTATATTGAATAATGTTATTTTCTTCTTTTTTTCCATATCTTCTTAAAACTGATTTTATTCTAGAAATTAATTCTCTAGTTCTAAAAGGCTTTACAATATAGTCATCTGCTCCTAAATCTAACCCCAATACAATACTTGTTTCCTCATCTTGTGCTGTTAAAAATATTATAGGAATATCATTTTTTTCTTTTATTTCTTTACAAATTTCGAATCCATTTCCATCAGGTAATGAAACATCTAGCAACACTATATCAATATTTTTATTATCTAATTTTTCTTTACTTTCCTTTGCTGTTTTTGCAGATATAACCTGAAAGTTTTCTTGTTCTAGTGAATATTTTAATCCCATAATTATTGCTTCGTTATCTTCTATTAATAATATTTTTTTCATGTATCTCTAATCTCCTATTTAATTTCCATTATAATCATTCAAATTTAAATCCGGATAATTAAATACTTTCCCATTTGGTGTAAATTGTCCACTTGGTGTATGATCTTTATTAAAACTTTCGCTTCCTTTTAAAAAATATTTATATTTTGAACTTCGGCTTATATACCCTGGGCCATTTACAATTGGGTCATCCCAAGTACAATCTATTGCATACCAACCACTATCTAAACACACATAATTCCAAGCATGGTTTTCTGTTTGACCATTTGAATTTGTACCTTGCCCAATAGCTAACACACAAGGAATATTCATATTGTCCATAATATATTTAAAAGCTCTAGCATATCCTTCACAAACTGCATCCTTATTAACCAGCGCTCCATACATATTGTAAATATTCGGCTTTGAGATACTTGTATCATATTCTGTATTTTCAACTATATAATCATGTACCATTTTTATATCTTCATATGTATTTCCTGTCTTTTTTGAAACTAACTCATCTTTAATTTGATTTATTTCACTTAATGCAGAATTCACTTGACTACTACTAGAAAATTCGTCTATTAAATAATTACTTTCATTTCCACTATTTATATACACATTATATGTATTTCCTTTTGACGTTTTAGTTGTTTCAATATTAAGATATAACTTGTTTGGACTTAAATAAAAAACATCTGGATTGTCATATGTGTATGCTTCAATAGCAGATTGATAATATTCTGATAACTTATCTTGCCCACCCGAACTATTTAATACATTATCTAGTGAATTTCCTAATTCAACTTGATATGTTCCAGATTTCATTTTTTCTTTGCTACTCTCAAATGCTTTATAAATAGTTTTTGAAGCATCTTCTAATTGATTATAAAAATATTTGTCTACACTTATATTGCTATAATCCACATTACTAGTTTTTGTTTTCTCTTCTGATCCATAATTAAATGGGTTATTATTTTCTACAACTTTAGGTGTTTGTATTGTTTTAGTATCTACTGTATCTTCACTTGATATTTGTGTTTGGAATTGTTCAGGTTCTGCAGTTACATCTAAGTCTTTAATATTATCCCATACAATATAACCTAATAAACCAAATGCAGTCATCATTAATAAAATTATAATTATTGTAATAAGAGTTGATAATTTATCTTTCATATACATTTTTAATCAATTTTATGAAAATAACTTTTATAAATTGATTAATCCTTTCTTTTTATATTTTAACTTTTTAGTTATATATCAATTTTTATTATAACATTTTTTTATTTTTAAAACTAGTATATTTTTTACAATTTTTTGCAATACTAAAAAAAATATATATTGGAGTAATTATGAATTTTAAAAATATTTGGAATGATTTTTTTGCATATAAACCTTATGACAGTTATGAATTTAATTTGCCTGAAAAAG
>OGXW01001139.1_pt1 | contig 20258 bp, 29 predicted proteins | sample 1576341 | NCBI WGS metagenome assembly OGXW01 (sample SAMEA3541592, study PRJEB24748) | human gut metagenome | biome: human gut; feature: human-associated habitat; material: faeces | place: China | collected 2012
TATTATTTTTTTTATTATTATTTTTTAATGCAAAAAATATTGATAACAAACCCATAATAGAAATTATTATTGGCATATTATATACAAAATCTCTTATCATCATAAACTACTCCCTTTTATCTATACAAGTTTTCTAACATTCTACTTAAGCATTCATCTGCAGTTGGTCCGTTTTCAGAAAATCTCATTCTTACCAATCTACCATTAACTTTAAATATATAAGGATTTTTTATTTTTGTTAAAAAATTCAAAATTCTCTCATCACTTGGTTTTCTTCTATCTATTTTTATAGAACCTAATTCATCCACAATCATCTAAAGTTACATCTTCAAGTTTCATGTTTCTACATTTTTCTAATTTTTCTTGAAGTTATATTACATTATATTTATTATTCATTTTTATTTTCTCCCTTATATTCTAATATTTTTTCGTCTATGTACTTATAATTTAAAGAATTCAATTTAGATAAAGCAGACTTTTTTGTTTCCTTTTCATATAAATCTCTAGCTCCTTTTGCTACTCCTCCGCCTCTTTTGGCTACATTTAAATTTTCTTTTAATCCTTGTGGGCGTTCTCCTCTTGCTATGTCTCTTGTTGCAATCTCTCCTATGTTTGTAAGAGCAACTTCTATATCCGTCATATTGTCTCTTAACGACTCTTTTCGAAGACCTTTTAACTCTTTATATTCACTAGCTTTCATTCCAGACCAACCTTTGTAGATTTCGTTGGTTAGCATTGCATATTCCAGTGGTTTGGTTATGCCACCTTCCTTCCAAATATCCGTAAGTTTAAATCTATCTACAATTCCTGTTAATCTAGCCTTAATCCATTCATCTGTATAACCTTTATTACGATAATAATTTACTGCACGATTTATTGCAATTTCAGGATCAAATACTTCATCTATTCTTTCACTACCAAGATTTGCTAACCATAATTTAAAAGGCTCTGCTTTTGGACTAGGAACTGATTCAATAAGTCTTAAAACTCCTTTTGTATCTAAAGTATCTGTTAAATAGCTTTTCCCATCTTTTTTTGATTTCATTTTGAGTTGCACGATATCTTCGTGCAACTGACTTCCTTCAACTGAAAGTTTTCTTTTTAAATCACTCCAATAATTTCTCGGAATATTAGCATTAGTTAGTGCTCCAATAATATCAACTACACTAAAATAATATTCTTCTTTTTCACTGTCCCAAATACTTCTTATCTCTTTATCTTCAAATAAATTTGAAATTGTTTCTAATTTGTTATTCAATTACTACACCTTCTTTCTTATTCTAATTATGGGGTTTAAATGTCGTAATCACCTCTCTAATTCCTAGTTTAAATAATATCAAAATTACTATATTTTGATCATTTTTTTATTAATTTAACCGTTTTTTGATAAAATCATGCAAGAAATAAAATCGAGGAAGTCCTTTATTTATAAGGGTTTGTTAGTGGGTTTAAATAAATCGTAATCAATCATGATAGTACGACTTTTCTAAACACCTTATCTGACTCATTTATATTTTCATTTATGTCTTTTTTCTGCATTTAAATCACTTCCTTATATATGTTTTCTGAATAATTCTCATCTATTATATCACAATTATGCTTTTTAATAAAGTCAATCGCAGAATGTAGGTTAGTCAATCATTTGTCACAAATTATTTAAAATAAATACTTTGAGCACCTATATTGCAAATAACGATTCTTCTTGATTTTTATATTTTTTTATGAATTCCATGGAACTCAACCATCCTAGTGGTCTCATAGGAAAATTATTATATTCTCTTCTCCATTCTTTTCCTTGATTTCTTAAATCTTCTAAACCATAAAATACTCTTTTATAATAAAATCTTTCTTGATCTTTTCTATGACTTCTTTCTACTCTTCCATTTTGTTTTGGTGTATGTGGTCTTATTACTTTATATTCTATCCCTAATTCTTCTATTGTTTTTTCAAACATCGTTTTTTTGTTTTTCATAAATGCTTGCCAACTTAATCTATTTGTAAATTCAAATCCATTATCTGTTTGTATTGTCTTTATTTTAAACGGAAAATATTTTACTAATCTTCTTGCGAATTCGCTTGAAGCATATGTATCATGTGCATTTGTAAACCATGTATATCTTAATCTTGAATATTCATCTATTGCTGTATATTGATAAAAATTTTCTCCTCTTTCCTGTAATTCTTTGCTCATACATTTCTTTGGAACATACTTAACATCTATTTGAACTTTATCTCCTGGATATTCTCCTGACACCCATTCATTTGGCTCACTTTCTTTCCTTTTGCTTGGAGTCTTTTTGTATATTCCTAATCTTTGCATTGCATGATATAACCCTTGTATTGTCCTTCTATATCCTGCCTGACGTAATTTTATCCATAACACCACTAATCCCGTATCTTTATTGTTTCTTTTATAATTTTTTATTAATTTTATTTCTTCCTCTGTATGTTGATTTGGATGTGAATGTGGACGTCTTGATTTATCTTTTAAACTTTCTAATGTTCCATCATATCTATTTCTCCATCTATATATTGTTCTTTTACATTTCCAAAATTTATATGCTGCTTTTGCCACTCCATATTTTCTTGAAAATTTTACTATTGACTCTTTATATTTTAATCTATCTGTGATATTATTACCCATAAGAGAGCACCTCCGATATGTTTATTTTTGGTCATTTAAACAATATCATTTTTGTGCTCTCTTTTCAATATTTTATTTTTAATGTATTTGTGACATATCTATTTTAAATCTATAATCAAACAAGTATCATTTGGTATCATTTTTCAGAATATCAATTTATTTTACATCCAGAAAAATATTTTGGTATCAAATAGTATCAAATGGTATCAAGTTCCCTTAAACCTATTGACTAACGCTTCAGAATAAGTGATAAATATAAAAGAGATCTCAAAACAAAACAAAGGAGTTGTTAATAATGAGTGTTAGAGAAATTGAAAAGAATAAAAGATATCAAATTGAAATACCTCTTGGATATAAAGGATCAAAGAAAATTCGACATTATGAAACTTTTTATGGTACAAAGAAGGATGCTATGATAGAAGAGTATCGTATTAAGATACAACTTAAAGAAGGTGCTTACGTTAAGAAAACTGATATGACTTTTGAAAATTTAAGTAAAGAATACCTCGAAATTCAAAAAGGTATATTATCACTAAAAACATATATTAATTATGAGCATAGAATGATTAGAATAAATGAACATCTTGGATTTATTAAACTTAAAGATTTGAACACAAAAGTAATTGAAAATTTCTATGACTATATGAGAAAGGATTATGTTTCTGTTAGAGGCAAACATATTAGTTCTACTACCGTTCAGCACTATTATTAATAATATGCTAAAACAAGCTGTTAGATGGGATTACATCACTCATAATCCAAACTTAAGAATCTCAAAACCGAAAAGAGCTAGAGCCAAAATTCAGTGTTATAGTCCAGAAGAAGTTGATAAATTATTAGAAGTTCTTAAAAATGAGCCTTTAAAATATCAAGCTGTAATTCAACTTGCTTTAGATTTAGGTTGTAGACGTGGAGAACTTCTTGGATTAACTTGGGATGATATAAACTTTAAAACTGGCAAAATAGTAATTAATAAATCGCTTCAATATGCTTATGGTAAAACATATGAGAAAGAAACTAAAACAGAAAACAGTAATAGAGTTAATTTTATTTCTAACAACACTATTGCAGTTTTGAAAAAATATCAAAAAGAACAAATGGAAAGAAAAATGTTATTAGGCTCTAAATGGATTAATACTAATAGAGTATTTACTACTGACTATGGCGGAGATATGCATTCTGATACACCTACTAAAATAATGGATCAAATTATTGCTAAATATAAATTAAAAAGAATTACATTTCATGGTTTAAGACACACTAATATATCTCTTATGATTTCCAAAGGTGTTCAATCTCAAATCATAAGTAGAAAGGTTGGACATTCTAGTGTTCAGATTACCGATAAAATATACTCTCATTTCTTCGAGGATGAGTTTAAAGCCGTTGCTAATGTCATGGATGAATTTTATCTGGTGCACACTAAAATAGAAGAGATTCTATTCGCTTCTATTTATTTAATGCCTTCATTTTATCATATAGAATTTCTAAATTTCTTTTACTTCTATTGGGTTGTTCATAAATTTTATCAAGCAATTCAGAAAAAATAATGTCAACTATATTCAAAAGTTTTTGATCTATTTCCTTTTGCTTCTCTATATCTCCTTCATTAGGATGTATCGAACTATTTCCTATCTCCTTAATAGCTTTTATATAATCTATATCAATTTCCATAGCCCACTTAGGTGCCTTTTTATTATTAATATCTTCTTCTAAATTCTCAATCTTTTTTCCTAACATTCCTGTTGTATATCCTTGATCAAATAACAGAAAATCCATTGCAGCTCTACACATTGACATACTTGCACTTTCTGCTCCAATTATTCTTGCTTGATATGCTTGATTTAAATAATATTTAACTCCCTCTGGCGCATTTTTACTTGAACATCCTCCTGCTTTTTCATATATAATTACAGATTTAAATTCTTTTTCTTTTTTGTAAACAATTAAATAAGCTTTTGATTTACATTGTAAACATGTTAATTCATATATTAAAGGGTATGTTTTTTCTAATGCTGTATTTAATTGTGCTGTGTATATTATATCTATTTTTTTATTGATATTGTTCACTTTCATTTTTCTATACGCCAAACATTCATTACAAAAGAAGTCATGTTCCGTTTCAAAATTGAATTTATAATATTCTTGAGGTCCATTAACACTTGGAAACTTTTCGTATGCTTTTTTTAATAATTCTTTTATGTTTTCTTCCATATTTAATCTCCTTCCAGTTTTACATATTATATCATAATAAATTAATAAAATAAACAAACTTACATATATTAGTAATATAATATGGCTTTTAAAAAAAATTTTAAATTTAGTATTGACATACGTGTTAATACGTAGTACAATATTATACAGAAAGGAGGATTGTAAATGTATTCAAAAGAGCTAATCAAATTGCTTAAGCAAAATGGTTGGCAAAAAATTTCTCAAAACGGTTCTCATTTAAAAATGGGTAAACGGAAACGAAATTGTGATTGTTCCTGTACATAACAAGGAAATACCAATCGGAACAGCTCAAGCAATTTTGAAACAGACAGGGCTAAAATAATTAGCCCTCCCTATCAACTTATAATTTTGCAGTTTAAATAAGGAGGAGACTAAAATTTTATAATGATTATAGGGATTTCTTTTGTATGCATTTATCTTCCTTTCTATCATATAATTTGGAGGTATAAAAATGAAAAACCAATTAACTGTTTTTCCTGCCATATTTACCTTTGATGGTAAATATTATAATGTTGACTTTATAGATTTAAAAGGATGTTCAACTTTTGGAAACAGTATACAAGACGCTTATGCTATGGCTCAGGATGCTATGGGCTTATATTTGGATAATATGGTAAATTTTCCAAAACCTTCTTTAGATTTTTCAGCTATTGATTTAAAAGATAATCAATTTATTTCATTAATTAGTATTGACATGGATGATTACAGAAAAAAATTTAATAATAAAGCTGTAAAAAAGACTCTAACTATTCCTAAATGGTTAAATTATTTAGCAGAAAAAAATAATATTAACTTTTCTCAAGTTTTACAAGAAGCTATAAAAGAAAAATTAAATATTGACTAATTTTTTCTTTAAGTATATAATTAAAATTATAGAATACATTTACAATTCCAAAATGAGATTGGAGAAGTAGGTAGTTTTTAACTATCTATTTCTTTATTTCACATTAAATTGCCTTCGGGTTATTCCAAAATAATATGTGAAACTTTTTGTCGATTTTTATCACATTTTGTTTCACGTTTTTGACCTTAGGGTTTTCTACCCGCACTGCAGTATATATAAAAAAGTCAATAATATCAATACTTTCAGCTTTCTATTTTCATCATCATTTTTGGAAGCCCGAAGGTCTTGCTTTATTTTTGTTTAACTTTTTTATCAAAAATTTGTCACTTTTCCGTCACTCAAAAATAATTCCGCCGTTAAATCAATAATTACAAAAAAAAATCAGGAACTTTGAAGTTCCTGATAAATGTGGTTGCGGGGGTAAGACTCGAACTTACGACCTTCGGGTTATGAGAAAATATAGCAATTTTAGTCAATTCTATTTTCATGATTCTTTAATATTATTCACTTTTTTCATTTACAGTATAAAAGCTTATATATCCAATCCATTTTATTTTTTTAAGAGATTAATAAATATTTTACATTTTGAATTATTATTAACAATCCATTCTCTTCTCTCCATCAGTTGCAATCCCACAAAGATTTATGGTAATATTAAATACGATAAAATATCAGGAGGTCTTCAAATGTATAATAATATCGGTAAATGAGACATATTAATTTTTCCTAAGTTTGACAATATAGATATAATTAATGAAGTTAGAAATAAATATGATAGATTGGCAAATTTAGTAAGCCCTCATATAACACTTGGTCAAGCCGATGGTTTAAAAGATTTCTCTGATTTCAATTATGAATTTACAACTGTTATCAATAAAGTTTCTGTTGAATTTATTGGTGCAAATGAAGAATCTATTATTATTAAAAATATAAAGTTAGGAGAATAACCATGAACAATCTAAAATATTTAAGTAAAATCATAACAATAAAAATTGATAGGCCTATGGGTAGCAAGCATCCAAAACACGGATTTATTTATCCAGTAAATTACGGTTATGTTCCTAATACTATAAGCGGTGATGGTGAAGAATTAGATTCTTATGTTTTAGGAATCTATGAACCGCTAGAAACTTTTACAGGAAAGTGCATTGCAATAATTCATAGGACAAATGACAATGACGATAAATTAGTTGTTGTTCCAGAGAATAAAACTTTTACTAATGAAGAAATTAAAGTGTTGACTGCCTTCCAGGAACAATATTTTAAAAATATAATTCTAAGGCCTAAAGATTATATAAATTGGAATAAAAATATTCCAGAGTTATCTGTAACTAATTTGGAAGATAGCTTAAAATTTTATAAAATGGCTGGTTTTAAAGTTGAATATGATAGACCTGAGGATAAATTTGCATTCATATCTTTGGGTAATATTCAATTTATGCTACAAGAATTGTCTGATAATGATAAGTGGGATGTCGGAGAATTGAAATACCCTTTTGGCAATGGAATTAACTTTCAATTAGAAGTTGACGACCTTGATGAAATATATAATAACTTCAAAAAAAAAAATTACGTAATTGCTTTTGATATCGAGGAAAATTGGTATAGACACGATGATAAAATGTTAGGAAATAAAGAGTTTTTAATTCAAGACCCCGATGGATATTTGTTAAGATTTACGCAAGATTTAGGAGAAAAGGCTGAGCAAAATTAAGCTCAGCCTTTTAATATTTAGTTTATTTTTTAGCTCCAGTAAAAACTTTCATTTTATCTTACGAGTATATCAGAAAATTTTGGGCAACTTTCCACAAATTATTCTATATATTAGTTTAATTATTTAGTTTTGGAATTATTTATAATTTCAGTATATAATTTTCATTTCAATTTTTATATATTAAAATCATCAAATTCCAAGTCTGCAAATTCTATGTTTTCTACATTTTTTACATTGTTGTTTTCATCTAATGTTAGTTTGAATACTTCTGGTGAATTTAATCTTTTGTTAAAGATGATTTTTCCATTGTAGCTTAGTGTTATTTCTTTGTTTGGAGTTACGTTTTCTACCTTGCACCATTTCATCATTAAGAAAGTCATAGCATTTCCATGTGTGAAAATTGCAATTCTTTTGCCTTTATTTTTCTCTACAATTTCGTTAAAAGCCTCTTCCATTCTTTCTCTTACGTCTTTTTGACTTTCTCCGCCTTCTGTTTTAAAGTTTTCGTCTTGGAATTGTCTTGTGTACCAGTCTGGATATTCTTTGTCGTTTGGTTTTCCAGTTCTTCTTTCGTCTAGTCTTTCGTCTAGATTTGCTTTAAGATTTTGTTTTTCCATTAAATATTTTGCTGTTTGCAACGTTCTTACACAGTTGCTTGCGTACACTACATCTATGTTTTGTAGTTCTCTTTCGTTGCTTAGTTTTTCTGCTCTTCTTTCTCCTGTTACGCTTAGTATTATTTTTTCGCTCTTTATTAAATTTTCTTGGGTTGTGTTGTAACTTTCTATGTTGTTTTTCATGTTAAGTCTTACTGAATGTCTTATTAGATATACTGTTGTTTCCATAGTTTTTTCCTTTCCTATTTGTTTTTTCAACATTATATCACATTTTTTAGAAATTCATAACTATTTTGTTATATAAAAACCAAATTACATCGTCTATGTTTTCTAATATTTTGTTTTCTTGTGCAATTTGTTCTACTTCTTTTTCTGTTATTACGTTTTTATATACTCTTATTTTTGCTTTTGTTAAAATTAATTTTTTGTAATCTTCATCAATAATGTTTAATAATTTTTCTCGATTATCAATAATATTTATTTCCATGTCTTCGTAATATCTGCAGATTAATTGCATATATAATTCTGATTTTCTTATTTCTTGTTTGTGTATTTCTAAGAATTGTATTAATTTTTCATAATCAATTTTTTGTGTTCCTTTTGTAAAATCATATAATGCATATAGTAAATATGTTAATATTGATTTTTCTTCTTGCTTAATAAATTTTTCGTAATATTCGTTAATTTTTTCATCTAATAATTCTGTTGTTTCATGGTTTTTTGCATCCCAACGCAATGCTTCTTCATATTTTGGACTTATTACTCTAGATTTTTTCATAAAACTTGGAATATTAAGAGCTCCTGAACCTTTATTGCTTCCTTTTACCGAATGAGTATCAGCACTAGCTCCAAATAAATTCGAAGTATTAAACATTCTTTGAGCTGAACCCGAAAAGCTTTCTTCACATTCATAATCCATTGGAACTATTCCTTCAAATGCATCAAACATGAACTTGTTACTTAATGTTGTTTCTTGATATTGAGGTACATCAAGTAGCTTATTTTCTCTTTCATATACTGTTATAAAAGATGTGTATTCAGAATTTATATTGTATTTTACAGCTATGTCTATTATCATTTTCTTGTAATTTTCTATTTTTTCGTAGTCGTATGTATTTTTAATGTAATCTTCTAAACGTTCTATTTCTTGTTTTGCAAATAGCACTTCTAGGTCTACATCAGTGTTAGTTATTTTTTCTTTAGCAATTTTCCATGTGTATTCTTTGCCTAAAATTTTGCCTTTTAATTTTATATCATCTTTTAGCTCTTCTATTTTTGCAAATACGTTAAAGAATTCATAGTTAAATAGGCTATTTTCTTCTTTTATCTCGTCTACTAATTTGTTTTGTCCATAATCTACTTGTATGTCTTCTACCATTGGTGTTTGTATTCTTGCGAATGTTCTTATTATTTTGTCATCTATTTTTTCGTTTGGTTGTATTAATTCTGCTTTACCATTACCAGCTTTAGCCATTTGCTTTATAAAATATGAGTTTACATTGGAATCTATTCCGAATGGGAATATTCTACTGTTTTTTCCATGTTCTTTTACAAAATCTATTATTTGCTTTTCATTTCCAACTTGACCATCAGTAAATAGTAATATTACTTTTTCTGTATTTTCGTATAGTGCAAATTTTATTGGATTTAGTATTTCTGTACCTCCTGAAGCACGCAAACTGTTAATATATTTTTCCGCTTCTTGCATATTTTTCTCGTTATATTCTAGTGCATGCGCACTCATTACTTCAAATTGATGGTCAAATGCTATTATGTTAAATTTATCTCCTTCGTCTAATTGCTTTAAGCATTCGATTACTGCTCTTTTGGTTTCCGATAACTTTACTCCCATCATTGATCCAGATATGTCAATTAAGAATAAATACTCCTTTTCGCTATCTTCGTATACATCGTCTATTTCTGGCATGAATGATAGATATAGCATATCTTTGCCATTTCTTGTTTTCGATGTAATTGCTTTTGATGATAATTCATTTTTTAATTTTATATCTAATTTGAAGTCCTTTGATAAATCATAATTTTCTACTTTTATATTCTTTTCGTCTATCATGCTTATCTTATGACTTGGACAATTTATAGTTTCTATGTTTAGCGTTTTATCTATATTTACATTGAAATCTACTGTATAACTAGTCTTTCCATATATTAATTTGTTTGTAACATTTGATTTATATCTTGGTGTTACAAGTGTTGGTATTAATACTTCTATATTATTATCTATAATTTCAAATTTATCTATGTATAGTATCTTTACAGTTACTTCTTCGTTTTTATCAATTTTTCCAACTGATATTTTGAATATATTTGCAGTTTCCTGTTCCATCATGTAAGCACTGTTACCTTTTACAATGTTTTGTTGGTATTCTCTTTTTGCTTCGCCCTTTTCTTTGCATTTTCCTTTTAATATTTTATCTCCAACCTTTATTTCAAATCCAACAACTGTTGCAGTTTCTACTATTGGAAATGTATATCCAACTTCTAAAACTTCTTTTGTATTATTTTTGTACATTTGTTCAATTTCAAATGTTCCAAATTTTCCTATTACCTTACCTGTTATTTTTACTTTCTTTAGAGCCAACTCTCTTAAATCTACATTTCTCATTTTTTATTTCCCTTCTATATAATTCTAGTCTTCTAACATTTTTTCTACATATTTTTTTACATTTTCAATAATATGCTTATATTTTTCACCATTTTCTTGTGAATAATTCATTTCAAATATGTCACATACATTTTCTCTAATGTATATTTCTTTACCGCTTCTAGATATTCTGGTTTTTTCACTATTGTACTCTGAAGTTTCTTCTTGCAATTTTAACTTTGGATTTTTTTCAGTATCTTCCAAACTATACTCTCTTATTTCTTCTGTCGGATTTTCCAAAATATATTCTCTTATTTTATTTAATGGCATATACTCTGATTGTAATTTTTTTATAAGAAGTAGCCTATTTAAATGTTCATCATTATATACACTGTTTACTCCGCTTCCTTCTGGTGGTAATAACAATCCTTTACTTATGTAGTAGTGTATAGTTCTTTTCGTAACACCTGCCTTTTCTGCTAATTCTGAAACCTTATATTCCATTTTTGTTCATCCTTTCCTGAAACTTGATTACTTTTTCATCTCTCTGATTATTATTTTATCATCGTTACGTAACGATGTCAATATATATTTATAAAAAAAATTAAAAATTAAAGAATGCAAATTATTGCACTCTTTTGCTTATATTAATCTTCATTTATTAAATGTACAGGATATTCTCCATTTTTTATAACATCTATAATTTTTTGCGGTTTTAAGTGACATTTTTCTAAGTCGTTTATATCAATCCATTCATAGTGAATATCGCTTTCTCCGCCCTCTTCTACATTTTCCATTGCGTGTTCTATCTTTTTATCTTCTTCATCACAAAATTCAGCTTTGTATACAAACATGATTTCATGGTATTTTAAATCTTTTAGTTCAAAGAAATTTTCAATTGTTGATATATATCCTGTTATTTCTATTTCTTTTCCTAGTTCTTCTTGCATCTCACGTTTTACTGTATCTTGTGAGCTTTCTCCTATTCTCACGTGTCCACCTAACAATGCATAATAATCTGCTGATTTTCTTTTATGTAGCAAAACCTTGCCGTTATGTATAATAATACCAACCGATCTTATATTTAATTTGTAGCCATCCATTTTTATGGCTAAATCTCCTGGTTCGTATGCCATTTTCTTTTCCTCCTTTTTATTTTATTATTTCTATTTTTATTCCTACTACCCCATATTCTTTTTCTTGTTCTGGTGTATAGAATCTGTTCATCGACTTTGCTTTTTCTATTATTTTTTCTTTATCTTCTCCCACAAATACTTTTTTAAATAGCTTTTCAAAAGATTCTTCTTTATATAAGTCTATTACTTTTACTAGTAATTTTTCTTGTAATTCTGGTAATTTTGAAAATTCGATTTCATCGCCAATTTGTATGGTTCGTCTTTTTTCATCATACAATCTAAATTCTACTGTTTTAGTTCCATTTTTTATTCTTTCAAATGGATCTTCTTGTAATTTCATTTTATGTAACATTTTTTCCTCCGTCCCCGGATTGTACCAGATTGTACAGAATTAAGTAATAATCTAGGACAAGCCGAATATAATATTTCTAATCTCTCCAAATTTCTCCATTTATAAATTCAGTTAGTGCCATTATAAATGCTTCTCTTGTTAAATCATACATTCTCGTAAAATTTTTCAAATGCCTGCTTTGCACCTTCAACTTTTCCTTTATTGTTTGTTCCTATTAAAACTTTCATAATTAGCTGACTCCTTTATTTTTCTATAATTCAAATTTATATATTTTTTCTTCACTTATTTTCTTTACAAATATTGCTCCGAATTTTTCGTAATAGTCGTTTAACGTTGTTTTCAAATATATTTCTTTATATCCTCTTTTTCTCGCCTCTTTTAAAATAGCATCATTTAATATTTTGGAATATCCCTGTCCTCTGTATTCTTTTTTCACATACATTGTGGCATACCATGGACTGAGTTTTTGACATTCGTCACAGTCTTGAGGAAATATTGATATGAATCCTATTAGCTTATCATCGTCTAGCAAAATCAATTTGCAAAAGTCTTTGCCTTTTAATTTGATTTTTATTTTTTCTATTTTTCCTTTTATTCTTGCTTCTTTATCCTCTTCCGGCTTGTCTGCCCATTCCTCGTATTCAAGTGTTGCTACTTCTTTTAAAAATTTCATTTTTTCTAGTATGTTATAAATTTTCAACATCTTATTTTCCTCTTCTACTATTTTCGAATCCTGAATATATTTTTCATTTTTATTTACATTCAATTTTTCTTGCCAATTCAAATGCTAAATATGGCACTCTAGCTTTCTTTTCAAAACTCGTTAGCTGTCCTAGGCTTCTTTCTTCCCATTCTACTGCATCTAAATTGTCTCCAGCATAATAGAAGGTAAAGTATTTTAATTTCTTATATTCGCAAACAGCCGCAATTGATGCGCCTTCCATTTCTACACAAACGGCACCTTTTTGTTTAAACATTTCTATTTTGTCTTTTGTCTCTCTGTAAAATCCATCAGTCGTCCAAGTTGCACCTTCTTCGTATTTATATCCATTTTCATCTAGCACATGTTTAAATATATTTTTGTATTCCTTGTTCATTTCTATGGATTCTGAATCTGGTACATAATGATAACTTGTTCCCTCATCTCTAAATGCTTTATTGGGAATTATTATCGAACAGTCCTCTATTTTTTTATCTAGTACTCCACAGTTTTCAAAAATTATAAACGTGTCTACTCCGTTCGCACTCAATTCTTCTATGTCTGTACTTATCCATGGTCCACTTACACCTGCCATAAATAATGTTATTTTTATGTCTTCATATTTCATAATATAGACTGGGCGATTGCAGTTAGCACCACTAATAAATCCAACCTTGATACATTCAAATTTTTCTACAATATCGTCTAATAAATATTCTGAAAATACTCCTACCGCTATGTGTGGTAACTTGTAGTTTGCATCTCTAGCTCCATCTAGTTTTCTTATGCCGGTCGCCTTTATTAGTCCTTCTTCCTTGCTGAATAAAATCATTATGTCACCTCCAATTATTTGTTATATTCATATTCTTGTATTACTTTTCCATCTACGTCTTTTAATATTATCTTGTTTTCTTCTAATATGATATAGCTGTGTGCTGTGTTGCATTTTGGTAGTGATATTGACCCTGGATTTGCAAATATCAAGCCTTCTTTTTCTTCTATAAATCCTTGATGTATGTGTCCATAAATCATTATATCGAAATCGTCATAAGGAATGTTTTCTATGTTGTATTTGTGTCCGTGTGTGAAGTAGAATTTTTTTCCGTTTATCTCCATTAATATGTGGTCGTTGAATTTGAATTCTGAAATCATTTCGTCTACTTCTGCGTCACAGTTTCCTCTTACGACTAATAGCTTGTCTTTCATTGAGTTTAATGTTTCTGCAACTTTCATTGGATTATATTCTTGGCTCAAATCGTTTCTTGGACCATGATAGTATAAATCTCCTAATAATATTATTTTTTCTGGGTTTTCTCTTTCTACTATTTCTCTTATTTTGTCAGCATAATATCCAGAACCATGTATATCTGATATAACTAAAGCTTTCATGTTATTTTCTCCTTTCTCGTTTTTCTAATTTATATCATATTTTCTGTTTATTCTCAATAAAATTGATGCCAAAAGACAGCAATTTTCTGCTGTCCTTTCCATTTTCTTTTACTCCTCAAGATATAATAATTCTCAACATATTTTGTAACTAAAATATTTTTGTGTATCAAATTTTTTCAGAAAGTTCTCCTTTCATCTTAATGTTATTTTAAGTTTGAAAATTAAATGAATATTAAATTTTTATTTTTTGTAAAAAATTATTTAAAAAAAACAAGACACCCACCGTTATTTCAACGGTGGGGCTTGGGGATTTATTTGTTTACTCTGTATTTACCTCGTCCAATACGTGTTATTGCTCCATGCCTAACTTCATACCTCAGAAAGGCGAAAACGTCAACATATCTAATGTTGGCAAATTTTGCTGTAACTTCTTTTACTACAAAGACATCCTTGGACATCATGAATTCATATACTTTCGCATTCGTTTTATCTTCTTTATAAACGTCTCTCCTTTTTGTTTTTTTCTGTTTATAAGGTTCTATCTTTGGAAGAATATCCGCAATTGTTATGTATGCTTCTTCTTCAGCATAAGTGCTTACAGTTATCGAGCTTCCACCGATGCTTACCATGTAATCCGGAATGTTATCGGTATAGGTTCTCTGTTCTGTAAGAATTTGATATGCTAATTTGCATTTTGCTTCATCCTCCAACATGATGTTTAGGTAGTACTTCGTTGGAGTAACCCGAACTCTTATTTCTTTAGTATAGTCTGGGTTCTGGTTAATAAAATTTCTAACCTTGCTAAAGGCATTTTTTATTACTCTTGAAATGCTTCCCTGCGAAAGATCAACTTTTTCTCCTATTTCGGTTTGTTTCATTCCTCCTAGTCTATAGAAAACTACTTGTTTTTCTTTGAGTTTTAGCGAGCTCATGTTTAGTAAGAGTTCCAAAGTTCTTTCTAATGAATCTCTTTCTTCTATTCCTTTCGTAATGTCTGTCGGATCTACCAGTACTATGTCTTTAAGTGATATTTTGTCGTCTCCTTCTTCTTTGCATGTTACTATACTTTCCAAAGAGATTTCCTTTGACCGATTTTTAGTTTTTCGCTTTGCCATTTAGAACTCATTTTCTATACATTTTTTAGCATAAGTTCCAAACGTATTATTTGCCGATGCATCATATGTTGCTGTTGCCTTTATTAATCCAATATTTCCTACTGACAACAGGTCTTCATATTCAGTGTTTTTACAAGGTAACCTCCTTAAAAAGTACGGAACAATTTTCAAGTTTTTTTCTACAAGCTGTCTTTGTTTATCATCTAACACATAAGTTTTCGACATTTATAGCTATCCTTTCTTTTACAACTGCTTATTGAACGTCTAAATAAACAATATTCCCCCTTCGTATGATTAAATCGATGGATTTACGCTATTCATTCTAGCACAATTTTATGTAAAATGCAATAAAGTGATGCTTATTTTAGCACCACTTTAAATGTTGTTATTCCTTTTTCTGATTCTACAGATATCTTTCCATTATGGTTTTCTACTATGTTCTTTGCTATTGCAAGCCCTAAGCCATATCTATTCGTATCTCTATTTCTAGATTCATCTGCTCTATAAAATCTCTCAAATATTTTTTTGTATTTTCTTTGGAATTTCTTTTCCTTTATTTTATACTGTCAATAACATATCATTTTTTTGCTTTTTTAGTACTATATTTATCTCTCCATTTGCTTCGCTATGTTTTATTGCATTATCTATAAGTATTGCAACAAGTTGTTTCATTTGACTGCTATTGCATTTTGCTTTTATTTCTTCTTGTATATCATATTTTAGTTCTATTTTATTTTCATACATCAGACTCTCGAATGTTAATACAGACATCTCTACTATTTTTGATAAATTTTCTTCTTGCTGTATTTCTTTATCTTTTCCTTCTTCTAATTTTGCCAAATCTAATAAGCTTGTTACTAGCTCATTCATTCTGTCCGCTTCGCTCTTTATATTATTTAACCATTTCTTTTCTTCTGGTTCTTTTTCCAACGCTTCTGCGTTCGCCATTATAACAGCAATAGGAGTTTTTAGTTCATGTGATGCATCTGCCACAAATTGTTTTTGCCTGTTAAATGACTCTATTACTGGTTTTATTATCCACCTCGTTATTTCTACAGTCAAAATAATTATTATAATTTCTATCAATACAAAAATTAAGATTGATGTTTTTAATAATGACTCTAATTTTGCCTTGGCTGATGTATTATCTACTATAGTTAACGTGTTTGGTGCTTGGAAAGCATATGAGTATTGGTCTAAATATAAATTTCCAATTCTTCTTCCCTGCTTTGTATTTGAACTTTCCAATATATTTTCTGCGATTTGGATTATTTTTTCTTCCGAAACATTGTTATCTGTATGGTTTATTACTTCTGTTACTTTATTTGATGTATTGTATTTTACCGTATATACTACTGCATCCATAAAAACTGGCATTCCTGGTGCCTGTCTATCATTTTCCATTCTACTTAATTTATTTTCTATTTCTACTTTTTCATGATTGTAATCTTGAAAATTAAATATGCACAATACACTCACAAGAAATATTGTTAATATAGCAAACATTACCCAAAATATCTTTTTCTTTAACTTTCCCATTTTTTCCCCTTATCTTTTATACTCTAAGCAATTAGACCTATTTTTATAATTTAACACAATTATTGGCACAAATTAGCCCCTTCTAGTTTATCTTTTATTGCAATTAAAATTATAAAATTAATTTTCAACTTCTAGCTTATATCCAAGTCCTCTAATAGCTTTTATCTGAACATTAGACCCTATTATTTTAATTTTTTTTCTTATAAATGAAAGATATGCTTCCAAGTTGTTTGACTCTGATTCATTATCTAGTCCCCATATTTTTTCATATAATTGTTCTTTTTGTAAAACTTGATTTTTATTTTTCATTAAATATTCTAATAGCATAAATTCTTTGCAGACAACTTCTATCGACTCATTTGTTGTAGTGCATATTAAGGTTGTATTTTTTATATTCAGTCTTAAATCTCCTGCTTCTACATAATATTTTTGTACTTGTACATTATCCATTCTAAGCTGTGCATTTACTCTGGCAACTAATTCATCAATATGGAATGGCTTTGTTAAATAGTCATTTGCTCCACTATTACCCCCCATAAGCTTGTCTTCTATCATAGATTTAGCAGTCAACATTATTACTTTTGCATTAATTTTTTCTCTTCTGATTTCCTCTAAAATCTTAAATCCATCTACTTTTGGTAGCATCACATCTAAAATTATTATATCATAAATTTTTATCATGCAAAAGGCGGGGGATAATATCCCCCGCCTATGCAGTGTTAAGCCACTACAACTTTCTTCTTCAAGGCAGCCATCTTCTTCGTTGCCTCGATATCTTTCTCTATCACCCTGACAATTTGCCCATCGTTGTGGATTACTGAGAAAACATCTCCTTCCTGTACAAACTTTGCCATCCCCACAAATTTGTTCATGGGTACGAGCGTTTTCTTGACAGCACTCGTGATATAGTCTTTTTTCTGGCTTTCTTCAAGCCATATCATTTCCACCTCTGCGATCACACAATTGTGGTTTTTTGAAATTACGTGCATGTAGCTTATCATTTTTTCAGTCTCCTTTCACTAGACCTTTTTTTACGCTTAGCACCTGCTTTTCTACAAAGCTCTCGTCATACTGTCAATCGACATATTATGATTCTCCTTTCTGTATATTTTATATTATAAATTATAACATAATATTCAGTTTTTGGCAAATTATTCCAATTTTTATATAATAAGAAGATGTAAGTACCTTTCACTCACATCTTCTTACTTTTTGCACTCAGAATATTAATTAAAATCTTCTAAGTGCCCTCTGGAGGCGTTCTTCCAATGTTGCCGGAACAACATCTCCATTCATGTTCACCTTGTTATTTCCATTAACATCTGCCCAATATCCGGGCATTTCTTTGCCACCCATCTCTTTGGGCAATGTCGACGATGGTATCCAGCTTACCCTTAGCTTTCCATTTGTTGCAAATGGGATTCCGTAAATTCCACGGTATACCATAAAACCTTTGGGGCCTTCAGGCAATGGTTCTCTTCTCCGTTTTTCATCTCTGAACCTGAGTCCCATTTCCTCTCTCAGCTTTTTAATCATTATTGAATCCTCCTAAGTTACTCTTCAAAATATTTTCGCCAACTTTCGATTTCGTTCTCGCGCATTTCTCTGCTGTGGCCATTCCTTTCGACCACATACAGAGCTTCGATTTTCTTCCAAAATCCAGGAATTTTCATACCATTTTGGGTTCTTCTACTGGGAATCCAGCAGATTGTCCCAAAGTTGCTTTTGGCTATCTGTCTCCCCATTACATTTTTCTGGAGTACATAGCCTTCCGGAACTTCACGTTCTTTGCCAAAGAATAGTGTTTTTAACAATTTGAACATTTTTCCTCCTTCCCAGCTACCTGGGAGTCGAGTGTTTATAAACGTACATAACCTTATTATACCACTTTTTCTCGCAAAAAGCAAATTTTATGTTAATTAGGCAAAAAAAATACATGGATTTTTTCCATGTATTCATATGAATTCATATTTCTATATTAATTCAATTATTTTTTGTTTACTAAATCTTTTAAAGCTTTTCCAGCTTTGAATACTGGAGCTTTTGATGCTGGTATTTTGATTTCTTCTTTAGTTTGTGGGTTTCTTCCTTTTCTAGCAGCTCTTTTTCTAACTTCGAAAGAACCAAATCCAACTAATTGAACTTTGTCTCCCTTTACTAAAGCTTCTGTAACAACGTCAACAAATGCGTTTAATGTTGCTTCTGCATCTTTCTTTGTGCATTCTGTTTTAGCAGCTATGGCTGCGATTAAATCAGATTTGTTCATTTAAATTACCTCCTAATAAGATTGTATATGTAGATAATTATTGCATCTACTACTTACATTATTCGCCAAGGTTTGATAAAATCCTTCTTTTTTTTCAAATTTATTTTATAAAAGTGTTAAATCTCTAAGGTTTGCGGTTTTCCATTTTCAAAAATGCTTATTTTTCAAGGTTTACAGACCTTATTTTTCTTAAATTTGCTGTAAAATGGCAACATGTATAATTCATCTTTACTAAAAATTTTTGTAATTGCTAATATTACTACATAAACAATTATTGCAAATATTATTGTTAATATTATAGCAATATTTTGCATAATTATACCTTTTAGTAAATTATATGTATATATTCCGAATTATTCCCATTGATGAACTTGCTAAAATTGGTTTTATAAAATATTTCGACAAATCAAATTTTATTTTAATATTTTTACTCAATGCTATCAAACTAATAAACATGGAAATAACATGACACATTACAGTTGCAAATGCTGCTCCAGCAACTCCTCCCAAAACGAATGAATCTGGATTTACTTTTACTAATATTAAATTCAAAATTAGCTTAATAGACACTCCTATTGAAAGTGCAATTACGGGTACTTTAAGTTTTCCCAATCCCTGAAGAGCACCGTTTATAGTTTGTTCTAATGTAATGAATACAATCGAAATACTACTTATTTGAAATATAAATTCTCCACTACTTGCATTTGGAAATAACATTTGTAAAATTGGCTTTGCGAAAACTACCATTCCAACACTACATGGCAGTCCAATTAATATCGTAATAAGTATCGCAAAAGACACCCTTTTTTCTATACTCTTATAGTCTCCTCTCGCTTTTGCAGCCGATACTGCTGGAACCAAAGCCGTTGCAAGTGCAATATTAAACGATAAAGGAAAAGTTACGAGTGTATCTATTTTTCCACTTAGTATTCCATATTGAATTTTAGCTTGTTCTTCTGTTAAAAATGTTTTTAATCCCCTTACAACTGTAAAGGAATCTATATTTTTATTTAGCGAGCCTAAAATTGCACTAAATGTAAGTGGCATTGCTTAACGAAGAAGATAAAGGTAAGATGACTGTTTGTTTCCATACGCCAGTTATGAA
>OGXW01001140.1_pt1 | contig 20231 bp, 15 predicted proteins | sample 1576341 | NCBI WGS metagenome assembly OGXW01 (sample SAMEA3541592, study PRJEB24748) | human gut metagenome | biome: human gut; feature: human-associated habitat; material: faeces | place: China | collected 2012
CAAAAATCCTGGTCAACTACATACCTATCGAGCGGCGGACAGGAAAAACGCTGGTGTTTTTTCGATTCCTGCACCCGGCTCCCGGAATATGGAAGCTGTTTGTGGAGGAACGAATGGAGGATAATACATGGTTTCATCTCTGGCTGCCGGTCAGAGGCATGATCTCTGATGAAACGTATTTCCTGGAATCCTCTCCGGAATTTACGATCACTTCCCCGGGAGATGCGAAAGACGGCATGACTGTCACTGCTTATCAGCATCAGGACAACAGCCTTTATATTCAGGCGGGACGGGGCTATAATACAGAAAATGTAGTAAAACCGGATTTTGCAGCACCGGGAGTTGGAATTCTGACGGCATCCATCGGAGCAGGACGGCCCTTCGCCGAAGCAACCGGAACCAGTCTGGCAGCGGCACAGAGTGCAGGGATTGCGGCACTCTTGTTTGAATGGGCCCTGATTCGTGGAAACGAGCCATATTTTACCGGAAACAGCGTCAAGAATTATCTGAGCCGCGGAGCAGTCCGGGACGGAGAAATGCAGTATCCTAATCCTGCGTGGGGATATGGAAGAGTGGATCTGTATCATACGTTTGAACTTTTGACGTGAGAAATACAGATTTTATCATGAAAAGTATCCAAATTTTTTGCTGTCTATACAAAAAAATTGGGTATTTTAATTGTGTTTTCAAAAACTTTTTGTTATAATATATACGCATTGACGATTATTCGGAGCGGTCAGGACGGATAATCTCAAAAAACATACGATTCCGGCACATTGGAAGAAAGAGGGCAGACGAAGAGGAAAGGGTGGCCGGAATAGAAACAGGAGGAAAAAATGAAACGAGGTAGTATTTTTGAACTGAGTGGTGTTCCAAAGTTCCAGGAAGCTATTCCGCTTGCTCTGCAGCATGTTGTTGCCATGATCGTTGGCTGTGTTACTCCGGCGATCATCGTAGCCGGTGCTGTAGGCGGTGGCGGTCTGAGCGACAAAGACCGTGTTATTCTGATCCAGGCATCGCTGGTGATCTCTGCACTGTCAACACTGATCCAGCTGTTTCCGATTGGCAAGAAGGGTGGATTCACACTTGGATCCGGACTTCCGATGATCATGGGTGTCAGCTTTGCCTACGTTCCAAGTATGCAGGCGATCGCAGAAGGCTATGGAATCTCGACAATCCTTGGTGCACAGATTGTTGGTGGTATTGTAGCCTTTATCATGGGTATACTGGTCCGTAAGATCAGAGTGTTCTTCCCGCCGCTGATCACTGGTACGGTTGTATTTACCATCGGACTGTCCCTGTATCCGACAGCGATCAACTATATGGCTGGCGGCACAAGCAACCCGAATTATGGCTCCTGGCAGAACTGGCTGGTGGCATTCTTCACTCTGGCAGTTGTAACTACATTGAACCATTTTGGTAAGGGAATCCTGAAGCTGGCTTCCATCCTGGTTGGTATTATTGCCGGTTATCTGGTATCCATTCCGTTTGGTATGGTAAACCTCACAAGCGTAGGCCAGGCAAAAGTATTCCAGCTTCCGCAGTTCATGCATTTTGGAATTCACTTTGAAATCTCTGCCTGTGTTGCGATCGGACTTCTGTTTGCGATCAACTCCGTACAGGCGATCGGAGATTATTCTGCAACAACAATCGGAGCAATGGACCGCGTGCCGGAAGACAGAGAACTTCAGAACGGTATCATGGCCTATGGTGTCAGCAACGTGATCGGTGCCCTGTTTGGCGGACTTCCGACAGCAACCTACAGCCAGAACGTTGGTATCGTTACAACAACAAAGGTTATTAACCGCTGTGTACTCGGTCTTGCAGCAGTCATCCTCGGCGTTGCAGGAATCGTACCGAAATTCTCCGCACTTCTGACAACCATCCCTCAGTGTGTTCTCGGCGGTGCAACGGTATCTGTATTTGCCTCCATTGCCATGACAGGTATGAAACTGGTAGCTTCTGCAGAAATGGATTACAGAAACTCATCTATCGTAGGTCTTGCAGCAGCAATCGGTGTCGGTGTTTCCCAGGCGTCAGCAGCACTGGCAAGCTTCCCGGACTGGGTAACAACCATTTTTGGTAAATCTCCGGTAGTTCTGGCAACACTGATCGCAGTAGTCCTGAACATCATTCTTCCGAAGAGCCGCGTAGAACAGAAGGAAGAAGAGAAACTCAAAGAAGAAGTAAAAGAAAAGATCAAACAGGATCATGAGGAGTTTGATCAGGAATAAGAAAAGAAAATCCCCCTCCCATCACGGAATACATCTCCGTGGTGGGAAGGGGATTCTTTTATTACTTTATAGGAAATTACTCCGTAATGTTCCAATAAAGTAATAAACGCTCCGCGAGGATGCGACCAGATGCATGTGGAAGATGTCTGCTAAAGCAGACTGCATCTGGCGCGCAAAGCGTAACAAGTCCCTCAAAGATTGAGGAATTTAGGGAGTTTGAAGCGGACTTGTCCGCTTTGTTATTATAGTAAAAATAACGGATTTATTTGCGGTATACAAATGCCGGAAGTCCATCCTCTCCAAGAGGAACCTCAATATTTCCCTGGATCAGCGGACGGGCATAGCGGATAAAGTCCTCTGTGACATCGTGACCGTCAGGGGTGATCCATTCTGCCGGAACAACCTTTTCCTGATTGCAGATCTCATTGACATCCTCAAGACCACAAACCATCTGATAAGCACCGTTCTCATCTGTCTGGCGGATGAAAGAAACCATCTTGCCGGTTTCTCCGTTCAGAGCAGCATTCACACCAAACTTACCGGCAGCAACTGCCTCTTGCTGATCGGCAGCAGAGATCATTGCAGCAGAGCAGCGCTGGCTGACATTCAGTTCAACAGAACGAGCCTTGACACCGAGACGGCTGCGTACAAGATTCTCGAGATATTTACCGCAGCCTGCAAGCATCTTGTGACCGAAGGAGTCCGTTCCTACAGAACTGTCATATTCACAGATGAAAGTTCCTTTAGAATCGTGGATTCCCTCAGAAACACAGACGATGAGGTTGCAGTTCGTCTCGAAAGCCTTTTCCAGATCCTTAAGAAAAGCATCCTGATCAAAGTCTGTTTCCGGAAGATAGATAAAAAGAGGATTATCCCCCTGATATTTACGCGCGAGGGCACTGGCAGCAGTGAGCCATCCTGCATGACGTCCCATGATCTCGATGATCGTTACAGATTTTTTCTCATAAACATTGGCATCCAGAGTAATCTCACGGACAGTAGATGCAACATATCTGGCAGCACTTCCGAAACCAGGGGTGTAATCTGTATGGATCAGGTCGTTGTCAATCGTCTTCGGTTCACCGATGACACGGATAGAACTGCCGACCTTGGCTGCATAGCGGGAAAGCTTGCTCACAGTATCCATAGAGTCATTTCCGCCGATATAGAAAAACCAGCCGATGTTCATTTCCTCAAACTTGCGGAAAAGTTCCGGATAGACCGGATCCTCAAGAGATTCCGGCAGCTTGTAACGACAGGAACCAAGATATGCACCTGGAGTATGCTTAAGATAAGAGAGCTTTTCGCCTGGAAGAGCTTCCTCAAAGTCAAGGATACGTCCAGCCAGAAAACCCTCAATTCCATTTACCATACCATAAACATGTCCGATTTCGTCAGAATGAGCAAGTCCCTCAGAGACAACCCCGTAAAGACTGCTGTTGATCACGGCAGTAGGACCACCTGACTGTCCGACGATAAGATTTTTCTTTGCCATTTGTAATACCTCCGTTTGGGTTGATGATGAAATCATTTTAACATATGAAATAGGGATTGACAAATGAATGTTTTGAGGATGAAAAAAGAGAAGAGACGTATCGTAAAGTATGTTACTTTGCGATACGTCTCTTCTCTTTTTTGAATCATGTCTATTCTAACACATCAAAATTTATGTGTAAAGATACAGAAATGACCTAAAACGTGTCGTTTTGAGTCTTTTATTGGCAAGAACGCCAAAATGAAGGATGTTTTTTCAAGGCAAAAGCCAGAATCTCAGATTTTATTTTCACAAAGTAACATACTTTACGAAAAACGTCACAACAAGGAGGAGCACATGGAACAGGGCAGTATGCAGGGATATCAGACACTGACCTACCGCTATCGTCTTCCGCAGGAAAGCCGTGAGCTTTTTTATCAGACACAGCTTCTTTATAACGAACTCCTTTCTTTCTATTATCATCTCTATTTTGAATACGCAGAATTAGCAGAAATCCCAAAGAGCCGTCTCCTTCGGGAAATGGAAAAACTGACGATCCCGGGCAGGGATGGACAGGAAGTACCGAAACCTCTGCCATACACGAAGATACCATTGTATTTTCGAAGGGCAGCGATCAATGGAGCAATTTATTCCATAAAGACAGAGGACAGCACAGGGAATTTCAGAAAAAAGAATTTTACAAGTCCGGTTGTCTATTACAAGGGAATGTACCGTGAATTTTCACCGGAAAAGATCTCAGTCAAATTATGGAACGGAGTTTCCTGGAAATGGTATTCCTTCTATATAAAAGGACGGCCCTGGCCAGTTGAGGGCAGGCAGATGTCACCGTCTGTAGTCCTTAATCCGACAGAAAGATATCCGATGCTTCATGTGCCGGTAGAATGCACAACGCCTGATGTTCGGAAAATCCGCGAGAAATTTCAGGAGGACGCAGAAATCTGTGCAGTGTGTTTTACAAATACCGATACATTTGCCGCATGTGCAGTTATCCATGCAGACGGCAGCCATGGACAGGTTCGATTTGTAAGAGGCGGCAATGAGTACGCATATCTATGCGGCAGGACATTGCAAAAGATCGAGAAAAGCCGGAAGTCCTGCGGCATCTGCAAAAAGAGCCCGGATCCCGACTTTAACAAAAAACACTGGAAGTACCTTAGAAATCTCAGTGCCCATTACGCACATCAGGTAAGCAGTGAAATTCTGGATTTCTGCAGGGAAAATAACATAAAGATTCTTGCAGTTCCCGACTACGCAGATCAGCAGAACAAAATCTTTCGACAGGATCGAAAGTGGACGCCGCTGTATCTCAGCCAGAAGATCCTCAATCAGTTGGAATACAAGGCATGGGGTGTCGGAATCTCAATCGCAAAGGTACGCTGCTACAGGAAGGAAGATAAGGAATGCACCATCAATCCCTATCTCCAGACCGCAAGAAATATCGGGCAGCAGTGCAGAAAAAATCATGGTAAAACTCAGAGATGATCTGATGTTAATACATCGTTTCCTACTGTACAGGTTATATGCCGACAGATAAGAAACTTACAAGATCCGGAAAAACCGGAGGGGTGCACGACCAGCGGTCAGCACTTCAGGTCCGAGCACTACCAGGAGGCATATGCTGGCATAAGCAGGCAGGTGTCTTAAAAGTGTTTCAAGTTATAGAATTCCCGAAGCACGAGGAAGTGCTTCGGGAATATGAATGTAATTAGATAAGTTATATATAAAAATGTTTTTGAAATGGAACTCAAACGATGAAGAGAGAAATGTCTACTCAACAAACCGTATTGACGTAGCATCGCCAAAAAGAACCTGTTTTGCACACTATATAGGGTGCTGAAATTGGTTGTATTTCACAGCCATATGAAATGCAAATGCAAGATATTTATACAAAACGCTGAACTTTTGACCCCTGTGGCACAAAATTGGCACATCTTTTTCAGAAGTTATGAGGAGATGGTGGAAAACAGGAGAAAATATCAAAAATCCATGAGTTTATCATTAACGTCTGAAACTGCTGTTGAGTACACTATCTGACCCGCTAATGACACCAACATCATAACGGTTTGTTGAGTCATGAAAATTAGAGAAAAACAGATTATTTCTACTTCATAAAACAGCTGTTGAGTAGAGCATGGATGGTGATGATAATTACATGTTTTGTGCGGTGAGAGTGAATGATTTGTTCATAACGAACAATGAATGGTGAGAATTGGATTGAATGATATGTACAGTTTTAACAAAACTCATGAGCCGACAGGGTTCGATTCAACAATCCAACACTTAGAAAAAACGTCATTGCAGGGTATACGGGGTGCGACCGTACAAATCAACACTTCGGCTATAGAGAAATAGAAACGAGTGTACTCAACGGATGTTTTATGGAGTAGAAATATGATTGCTGGGGTAATTGGATACGACAGTATAAGAAAACACTTAGCCGCGTGTGGTTATCACACAGCGGAAATTAGAGAGAAATACCATCCATATGGATGTGTACATAGATAATTTAAGGACGAATGCACACATAGAGAATGAAAGATATAAGGGTGAAAAATGAACGCTGTTGTGTTGAGAATAGATAAGCAGGTCGAGATTGACCGAAAAGAAAATCTGAGAGATCACCGACTATATTGGATTGGGCGCCGAACTCAGGATGTGATTTTGTCCTCTGTCGCACTGGTGGTGCTGTCGCCGGTCATGCTGGCTACGGCCATCGCAATTGTTGCGGATGATTCGTCTGCGGGTCCTGTTTTCAGTCAGGAGCGTATCGGCCGCAACGGAAAGCCCTTCAAGTTCTATAAATTCCGCTCCATGTGCCCCAACGCAGAGGCAAAACTGGACGATTTGCTTGACCAGAACGAGATGGATGGTCCCGTGTTCAAAATCAAGGACGACCCCCGCATCACCCGCGTGGGCAAATTCATCCGCAAGACAAGCTTGGATGAGCTGCCGCAGTTGTGGAATATCCTGAAGGGCGACATGAGCATCGTGGGTCCCCGCCCGGCGCTTCCCCGCGAGGTGGAGCAGTACGGCGACTACGAAAAGCAGCGCCTGTATGTTACCCCCGGCTTGAGCTGCTATTGGCAGATCGCCCCGCACCGCAACGACCTCTCTTTTGAGGAGTGGATGAATCTGGACGTGAAGTACGTCAAGGAGCGCAGCTTCTGGGTGGATTGGAAGATCATTTTTAAGACCTTTAAGGTGTGTTTGTTGGGGCATGGGGAGTAAAAGGCTTACATAGAATTGGTGAAAGAAAAAGACGAGGAGTATTTGCGGGATGAGGAAGAATAAAATTATAATATTGCATGTGGCGCAAGCCGCAGGTGGCGTGGACCGCTACATCCGAATGCTTCTCAAGTATTTGGACAAAGAGAAGTTTGAGAATATATTGGTTTGCTCACAAGATTTCCATGAAGAAGATTACAGAGATTTGGTGGATTCATTTGAACAGGTCGAGATGACCAGAGCCATTGGAGGTAGAGACTTAAAGGCGATTAAGGGGGTTAGAGCACTGATAAAAAAATATAACCCCGATATTGTTTATGCTCACTCTAGTAAGGCCGGAGCTATTGCTCGTGCTGCTGATATTGGTTTGAGAAATCGCTGTGTATATAACCCACATGGGTGGGCATTTAATATGCGATGCTCTGCAAAGAAAAAGGCAATGTACACGGCTATTGAAAAGATAGCTGCACCGTTCTGTGATAAAATCATCTGCATTTCAGATGCGGAGAAGCAGTCTGCATTGGATAAGAAGATTTGCAGAGAGGACAAACTGCAAGTCATTTTTAACGGTGTGGATATCGAATCCTATGAAAATGGAGTGCGTGGTGCTATTAAGAGGAAAGATCTGAACATTCCAGAAGACGCATTTGTTGTTGGCATGGTAGGACGAATGAGCCCACAGAAAGCACCAGATGTCTTTGTTAAGATGGCAAAGCAAGTGAAAGATGAAATTCCAAATGCACACTTCATTATCGTCGGCAATGGAAATCAGAAAGACGAAATCAGAAAGTATGCGGAGGACAATGGTTTTTCGAATAGCCTGCATATTACAGGCTGGGTTGATAACCCGATGAGCTATGTTGAACTATTTGATGTGGCGTGCCTATTGAGCCGTTGGGAAGGCTTCGGATTGGCACTGCCTGAATACATGATGGCAGGCAAACCAATTGTAGCAAGTAGAGTGGATGCCATTCCCAATATAATCCGGAATGGAGAAAATGGTCTGCTTGTTGAAGTGGATGATGATATTGGAGCAAGTAAAGCTGTGCTACGAATTCTTCGAGAAGATGGATTGAGAAAGAAGATAGTAGCACAAGGTCTGGAAGATGTGCATAATAGGTTCAATGCCCGAAGAGTTTCAGAGGAACATAGCAAATTATTCAACAAGGAAATGGATTAAAATAATGAAAATAGCGATATTGACATGGCTGCATAACGGGAATTATGGAACTCTCCTACAGGCTTATGCATTACAGAGGTTTTTAAAGAGAGAAGGATATGATGTTAGCAATATTAATTATAAACCTTCTACGATAGAAAAAGCGAAGAATCTAATCAAATGTCATAATTCTTTTTCTTTGTTTAAGGAAAAGTTTGATGGATATTTGAGTAAAAAACAGGGACAGCCAGAATTGTTATGCCAAAGGAATAAAGCCTTTGAACAGTTTCTGAGTAAAAACTTTAATCTAACCAAACAATATTCAAAACCAAATGAATTGACAGAATTATCAGGAAAATATGATGCTTATATATGCGGATCTGATCAAATTTGGTCCCCAATGCTTCTAAACCCAGTTTACTATTTCAACTTTTTGTCTGAGAATGAACGCAGATATGCGTATGCCTGTAGTTTTGGTGTCAGTGAAATTCCTAGTAAAAAGATGGAAATTATTCGGGAGTATCTGGAAAAATTTGTTGAGATTTCTGTCCGTGAAAAGACAGGTGTAAAAATCGTAAAAACATTGACAGGAAAAAATGTGCCCATGAATGTGGATCCAACGCTTCTATTAGAATATGAGGAATGGAATGAGCTTGCGGTTAATCCTTGCATAAATGGCCGATATGTTTTTGCTTATTTTTTGTCAAGCAACAAATCTTATGAAGAAATCGCAAAGAAAGTTGCTCAGAAATATAATTGTGAACTCGTTTTGATTCCAACGCAAAAAGAACAGTATAAATTTGATGGCATAATTATTCAGAACGCTGGTCCATGTGAATGGCTTGGACTGGTTAAAAATTCATGTGCAGTAGTTACTGATTCTTTTCATGGTAGCATTTTTTCACTTATTTTCAAAAAGGATTTCTATGTAACGAAAAGATTCGATGATACGAGTGTTAAATCCCAAAATTCCAGAATTTACACTTTACTGGAAACATATGGGTGTGAAGATTGTATGGTGTCTGAAATTCAGGATATTGAAAAAAGGCATGATTTTAACTGGGAAGCCTTGCATAGGAGAATGAAAATAAATGCATCTGCGTCTAGAGAATGGTTAAATACATGCTTAAAAGGTGTGAGTGATGAAGCATAGTTTAGAAAATATAAGTGAAGAATCCTGCAATGGTTGTGGTGCTTGTTATCAGAAATGTCCAAAACAATGTATCCGGATGGTCGAAAATGATCGAGGCTTTTTGATTCCTCAGATTGGCGACGGGTGTGTCCTATGTGGTCTGTGTGTAGCCGTATGTCCGGAAAAAAAGAACTCTTACTCTCAAAATGAAGTAATCGAAGTTTGGGCAGCGGCGGATATTAAAAAAGAGAATTTGAAAGAAAGTACATCAGGTGGTGTGTTTGCGCTACTAGCAGGACAAATCCTATCTCAAAACGGTGTTGTATTTGGTTGTACATGGAATGAGGATTTCCATATAAAACATATTAAAGTAACTCAGAAAGATGCTCTGCTCAGCATTCAAAAATCAAAATATATTCAATCGAACACAGCAGATACATTCAAAGAGGTACAAGATTTATTGAAGAATAATGTGCCTGTTTTATATAGTGGAACAGGATGCCAAATAGCAGGACTTAAATCTTATTTGGGGAAGGATTTCGGTTCTTTATATACTATAGAAGTGGCATGCCACGGTGTTCCTGCCCCCGGACTATTTATAAGATATATTGATTGGCTTGAAAAAAAATATAATACTAAAATTGTAAACTATACATTCAGAAATAAAGTGAAGCATAAAAAAGGAGAGCATTATACTTTTGCATTCGAAGATATGACTGGAAGAAAGTTTTATAAGTATTCCAATGAAGATCCGTTTTATGCCGCTTTTTTGAAAGGAAAAACATTAAGAGATACTTGCTATCACTGCAAATATAAAGGTGCTGGTCACACAGGAGATATACTGCTGTGTGATTTTTGGGGAATTGAAAAAGCCCATCCTGATTTTGATGCGAAGTATGGTGCATCTGCTGTTTTGATATATAGTGATAAAGGTAAGCATTTATTCAAAGATATTCCAGACACGACAATTCGAAAGAAGAAATCTCAATATGAAACTGTTGTTGCGTGCAATTCCAGTATTATTAAAAGTACAGATGCTAACTGTAAGATGAAATATAGCTTGAATGAGGGGAATCTTGTTGAAAGGATGATTCCTCAAAAATCTATAAAGAACGTTGTTAAAAATCATATTCCGGAATGGCTGAAATATCGTATCATAAAAAAAGTGTAGAACAATGGGAGAAGATATGAAAAAAACAATTGTAATGGTTTATGATAAGGCAGTCATCAGCGGAGGTGCTGCAAAAATTGCTATTCAAAGCGCAGTTGAATTGGCAAAGAATCCGGATAATAATGTGATTTATTTTGCCGCAAATGCAGAAGTTGATGAATGTCTGCAATCTAATGATGCTATCAAGGTGGTTTGCATAGATACACCACACATTGCTAATAATAAAAATAAAATTAAAGCAAGTCTGTATGGAATTTGGAATGGACAGGCAAAAACAGAATTTACAAAACTATTATCAGATTTAGATCCAACGCATACGGTTATTCATATCCATGGGTGGAGCAAAGCGTTGTCGGTATCTGTTGTTGCTGTTGCTCAGAATATGCATTTTCCGGTTCTCATCACCTTACATGACTACTTTGCGGTATGTCCAAACGGAGGCTTTTTTAATTATCAGAAGAAAGAGCTTTGTCATTTAAAGCCAATGAGTTGGAAATGTATATCCTGTAATTGTGACAAACGTTCCTATTTTCAAAAAATCTGGCGCTGTGTTAGACAGACAGTTCAAAATCGATATGTAAAAAATGCTAAGGACATTCATTTTGCATATATCTCTAATAGAATTTTAACTTTGTCACAGCCATATTTGAAGTCAACAAAATTTCATTATTTGAGAAATCCTATCGACTTATCAGATCAGATGGTAATGGATCATCATTGTAGCAATATTTATCTTTGTGCAGGAAGAGTATCAGAAGAAAAAGGTGTAGAAGATTTTTGTAAAGCTATTACAGAAGTACAGAAAAGTGTTGACATTCGAGGACAAGTTGTAGGAGTAGGTCCGTTGTTGGATACATTAAAGCAGAAATATCCTAAAATTGAGTTTGTTGGCTGGGTTAATAGTACGCAGCTGACAAAATATTATCAAGCAGCTAGAACTTTGGTATTCCCATCTATCTGTAATGAGGGATCGCCTTTGACCATCCCAGAAGCATTGTCAGCAGGGCTTCCGTGTATTGTTACAGACTGTACATCCGCTACGGAAACTATTACGGATGGCATAAATGGTTTAATTTATGATGCAGGTGATGTTGAGGCTCTGAAACAAAAAATACAGATTTCATTGGAAGATACTGTTATAGATAGGTTCCAAAAAAATATAAGAGACTCTTTCAAATGTGCGGATTATAGTTATGCATCATATATTGTTCAGGTTAATCGCTTGTATGATAGTATTCTTATGGAGGAGCAGGAAAGATGAAAAAGAAAATAAAAAAGTTTTTGCATAATTTCTATAAAGGAGCTTATGCAGTTGGCTACCGACATGTTAGTGATAAGGCTACACATTTTGATAATACTCAGCCATTCGAGGTATTGGAACCAACATTACATCGTTGGTATGCGGATTCCTTCCCTTTTGTTGAAAATGGTCGAGAATATATTTTTGTAGAAATAATGGATGATACTAACGGTGAAAAAGGAACAATAGGTGTAATTGACCTTCAGGATAATAAAGGATTTGTAGAAATCATTAATGAACCATTCCATATGTCATTTCCTAATACTTTTAAATTTAAAAATGATATTTATATGATGCCAGAAACCAGCGAAGCCAATCAACTGCGACTTTATAAAGCTGTGGATTTTCCTTATAAATGGGAACTGCAGTCTGTTCTGTACGATGATATCGCGGTTGTGGACACCGTCTTTGTTAAGACAGAGGACAATATTATGTACGCTGTTGGTCAGAAACTTCCAGAAAAAAAGAATGTGTTGTTCAAAATTGATACAAATACATGGAAGGCAGAACTTGCTGTACTTAAGGGAAACTATGTGGATAAGCGACCAGCTGGTAATTTTATTCAATATGATAATGGAATCTATCATGCTTTGCAGGAATGCGGTAGAGTATATGGCGAATATTTACGTTTGTGCAAATTAGATTCTTTTGATGGCGAGACATTGCAGGAAAGAGAAATTGGTACTTATTCCGTCTCTGACATGACCATAAATAGTAAAAGAAACTATCGGCGTGTACACACGCTCAATAAAATGGGTAATCTTGAAGTAATTGATTTGTTATATTATCAGATCAATCCTACGATTTTGTTAGAGAAAGCGAAGCGTGTAATAAAGAAATAGGAGAGAGATAGAGGTTCATATATGAGTAAAGAAAAAATTGGAATAATTACATACCATTTTGCCAGAAACTATGGAGCAGTTCTACAGTGCTATGCCCTCAGAAAATATTTGGAGAAAGTGGGTTACGATGCTACAGTACTGAATGCAATTTCCAGAGTTCAGGAGAAAAACAATTCTGTCTTTCATAAGAAAGATGGAATTAAGAATGTAATTGTGAATGTTGTACTGCTGCCATTTGTAAAGCAGAGGCTCAGGAAAGAAAAGGGGTTTGCAGATTTTGTAGAAAATTATATTCCGCATACAGAAAAAGTTGTAAATGAAGAGCAACTAAAAGCATTGGTGGACCGAGAACAGTATCGAGCCATTATCACTGGAAGTGATCAGGTGTGGAATCCGCATATCTTTGATTTTGACGAGATGTTCTTTTTCCCATTTGAGACGAAGGCAACAAAGATTGGTTATTCAGTAAGTATCGGAGAGTCATCTTTGGAGGATATTCGTGGATATTCTAAATATGCAAAGGATTTTCCGCATGTTGGTTTGAGAGAAAAGGGTGCGAAAGAAAAAGTAGAAGCAATTTGCGGGCACAGTGTTGTGGGCACAGTTGATCCAGTCCTTTTACTGACAAGAGAAGATTGGGAAACATTTGTAGATAAAAGCAGTCCACTTGGCAAGGAAAAATACTTGCTTTGCTATCTCATTGATAAGAAACCTATCAAGCAGAATATGGCAATTGCAGAGCAGATTGCAAAAGAGCGCGGACTGAAAATTAAGTATATTTGGATGCATTTGGAAAAAGAATCCTTCCGTGGCAATTTTATCAATGATGCCAGTCCGGTAGAATTTTTGAATTATGTGTATCATGCTTCAGCTGTCATGACAGACGGATATCATGGTACGGTTTTCTCTACAATTTTTAACAAGCCCATGTATCCCGTGATCAATAACAGACAAAGCACGGATTCTAGAATTCGGGATTATCTGACCTTGATTGGTCTTGAGAGTAGAATTTTTTATGGTGATGCGCCAGTTATTCCAAAAGAAGAGATTGATTACACAGAAGTAGACCCCAAAATTCGATCAGTTGCAGATGAATCAAAGGCGTTTCTTCAAAGTGCAATCGATAATGAGAGGGTAGTGAGATGAAAAAAGTTATCTATATAGTGAAATCCGAGTTACATATTTATCCCCCTTGCATTGCACAAATTCGTATGTTGAAGAAGAACGGTGTGGATGTTGAAGTGTGGTATGGTTCTTGCGCTAAGCAGTTGTTGGCAATTTTTGATGCAGAAAGTATTCTTTATGTTAATCTTCACGAACAGCGTGGAAAACTGCCTGGAAAACTAGATAGACTCAATAACTGGCATCAGTTTGCTTCAGCAGTGAAGAAGAAAATGAAAACTATAAAGAATGCTTCACAAACACTGTTTTGGTTTGGAACCGCAGAGACTGCAATGCCGATGGTGGGCAAGTTGAAGGGATACAATTATGCGCTGACATCCTTGGAACTCTTGGATGACAATAAGACTAAGAATAGGCTTTTTAGTATGCTCACAGGAGATGCGAAGTTCATTGTTTGTTGCGAGACAACGAGAGCTTTTATTATGAGAAACTGGTATGGTCTGAAGAAGTTGCCTTATGTTATGCCGAATAAACCATACGATTTTCATGACGAAAGACGCAAGACGCCGTCTATTGAAGCGACCAAGAAAGCAATTGAACTGGTCCAGGATAAGAAATTTATTATTTATCAGGGAATCTTGAAAAGTCGGGATTATATGCTGGAGATGGCAAGGGCAATTCGTGATTCCGGTACTGGATATTACTTTGTATTGATGGGGCTGGACCCGGAAAATATTTTTGCAGATATTAAAAAAGAATATGATAAGAGTATTTTTATTAAGAATATTCCTGCACCATATCATCTGGAAGTGACTAGCTATGCTGCCATTGGTTTTGTTTTTTATGATGATCGGAATAGTTTGAACCGTGCATTTTGTGCTCCAAATAAGATTTATGAATACTCTGGTCTGCGCATTCCTGCAATCGGAAATGAAGTTCCTGGTCTGGTTAATACAATCGGAGCTGCTAAGGCTGGCGTTTGTGTACCTATGAAAAAAGATGCTTTGATGCGTGCGATTCGTGATATTGAAGAACACTATGATTTATATGCTAAAAACGCCTATGATTTTTATCTGGGAACAGATAATGAAGCATTGATGAAACAGATTATTAAAGAAAATGGCATTTTATGAGATATGTGGATTATATGATATAGAGGGAGGTGGATTATGTTTCCAGTCGTGGATTGGTTAATGATTTTGATTACAACGATTGTAACATATAAATCATATAAAAAACTTGTTTTTGATAGATACTGCTCTATATCATTTTATGTGGTATTTATTGTGTATATATTTTGTTGTGTCCCAATTATATTGAATTATCTAATTGGAATGCCCCAATACACCGTTGTATATTGGTATAAAGCTTTTATTGAACCTATGAATAACGTTGACGTTAGTGCCATTTATGATATCTATATAACATTTGCAATTTTTGCTTTGTATATGTATGGCACTAAAATGAATAGAAGATTGGTATCAAGAGCAACTGAATTAAACACAGCTTTGAAAAATGAAAATGAAAAGCCTTGGATTTATGTATTTGGGATTGCTTCGCCAGTATTTTATGTGTTGTTATCTGGTAACGCTAGTAAATTTTTAATTTACAGTTCTATGAGCTTGAGAGGTGTAAGCGGACAGGACAATTTGATTCTAAATTCGCTGATTCTTGTTAGTTTGTTTTGCACATGTATTATGTTGTTCTCAGGAAGAATTACGGCAAAAAAGATGTATGTGGTAGCATTGATTACATTCATTCTTGCTTGGCTACAGGGAAAACGTTTTATTATTGCAGTCATGGGTGTCTTTTATCTCTTCTTTCTTACAAAGTCGGAGTTGGGAGAAAAAGGAAGAAAAAGAGTCTTTTGGATTCTCCCGATTATGGGAATTACGTTGATTGCTTTCTCGGCCGTTTACTTAGCTGTAATTAAACCTCTTTCAAACATGACTTTTGATAGTGTGTACGACATGCTTCGAGTCGATTTTGGAAGAGATGATGTCATCAAGTATGTTATATATGAAGAATTCTTCAAGAAAAATCACATCTTGGATTATCCGGGACAAAGTTTTTTTTCAACGCTTTTCATTTTTATTCCGAGAATTATTTGGCCCAATAAACCATATAGTCACTATCAATATTTGACGTCATCTATCCTTAATCTTCCTATTTCAAGGCTGCCGGCTGGAACAACACCTTGTTGGTATGAAATGACATTGTGCAATTTTGGGTATTTAGGTTATCTGGTTGGTATATTTGGACTGATTTTCTTTTGCTATTTTGCAGACAATATGAAGCAAAACAAATCAAAATCTTTAGTTTTTATGTTCATTCTAGTTTTGTTGACACAGAATACAGATGTATATGTTGTCTATATTCTTTTTATTTTTATGTATTATCTAGAGCAGCATATAAAACATCCGAAAATAGTGTTTAGAATAGGCGGAAAATAGAAGGGAGAAAGAGAATGGAACTAGCAAGTAAAGATGCCTGTACTGGTTGCGGAAATTGTAGGTTGTATGCAAGAAAAAAGCTGTTACGTTCACACGAGATGCGCTGAATAATATTTACCCAGTGATTGACAGTGGTAAATGTGTAGGGTGTGGTTTGTGTCAAAAAGTATGTCCCGCGATTAATCAGGTGGAAAAAAATAGACCAAAAGCGTGTTATTCCTGTTATGCTTCAAACGAGGCAATTCGGAAATCTAGTGCTTCTGGTGGTGTTGCGCAAGCAATTTATAGATGGTGTTTGAAAAAAGATATCCCATTTGCGGGTGTATATTTTGATAACAAAGAATTAACGGCCAAGTATAAACTAGGATTTTCAGAAGAAGATATTCATCAATTTGTGAATTCAAAGTATACATTTTCTTTTATGGGAAATATTAGTGAGGATGTTATTGATATCTTAAAAAATGGGAAGCCACTTGTCTTTATTGGTTTGCCTTGTCAAGTAGCGGCAGTAAAAAAATATGCAGAAATAAATAAAGTCAACACGGAGAACCTGTTTACAGTCGATATCATTTGCCATGGTGTGCCTTCTGATCTTTATATTAAAGAGCATGTTAAAAACATATGCAATGGGGAGGCTGAAATTGAAAGATTATCATTTAGAGATGAACGCTTCATGACATCCAAATTCGTATTTAGTGTGGATTATAATGGAAAGAACTATCATAAATACGTAGAAAGTAATGATAATTTCCAAATCGGATATCACAATGCAACAATTTACAGACCTAATTGCTATAGTTGCAAGTATGCGGGACCTAACAGATGTGGGGATTTAACAATTGGAGACTTTACTGGACTAGGTAGAGTGGCTTCTGTTGATGGAGATATTGCAGAGATGAAATACCAAGGAGTTTCTTGTGTACTTTGTAATTCAGAGAAGGGGCAGAAGATTCTTGCGCAGATAGAGAATGAAAAGTATCTTTTTATTGATTCAAGACCCATTGAAGAAGCACTGAAGTTTGAAAATCAGCTTGCGTGTCCTTCTATTCCATCGGCATATCGTAATCGTTTTGTAGAGTTATATCCGGAAAAAGGTTTTGATAAGGCATGTAACGTTGTATTTAAAAAGGAAAAGTTGAAGAGACCAATTATTCATGCGGCGAAAATGTGTGTAAAGAAAGTGCTGGGAAGGAGATAAATGGATAAAATAAAAAAAATGTTAGGCACCAAACTCTTCCAAAATGGAATGTGGTTGTTCATTCTTCAGATTTTTAACACGGTTGTACCATTGTTGACATTGCCGTACATTACGAGAGTTTTGGGAACATCTAACTATGGTATTTTTTCATTATCTCTGAACTGGGTGACTTATTTTCAGGTTATTGTAGAATATGGTTTTGGTTTTACGGGAGCAAGAAAGGTATCTATCGAAGGAGATGATGATTTACAAAACTTATATAGTAGAATAATAAGCGCAAGACTTTTATTGTTGGCAGTTTCCTATTTGGGAATGAATGTCCTTGCTTATTTAACACATGTTGGTTTGCAACAGTTTGTAAGCATGAATATTCTATTTCTTGTGATTATTGGCGTTGCATTCCAGTTAACCTGGCTTTTTCAGGGAAAACAGGACATGAAGCTGATTACCATAATCAATGCAGTGTCTCGCTTGATTTCAGTGATTCTGGTTTTCTTGGTTGTTAAAACGGAAGCTCATTTATATTTGTATTGCTTTTGCTATTCAGTGACATTTATTTTTTCGGCTGTTTTAGGTTTGGCATTGTCAAGAAAAAAGTATGGACTGAAGGTAAGGCTTTGTAAATTAAAGGAATCTATTGATGAAATAAAAGATGGTTGGTATTTGTTTATTTCCCAGGCAATGTCTAAAATTTTTAGCAGTGTGGGAGTCACTGTTCTTGGTACAGTTGCTGTATCAAGCATTGTGGGCATTTATTCAGCAATATATAAGATTCCCTATATTATGATTTTGTTTTTCAGTCCAGTTAGCCAGGCACTTTATCCACACATCAGTGTGAAATTTTCGGAATCTTTCCAAAAGGGATGTAAAACGGTAAAGCAGGCAGCAATGTGTAGCGTAGGTCTTTTTGCAATAGGTGGATTTCTGATTATTTTGCTACGTGACTTTTTGATTTCTATTGCCTTTGGTGCAGCCTACACAGAATATTCTAATATAATTATACCTTTGGTCATTTGGATGATATTGTCAATTACAAACAATTTTCTGGGAATCCAATTTCTTGTAGCAAGTGGACATCAAAAAGAGTATAGCCAGGCATTCTCTTTAAGTGCAGTTGTTACAGTGTTGCTAAATATTGCACTGGGCTTCGCCTTTGGCGTCTATGGCATTTCTAGTGCAGCTGCTATTGGTGAAGCTGGTTTGACAATTCTATTGACTCATAAAATATTGAAAGTAAAATCCAGAGAAGAGGAGAACAAATGAAAAAAATAATGTTGGTCTTTGGAACAAGACCGGAAGCAATTAAAATGTGTCCGCTTGTAAATGAACTGAAAAAGCGAAAAGAATTACAGACAGTAGTTTGTGTGACGGGTCAGCATCGTCAAATGTTGGATATGGTATTGGAAGCGTTTTCTGTTACACCAGATTATGATTTGTCAATCATGAAGGATAAACAGACGCTGTTTGATGTGACGACAAATATCTTAAACCGCATTAAGGAAGTACTAGAAAAGGAAAGACCGGATGTGGTGCTTGTTCATGGCGATACTTCTACAACGTTTGTGACTGCCCTCGCTTGTTTTTATCTTCAGATTCCAGTTGGTCATGTAGAAGCCGGATTGCGTACATATAATATTTACAGTCCCTATCCGGAGGAGTTCAATCGTCAGGCTGTTTCGATTATCAGTAAGTTTAACTTTGCTCCGACAGAACTTTCAAAACAGAATCTACTGAAAGAGGGAAAGAAACCGGAAAGCATTTATGTAACTGGAAATACAGCAATTGATGCCTTAAAGACTACAGTGAGCGAAAATTATGCTCATCCTGAATTGGAATGGGCAAAAGACAGTCGTCTTATTATGATAACAGCACATCGTCGCGAAAATCTTGGCGAGCCGATGCGTCATATGTTTAAAGCAATTCAGCGTGTGATGGATGAGCATCCGGATGTCAAGGCAATTTATCCTATTCATATGAATCCGGTCGTACGCGAAATTGCAAATGAATATTTGGGGAATGATGACCGCATCCATATCATCGAGCCTTTAGATGTTTTGGATTTTCATAATTTCCTGAGCCGTAGTTATCTGATCCTGACAGATTCTGGCGGAATTCAGGAGGAAGCTCCTTCTCTTGGTAAGCCTGTCCTGGTCATGCGTGATACAACCGAGCGTCCAGAAGGTATTGCAGCAGGTACTTTAAAATTAGTAGGGACAGAAGAAGAAACGATTTATAACGAGTTCAGCCGTTTACTTTCTGACAAAAGTGAATATGATGTGATGAGCAAAGCAAGCAATCCATATGGAGATGGTCATGCTTGCGAGCGAATTGCAGATGTTTTAGTAAATGAACTGTGATAGGGGAAGATAAAAATGGGAAAATATTTTGGAACAGACGGCTTTCGTGGTGAAGCCGGAATTACGTTAACTTCTGACCATGCTTATAAGGTTGGGCGATTCCTGGGGTGGTATTACAATGCTCTGCGTGAGCGTAATGGTGATACTGAACCCGCTCGTATCGTGATTGGCAAGGATACCCGCCGTAGCTCTTATATGTTCGAATACAGTCTGGTTGCAGGTCTGACCGCTTCCGGCGCGGATGCCTATCTGCTGCACGTCACTACCACGCCGTCTGTGGCGTATATCGCCCGTGTGGATGACTTTGATTGCGGCATCATGATCTCTGCCAGCCACAATCCTTATTATGACAACGGCATCAAGCTGATTGACTGCTACGGTGAAAAAATGCCCGAAGAGACTCTGCTGCTGGTGGAGGACTACATTGACGGCAAGCTCCACGTCTTTGATAAGGATTGGCTAGAACTGCCATTTGCAAGCCGTGATCATGTTGGCTGTACGGTAGATTATGTGGCAGGCCGTAATCGTTACATGGGTTATCTG
>OGXW01001146.1_pt1 | contig 20201 bp, 17 predicted proteins | sample 1576341 | NCBI WGS metagenome assembly OGXW01 (sample SAMEA3541592, study PRJEB24748) | human gut metagenome | biome: human gut; feature: human-associated habitat; material: faeces | place: China | collected 2012
CAGCTTTTACGTCAGCCTTGCCGTCATTCTGATCCGGCTCGATATCAATTATCTCTCCATCATTCTCATCAATATACACATCCATTCTAATGCCATGTTTTTCCGGATCTGCACCGCACATAACTCGTTGCGGCACAACAGTCAGCTTACCAAACCGACGATTCAATATGCACTCAAGCATATACCTCACCGAACGATCTCCATATTCCTGATGACATATAAGACTCGTCATCAAAAAATCATCCACTAAATTCATGTCTTCAAGTTTCTTCATAAGTTCTCCTTTCTACAGTACATCAAAGAACCTTATCAAGAAACAGCAGCAAATATCCTTCAACCTCTCCAATGCACTATGCAAAAATAAAATATGGTATTTAAAAGCATAGAATTCATTGAATTGACTAAAGAATCTCAGATACAGCCGATGCTGATTGAATACAAGAATATATGCTTTTGCTGTATTTTAGCAAAGCTATATGTCATTTTCAATGGTATATGTCTATTTTCTTAATTTTATATATATCACTATCCCCGCACTTCCCATAAGTGCAAGTGCTATCACACCAGCTATCTCCTTTAAGGGAAGTCTGTCACCGGTATCGGGATGTCTGCCTAGTGGAGTGCTACGTGTCATTGTCTTTGTTGTGCTCCATGTGGTATGTTCCGTTGTTGTCAACTCCGTGGTTATACCCGTTGTGGTTTCTATCGTAGTATCTTCCGTGGTCGTATCTTCTGTCGTCGTGTTCTCTGTTGTCGTGTCTTCCGTGGTCGTATCTTCTGTTGTCGTATCTTCTGTTGTCGTATCCTCGGTCGTTGTATCTTCGGTCGTCGAGTCTTCCGTGGTTGTATCTTCGGTCGTTGTATCCTCCGTCGTTGTATCCTCTGTTGTCGTATCCTCCGTCGTTGTATCCTCTGTTGTCGTATCTTCCGTCGTCGTACTCTCAGTTGTCGGTTCTTCTTTTGGGAAATCAGTTCCCGGCACTCTGTGGAACTCTCCGCTGTTTGAGAATATATCACTAACAATGCATCCATCCCAATTATGTCCTAGATTTACTGATGCTTTTGGTGCCAGCACAGTTCCAAATCCTCTTCCTGCAAATGTAATACTGCCGCTGAACTGTCCATCTGCCGCCGAACTGTCATAAAAGTTGAAATACATCTTGTTGTAGGCATTAAAATAGTTTCCATTGTCATTTGTCTTCGCATCATTTTTGCTGCCAAGTATCATATCACCGAACACAACATCCTGCACACCGCTCAGATCAATATTCATGAGCAGGACGGTATCTCCATCATAATCTGGAAACTCAAAATAAATCGGATTGGTATTTGCCGACAGTTTGTTGTAGTCCAGCGACACAACATGCATACCATCGCCTTTTACCGCAATTCGTCTGTTATTTATATCTCCATCCATATCTATATCCACAGTCCCATCTGTATCAGCATGTGATCTAAGTTCCAGACTGTATTCAATAAATCTTCTCTGTATGTCCGGCATGTCGGCAAACTTCGAGTATTCTCCCTCCTCAGAAAGCTCCACGTCAGTCTTGGCATTTGCAGGTCTGTCAAGCTTTACCTCAGCTCCACTGTTCATAATTATATAAATGCTGCCATCCTCTGCCCTTCTAATGTCTGCACCTGTATACAGCGTATCAGTATCCATATCCGACACGCAGCCATTCATCTTCTCAGCATTCTCAAAATAGAACTCCTCATGCACCCCGTATGAATTTCTGAGTCCCGAGTTGGAATTTGCATTTAGAGTTTTTGTTATAAAGTTGCTGTGCAAATGTGTCTGCGCATTCAGGGTATCAAAGCATATCACGCCAAAATCCCCCATAAGTTCTGCGATTGATCTGTCCTGCAGTGCATAACTTTCATCATCAGCCTTCGCAAATGTTCCTATAATTCCAGTCGTCACGCAAAGCACTAAAATCACTGAAACTGCAGCTGCCATGAGCTGTATGGTACGAAAACCAATTTTCCTATCAAGGTTCCCTCTCATTCAATGTCCGCCTTAACTTTTTCGTCTCAAATACATGGTATTCAGCAAACATCGATGTTATTCATTTTAATTATAAAAATCCCGGGCGGATTCGACATTCTGCTCAAAACAGTGAGCTATATTATGTCTTACCCGTCCGGGATAATATTCATTTATATTTATTCGTACCTGCCGCTTACACTTATATTATGACAGCTATATTAAAATGATTTTTCAGGATCAGCCACATTCTCTCCTATGACCTTTTCTATCCACATATTTTGAAGCTGCCACCGACCAGTCGTCTGTTGCCCTGTCACTTTCGTCAGCCTCCGTATTCTCAAGTCTCTACTCAATGATACTCACTATCTCCTCAGAATCAGCCTTGACATTATATGTCTCTCCAATATCAAGTTTGTCATATATAGACTTTTCAACTTTATATATCTTTTCTTTATTCTTCACGTCACATGTAACTTCATACTCAACTGATTTTTTCCCTAGTCTCTCCTTATCTGTGAGCTTAGGCTCAGGATATTCCGGTGTCTTTCCACCACCCTCCGCAGTCTCCGTCCTGTCGTACTTCCACCGCCATATCGTATAGTAATACTTCGTTTGATATATCGGCTTATCCCTGTATACAGGAACAGACCTCGTTCTCGTCACATATCCGTAATCATCCACATCATTTGCCACCTCAGAGAACGTTCCATCTCCATTGTCCTCGTAACTGTACTCCACATGGGAACCTATCACTTCATATGAATCATAGGTCTCCTCGCGCTCACCCACATATTCCTGTTCAGTATGGTGTACCTCCTGTTTCGTGGTCTTTAGCGTAGCACCCTCGGGAAGTTCCCAGTCATCTTCATCACATAGAAGATATTTCTCCACATCAACACTGGTCTTCCACGACATATCCTTGACTGTGACTGTTCTCTTCTTCGGCATGGCTATGATCGCCGTAAGTCCAATTATCGCCGCTATCACCAGCATGCCAATCAGCACTATCTTCCATGCTCCAAATGAGCGACCCCGTTTGCGGCCACCCTGCCCGCTGTTTTGTCCTCCGGCAACTGTTCCTGTTCCAGATACACTTCTGGCATTCTTTGCATCCTGTTCTTTTCTGACATCAAAATAAGCCTTATCCTGTGAATCCCGTTCAGCACCACAGCTGCTGCACCGTGTGTTAAGAGCAGAATTGTAATTGCCACAATGATCACACAACCAGTCGGCACCTTTCCCCTTTGTCTGGCTCTCCTCCGCGGACAAATACCGCACTCCATCCATATAGAACTTAACTTCCTGTCCTCTCGGCTTTCCGCAGGACGGGCACTCCCGTTTCGTACCTTCTATATGTTTCGTACTACAATAAGGGCAGTCCCAATACCCCATCACAAGCTTCCCCATATGCTATATCCTCTCTGTATATTTTTCTTATCTCATCTCCTACAATTCATAATATAATATGTCAACACGCCATGCGCGATAACATTTTCATTATGCCCTGTCACCTAGTGAATGGCCTTTTATGACAAACTACAGATAACTTACCTGAACAGACTCATCGTAATCATGAGGTGTCTTATTATCGGTCTTATGTCCAACTGCAAGTGCTATCTGGAACGAATACCCTTCTGGTATTGCAAGCGCCTTGTCAAAATATGCTTTCTTTTCCCCGTGAAGTGCATCATACACGCAGCCGATTATCAGATTTCCAAGTCCCATACTCTCTGCCGCTATAGCCATATTCTGAACCGCAATTCCTGAATCCACCTTACTCCATCTGTAATCATCCTCTGCGCTCAGGAATATCAGAACAGGAGCCTCATAGTAGAAATTGTGTGGCTGCTTATCCTGTCCGCGAAGTGCCCTCTTTTCCGCATCAAGCTCCTCCAGAATTGGCGCATCACCCTTGACGACTGTAAAATGTATCTCTTTCTTATTCATACCTGTAGGTCCCTGAAGTCCAGCCGTAATAATTTTCTCAAGCTGCTCCTTTGTAACCTCTTCATCACTATACGCTCTAGCCGAACTTCTCTTCCTTATTACCTCTAATACCTGATTGTCCATTGTCTTATACCTCCTATACTGAAATCTCTGTTTGAATTTCCAAATACTATGTTTTTTATCTATCTACTGCATTTTTAATACTATGGTTTTTAACACTATACCATGGTTTCCAGCTGATTTATAATGACTTTCTATACTACGATCTCCAGCTGATTTATAATAGCATTCTATACCGTAAACTCTATCTGATTTCCCTCTATGCAGGTCACACAGCTCTCGTAATAGCCATCACCTGTCGTCCTTGGTCCGCTTATCACCTCGTAGCCATCAGACTCGAGCAGCCTGGTAAGTTCATCCACCTTTTCTTTGCTGCCCCCAGATATCTCTCAAAAAAACTCTTCGCCCCTTCAAGGTCATTCACATACATGGCAACATGCTCAATTCTCATAAATACAACTCCTCATTATCTTATACGCTGAACTCCGATAGCCCAACTACTATAGACATACTGCTTTAAGCATACTATATAAGCTATTTTAACCCAATGCCTCATTTTACACAATGACATAAAAAATATCACCTTTATCCATTTGTATGAATAAAGGTGATATCCTGTTAAAAGCAACGCCTGTAATCAGCTCGTTACACATTTTCATTCTTAGAGCATACCCTCAAGTGTCTCTCTGATAGCCTTGATAAAGTTCTCACTGTTGAGGACTGTTGGATTCTCAAGTGTTGTTATAAGAGCCAGATCCTTTGTCATCTTGCCATCCTCGATAGTCTTGATGGTTGCCGCCTCAAGCTTATCAGCGAAATCCTGAAGTGCCTGGATTCCGTCAAGTTCTCCACGCTTTCTGAGTGCTCCTGACCATGCGAATATAGTTGCAACTGAGTTTGTAGATGTCTCCTCACCTGCAAGATGCTTGTAGTAATGTCTCATAACTGTTCCATGAGCAGCCTCGTACTCATACTTTCCATCAGGGGATACGAGAACTGATGTCATCATGGCAAGTGAACCAAATGCTGATGAAATCATGTCACTCATTACATCTCCATCATAATTCTTGCATGCCCAGATGTAACCGCCTTCACTCTTCATAACACGGGCAACCGCATCATCTATAAGTGTGTAGAAGTACTCGATACCTGCTGCATCGAACTGCTCCTTATACTCTTCATCAAATATCTCCTGGAAGATATCCTTGAATGTGTGGTCATACTTCTTTGATATGGTATCCTTTGTCGCAAACCACAGTGTCTGCTTTGTATCAAGCGCATACTTGAAACAGCTTCTTGCAAAGCTTGCGATCGACTTGTCCACGTTGTGCTGTCCCTGAAGGACACCAGGTCCGTCAAACTTATGGATAGTCTCCTTTATAACCTGTCCGTCATCACCTGTGAATACAAGCTCTGCTGTTCCAGGTCCCGGAACGTCTATCTCCACGCTCTTATATACATCGCCGTATGCATGTCTTGCGATAGTGATAGGTTTCTTCCAGTTTTTAACACATGGCTCGATTCCCTTTACAACGATAGGTGCTCTGAACACTGTACCATCAAGAATTGCTCTGATAGTTCCGTTAGGACTCTTCCACATCTCCTTGAGATTGTACTCCTTAACTCTTGCTGCATTAGGTGTGATGGTTGCGCACTTTACAGCTACACCATACTTCTGTGTTGCATATGCTGAGTCAAATGTTACCTTGTCATCTGTCTCGTTTCTATGTACAAGTCCAAGGTCATAGTACTCTGACTTGAGATCGATAAATGGATAGATAAGCTCATCCTTGATATACTGCCAGAGAATTCTGGTCATCTCATCTCCATCCATCTCTACAAGTGGTGTGGTCATCTGAATCTTTTCCATGTTTTATGTCCTCCATCTTTGAATTTTCTAAATTATGTTATATATCCACTGCCGATTATAAACCATAAAGGTCTATATTTCTAGTTTTTTTGAATCATGCCTGCCATTTATTAATATTATTAAGCCGCATTTACCGACATGCAAATGAATGTTTATCTCCAATACCTGATCCGCAGCTTGTCATTAAAAACAGGTGTGAACTTCATTCATACATATGATACTTGATCATATATCAGACATATCCATATATACCTCTGACGGATACTTCCCCTGATATTATATCGCGCACAGCTCCATCAGCATCCCTTACAAGAAGTCCGCCGTCCGGTGAAAGTCCCAAGGCTGTATACTCAGTCTTCTGATCCCCCTCTATGATATATACCTGCTTATCCTTGTTCACAAGATAACTGTTGTACTCATCAACAAGGAATCCCAGATCTTTATTTTTTACAAACTCATCGTATAGTTTTTCAAACTCATTTGACACCTGCGCTATGAACCATGACCTGTCACATCCCCTGCCGTTCTCCAGAAGAATTGATGTCGCCTTGTCCGCAATGTCCTCCGGGAAACTCTGGTTATATACATTTATACCAATTCCCACGACAACATAACTAATATCAGTTCCCTCTGAACTCATCTCTGTAAGTATTCCTACAAGTTTCTTTCCATCTGAAAGTACGTCGTTGGGCCACTTTATCTGAGGTTTGACACCATCCACTTTACCGAATGCTCTTGCAAGTGCAACCGCCGACACCAGAGTTATCCTGGATACGCACGAGATATCTATATCCGGTTTTAGCAGATACGACATGGATATCGTTGTTCCCTTATCTGAATTCCAGCTATGTCCCCTCCGGCCTTTTCCTGCCGTCTGCTCATTTGCAACAAACAATGCGCCGTGTACAGGATCCGTCTCACCAACAATCTTAGCGCGGGTGTTTGTTGAATCAGTTTCATCATAGTAATAGAGTTTTCTTGCAAATGTCTTAGTGTTGAGGTGCCTCGATATATTTTCCTCAGACATGACATCAGGAACGCTAACCAACCTATAGCCTTTATTATTAACTCCTTCTATGACATATCCATCATTTTTCAGAGCCTGTATATTTTTCCACACTGCGGTTCTTGACACACCCAGCAGCTCACATAATTCCTGTCCTGATACAAAACCATCCGTACTCTGGAGTTTTTCAAGAATTTTCTTTTTCATCTGTTCTTACCTTCTCTCTGAAAATATTGTACACTGCCTCACATTTTGCCTTCGCCCCGGCAAACGGCACTACATAACTCTCCTTCCCCCTGTCGAACTTTAAAATATAATACTTCATCTCAGGATCCGGCTCTATCACCGTGTAAGCCGACACTGATTCATACGGGATGGTCTTGCTGCCGCCCTTTTGGAGTATTGTGATCTTATCCTGTCCAAACAGATATGTGGCATCATATGCAGAACTTCTGAACGAACTCTTTACTATATAAAATCCATATGCCATGGCTGCTATAGAAACCGCCGCCTTCAAAAACCTGTAGTGACCTCCCATGGCCCACCACATACACGCGATTCCAATCAGTATAAATACTATTCCCACAATACGATAGGCAGCCCTGGTATTCTTTCTCTTGATAACCTTCTGTCTGATTATCCCATCAATCTGGGACTCCTGCTCCTCTCGTCTCGCCCGCTCAAGCTCATCCACTAGCTTTCCTGCCTGATTTACAAGAACTTTCTGCCTGTAAGATTTTGCTGTGCCACCGTTCATACTATTTATATTCCTGATTTCTTCTCTGCCCGTTTTATTATTCTTGCCAATCCTTTTATCGTTCTTTTTTTTATTATTTTTTTTATCGCTATCTCTGCTCATTCCATATCCCCCGCCAGGTCATTATCGTTATCGACATTACCTGGTTTGTATCCATGCGCTTTATGCACAATTATTTTCTCTTTTTTCATCACTTTTACGACTATACTTATATTAGTTCAGAGACTAATATATATCAAGTTTTCAGCATTACAAAAGTGTTTACATTTTACCACGTTTAATCACCTTTTTTCCATATATATAATCATTAAAAGGTGATTAACTAGCAAATACACGATATCGTGAATACAAGCAATTTATAAACAAACAACTAGATTTTTGAGAGGTGAATCACATGAAGAGTTTTATTGCGCGCATCAGTGGCACAAAAGACCTCACTGAAGGAAAGCCTTCAAAGCTTATATTGAACTTTGGTCTGCCCCTTCTCTTTGGTCTGATATTTCAGCAGTTTTATAATATGGTAGATTCTGTCATAGTCGGGCAGAAGCTTGGAACTGACGCGCTGGCGGCGGTGGGTTCCACCGGAAGCATCAACTTCATGATACTCGGTTTCTGTATAGGAATCTGCAACGGATTTGCAATCCCTGTTGCACAGGCTTACGGTGCGAAGGATTTCAAGGCTCTTAAGGCTTATATAATCAACAGTATATGGTCATCCGTTGCACTGGCTGCTGTTATAACAGTAGCAGTAAGTATCTTTACCATGCAGATACTCAAGGCTCTCAGAACACCTTCAAATATCATCGATGATGCATATATATACATATTTATAATATTCTTGGGCATTCCGGCAACTTTCCTCTACAACCTGACCGCCGGGATACTGAGATCACTCGGAGACAGTATCACACCTGTCATATTCCTTGTGGGCTCATCACTTGTCAACATCATACTTGACCTTATACTTGTTGTTCCTATGGGAGTCGCCGGAGCTGCAGTTGCCACAGTCGCTTCACAGGCAGTGTCAGGAATCATATGTACGATATACATGACAAAGAAACTGAAGTATCTTGAATTCAGCAAAGAGGACTGGACATTCAGCATGCGCCACTGCCTTAAGCTCTGCGGTATGGGTCTGCCTATGGGACTGCAGTACAGCATAACCGCCATAGGCAGTGTCATTCTTCAGACCGCAGTCAATGATATGGGTTCAACATATGTTGCAGCCGTATCAGCAGGAAGCAAAATCTCCATGTTCATGTGCTGTCCTTTCGATGCAATGGGCTCCACCATGGCCACGTACGGAGGTCAGAATGTTGGTGCCAGGCGTCTTGACCGTGTTGATCAGGGCCTTAAAGCCTGTATCAAGATGGGAATCATATATGCCCTCGTGGCTCTGGCTTTCTCCATCGTGTTCGGAAAGCAGCTTGCACTTCTCTTTGTAAAGAAGGAACAGATTGAGCTTATCGGCTACATATATGAATTCGTAGTTATCAACGCCGCATTCTACATATTCCTGGCTCTTGTGAATATCGTAAGATTCATGATACAGGGGCTTGGTTACTCGACTTTCGCCATACTTGCTGGCATATGTGAGATGATTGCCCGTTCTGTTGCCGGTTTCGTGCTGGTGCCTCATTTCGGTTTCATCTGCGTATCACTAGGAAGTCCGCTTGCATGGGTATGTGCTGATCTCTTCCTGATACCTGCGTACCTGTGGGTTATGAAACAGCTGAGACGAAAATTCGGGGAAAATAAAATTAGCCGTGCCAAATCCGCAACGACAACAATATAATGCTCACTTTATAAAACGACTTCAAAAATCGTTCCTCCAGACGGATTAGGCTTAACTGCAATATTGCCATCATGCACTATCACGATCTCGCGGACAAGAGCAAGTCCCAGTCCTACGCCGCCAAGCTCACGGCTTCTGGATTTATCCACGCGAAAGAAAGGTTCAAACACGCGATCCTTCAGTTCTTCCGGGATACCATTTCCGGTATCCTCTACTGACAGGTAAACGTGTTTTTCCTTCTGACGCGCTGTCACTGTAACCCGTCCTCCTGTGCGGTTATATTTTATAGCATTCTCAACAAGATTGTATAACATCCTGTAAATAAGGATGTCACTTCCTATCATCGTTACATCCGTACATTCTCCAATAAGTTCTATATCCTTTTCCTGTGCAAGAGGTTCCAGATCCGCCAATACCTCATCAACAAGCGCGTCGACCATTATTTTATCATCTCGGCTCACAGTTTGAAGCTCACTCATATCAAGAAGTGTCTTTACCATTTTGCTGAGTCTCTCATTCTGTTCAGTTACCATCTTTATCGTCTGCAGAGTGACTTCATCATCTCCCGGATGCCGGGAAGAATTATATGAATCAAGCTGTATCTGCATTAAAGACAGTGGAGTTCTGAGCTCATGTGCTGCATTTGCAGTAAACTGTCTCTGTATCTCAAATGCATCCGAGAGGCGTTCAAGCATCTTGTTATATGAAACGCTGAGCTGGTTCAGTTCTTTAACATTGTTTTCTTCTATTCGTGAATCCGCCAGATTCTGTGCCTGTACCTCTTCAATTTTATCAGAAAACTCACTGATAGGCTTTAGTGCATGCCCACTTATAAAATATGTAGCTACTCCGCCAAGCAGGGCCAGCAAGGCAGAAATTATCAGGCTGTTTTTCTTGTAATCTGCCTTATTATTGTACACCTTAACAGAAAAATCATTTGCAAATTCATCCCACTTATCCTCCGGAATACTGATATATATTTCATCAGTACCGCTCCCATTATCATCTCCCTGGGCATCAACGGTTTCTTGCAGAGAATCAATATAATACACGCCATTTTTATAGACAAGCAAAGTAAGGCATCCACATATAAGCGCAATATATAATGTGATTATACAGGTAAGCCTCCACTGCAGCGACATTCTTTTCATCTGTCGGACTCCTCTCGTATTTTATAGCCTTCTCCCACCTTGTTCAAAATCGGATCATATCCAAGCACTGCCTTAAGCTTTCTTCTCAGCGAAGACATATGTACTCTGATTGCTCCACTGAAGCTGTCAACCGAAGCATCCCAGACATGCTCCATCAATTCCTCCTGGCTTACCGGTCTGCCCATATTAAGAAGCAGATATTCCAGGATTCCATTTTCTTTTCTTGTAAGGGGAACCTTCTCTCCTTTTGCGTATGCCTCACGTTTTATCGTGTCAAACTTTATGCCACCGCTTTCCAGACATACATCCTTCTGTACAAATTTTCTTCTTGTAAGACTTCTGATACGCGCCTCCAGCTCCTGCAAATGAAATGGTTTTTCCATATAATCATTTGCACCTGCATCCAGCCCTTCAACCTTATCCGCAATTTGTCCCCTCGCAGATAATATGATAACCTTTGTCTCCTCATTTTTCTGTCTGAGTTCCTTTAAAATCTCCATTCCATCCATACCCGGCAGATTCAGATCCAGAACGATCAGGTCATATTCCTCTGACAGAATGCATTCAAGAGCCTCTTCTCCGTCATAACAGGTATCCACCTCATACCCGGCATCATACAGACTTTTCGCAACCATATCACATATCTGTTTCTCATCTTCAACTATCAATAATCTCAAAACTGTCACCTGTTTCTTAACAAAAATCCTTCTTAACAAAAATTTTACAACAGCTATTGTATAATATCCAAGTCAGCTGGTCAACAAACACAATCATGAAAGGAGTTGCAATATCTTGAAGTACAGGAAAATGGCTCAGACCATTTTACTCATCACGGGTATAGCGATGATTAGCTATGGTGCAGTCAGAGGTGAAGCGGCTGCCGTGCTCAGCAAAGCAATAAAATTATGTCTGGAGTGTGTAGGAATTGGATAAGAACAAATCACTGTCAAAAAAAACAGCCAGAATACGCGGATGGATACAGGCAGCAGCCACGCTGCTTACCAATATTCACATCCCCAATTTATTTAAAGGCAAGATCTATCAGGGCAATGCAAAAACAGTATGCGTACCGGGACTAAACTGTTACTCCTGTCCTGCTGCAACAGGAGCGTGTCCCATTGGTGCATTTCAGGCGGTCGTCGGATCATCCAAATTTAAATTTTCTTACTACATAACCGGTTTTTTCATTTTAATCGGTGTGATCCTCGGAAGATTTATATGTGGGTTTTTGTGTCCATTTGGATGGTTTCAGGATCTGCTTCACAAAATTCCCGGAAAAAAGTTTTCCACAGCCAGGCTGAAACCACTAAGATACCTGAAATATATAATCCTTATTGTTTTCGTTATACTTCTGCCGATGCTTGTAACGAACTCCATAGGAATGGGAGACCCGTTCTTCTGTAAGTTTATTTGTCCACAAGGTGTTCTGGAAGGTGCTATACCACTTTCACTCGGAAATGCAGCTATACGCTCTGCACTCGGAAAGCTGTTTTCATTTAAATGCCTTATTTTAATTACAGTTGTCGTTCTGAGTATTCTGTTCTACAGACCCTTCTGTAAATGGATTTGTCCTCTCGGCGCAATCTACTCATTATTCAACAAGGTCAGCCTTATGAGTATCAAGGTTGAAAGCAGCAAATGTGTCGGATGCGGTAAGTGTTCAAAGGCATGCAAAATGGATGTAGATGTATGCAAAACACCAAATCATCCGGAATGCATACGATGTGGAGCGTGTATAAAGGCCTGTCCAAAAGACGCGATCCACTATCAATTTATGGGAAAGCCATGTTCCCAAAAGGGACATGAACAATCTTCCAAAACCAACGTGTAACAATCAGCCACACTAATATTATCTAAATTATTATTTAAAGGAGCAATTATTTATGAAGACAAAAAAAACATTAATATCTATTATCACTCTCTGTGCAGCATTATCTCTCACGGCATGTAACGGATCAGGATCTGCCACAACTGAGAGTTCACCAAAAACCCAGGCAGAAGTCACCACTGAAGCTGCGGACGATTCCAACACGAAGCTGGATGATTTATATCAACAGGAGAACCAGATCTTTGCAGATCACCAGGATGTATGGAACAAGGTATTTGGCATGATGAATAAAAGCAGCGCTGATCCAAGCGGAGATTATGCCGATTATCTGGCCAGCGCCGTTGAATCAAACAAGGAATCCTTTACAGATGATGAACTTAAAACACTTAACGATGATATTGAAACCATCAGACAGATTGAAAAGCAGATATCCGAAATCGAAAATAATAATACAGGATCAGATAGCACCGACCAGAACGACAGTTCCGAAGAAATCACACCTTTCAATAGTTTCTCCGGCAAGGATTTGGATGGTAATTCTGTTGACGAAAGCCTGTTTTCCAATAATGCAGTAACTGTCGTTAATTTCTGGTTTACCGGCTGCAAGCCTTGTGTCGCAGAATTATCCAAGCTTAATGAATTGAACGATGCCATCAAATCGATGGGAGGCGAGGTAGTAGGTATCAACACAGAGACATTTGACGGAAACGAAGATGCTATCAAGGAAGCCGCAGCCATTCTTGACAGCCAGGGTGCAAAATACCGCAATATCTCCATTGACTCTGATTCAAGTATAGGCAAGTATGCCTCCGACATCATGGCATTTCCTACAACCATACTAGTCGATAGAAATGGTAATATTGTCGGAGAACCTATGCTTGGAGGAATCGACAATCAGGACAACTATGACTCTCTTATGAAACAGATCAAGTCAGTGATCGACGCTGATAACAAGGATAAATAATTATAGTTGACTTTAAATTGAATATACTAATGAAAGGACAAGAAGCCTTTCTGCTTTTCAAAAAAGGTCATCTGGTTTTCAAGAAACCAGATGACCTTTTCCCGTGCAATAAAATTTCATATGCTTACTCCCTTCTTTTTGCCCCCCGTCTTTTACACTTCGACTCCCATCGCACGTATTGCATTTAAATTTTTTTCTGCGCGCTCTGCCTTTAATCGCGCAATCTCATTTTTAGTTGCCTCATCTTCAAAAAATTTTCCGTATTGTTCGATATCATCATTATAACTTCTCGTGCATTGTATTATTTTTTCCCGCCCATTTGCTTCTGTAATTCTTCCATCTAAAATGTCTTGTTCCACCTCCTTTTTCATTGTTTCACAATCTTTTTGTATTTTCTTGCTATATGATTCCTTATCCGGATATTTTGCTGGTAAAATAAATTTATCTCCATTTTCAAACCATACAAATAGTTCGCCTCTATCATATAACTCCAAATAATCCACGCATGTCTTTAAATCCACCACCTTGTCAAATGCCGGAATTATATAATGCTCTATTCCAGTCATGGCAAACGCAATCTGTTCCCTAAGAGATGCTTCATCTCCCTTTTTGATGATATAGTCAACTCCCGGCTGTTCATTCTCATACACCGGTATGCCATTGTATTTCGCCTTAACATACATATCCAGATGCGTAGTATTTATCCAATCCATGCTGGCATACACAGACCGGTTCAGATTGATCTCCGGGCGGTATATACTGCCGACCGCACAGTATACCTCAAACCGTTTTTCTTCCAACTGCGGCGACAACGCCTGCTCCAGCCGATAGTTGATGACTTGAATAATCTCGGGAGTTGCCATCCTCACAAAGTGCGGATACCTCCCCTTTACTTTCTTGAACCCATGCGGCTCCAGCGTTTCCTTAAACGCCGCTTTAAGACTCTTGTCCACTTCCAATGTTCCCATTTCTCTTTCTCGCACACAACAGATGCACGATACCTCCTTTTCGTTAAATTTAATTAAAAAACGGAGTAAATACTGATGCACTCAGTGTTTACTTGACAAGCTCCAAACGGTCAGAAGCTGTATCTCTGACAAATGATTCCTGATATCATGGCGCATGCCGAGAACATTACATATAAGATTAATCAATTATATATTAAGACAGATAAACAACGCGCTGTTTATCGCATAAAAAACAATACATACTCCTACAACATGTTTCTTATCCGAATTCTCTCCCTGAAAAAACATGTCTGTAAGCTGCTTAATCAGATATATTCTGAACATGTTGCTCATAATCAAATCAATATCCAAGAATAATAAATCAATCGCATTTCCATCAACCCCTATAGTTAAGCAAAATATTTACATTTCAGATTATATATCACCCATACCATCTTAAATCAAATGCTTTGTAGTAGGCTGCTATTCAGAACCGCCGCCATCATCTCCACTTTCAGATAAGCGCCGAGTATCACACCCCGGAAGATGTATTCCTCAATGATTGCCGGTACTATTGCAAAACAGACATCCCTTTGCACCAAACCGATCATTCGCCAATTGCTTTATCAACCGGCCACGACTTTCTGAGAGCCATATAAGAGATCAGGAAGTTTGCAAGCCATCCCGCCGGCACCGCAAGCCAGACAAATTCGATACCAAAACGGGGCGCACAAATCAGGGCAACTGACAGACGAATCGCGAGGTTGACCATATTTGCAATGAGAAATGGGCGCATGATCCCAAGTCCTCGAAGGACCCCGTCGGTTGCCATCTTGATTCCCATGAAGATGAAAAAGTAGCCAATCCATCTCATATAGCCCCCAGACACCTGATATGCCAAAGCGGTTCCATCTTTGCCAAGGAATAAAGATGAAATCTGAGTATGCAGTGTTTCAATGACTATAAATGCGATGATCGCAAAGCACACATCCAACACCAACGCAGCCCGATATCCTTTTTTGATACGTTTGATTTTCTTTGCGCCAAGATTCTGAGAAACATACGGTGAAACTGCATTTCCAATGGATACAAATATCAGTGAAAAAACATTCTCTACCCTCATCGTTGCTGAGTAACCTGCAAGTGCCTGTGTACCGAATGGATTTACAACTGCCTGAACGATCATCATACCAATCGACACTGTGGACTGCTGAAGAACCGATGGTACGGCAATTCTAAGCATGAAATGTAACTCGTGCCTGTCAAACCAATCAAAACGGCCTTTATATTGGCACATACGCCAAAGAAAAATCAGCAGTGAAAACACTGCGGATATTCCCTGGGCAATAAGAGTTGCAAGAGCTGCACCGAAAACGCCCAGGCCGAGGCCTGCCACCATCCAAAGATCCATAACAATATTCAAGACAGAAGAAAATATCAAAAGACCCAACGGTATCTTTGATTCACCGATTGAATTGAACATTGTTGAAAGAATATTATACATAAACAAAAATGGAAATCCGGCAAAATAAACACGAAGATACAGCACCGCTTCATCCAGTATGTCAGCAGGTGTCTGAAGCAGCGTCATCATCGAACGTGAAAAGATAAGACCACATACACCCAAAAGTATACTCAAAACCATAAAACTTATCAGCGATGTTGATACTATTGTTTTCATTTTACTATAATCCCTGGCTCCAAAATAGCGGCTCACAAGCACGCCCGCACCTATGCCGGCACCGAGTGCCACACAAATGAATACATTTGTAAGAGCGGCACATGCGCCAACAGCCGCAAGTGCAGATGATCCGACATACTGGCCAACTATTATTGAATCAGCCATATTATACACTTGTTGAAAAAAGCTGCCCAAGATCATAGGCATTGCAAAGACTGTCAGCGCTTTAAGCGGTGCATCTGTGATCAAATACTCATCTTTTGACATTATGTTATTCCTCCAAATTGAATATTAATCCACTTGTCCTTATTTACAACAACAAAAGGAACACTCCCTAATAATCTCTTACTGGAAAGTGTCCCTGTTATTTTTCTGTTATTTGATTTCCCTGTGAATCAGGTCAAATTACTTTGCGTTTCTGTAGATGATATCGTTTCTTCCCGGACCGTTTGAGATCATGGTGATTGGGAATCCGATATGCTCTTCAACGAACTCAATGTACTTTCTGCAGTTCTCTGGAAGATCCTCGTACTTCTTGATTCCTCTGATATCTGTCTTCCAGCCTGGAAGTGTCTCATATACAGGCTTTGCTTTCTTGAGCTTTGATGTTGTTGGGAAGTCTGTTGTAACCTCACCGTCGATATCGTAGCCTACACATACCGGGATCTCATCGAGATATCCAAGTACATCAAGCACTGTAAATGCAACGTCTGTTGTTCCCTGGATACGGCAGCCATACTTTGATGCCACACAGTCGAACCAACCCATTCTTCTAGGTCTTCCTGTTGTTGCACCAAACTCACCGCCATCACCGCCGCGGCGTCTGAGCTCATCTGCCTTGTCGCCAAATATCTCACTTACGAACTCGCCTGCTCCCACTGCGCTTGAGTATGCCTTACATACAGTGATGATCTGCTTGATCTCGTATGGAGGTATACCTGCACCGATGGCACCGTAAGCTGCCAGAGTTGATGATGATGTAACCATAGGGTAGATTCCGTGATCCGGATCCTTCAGTGAACCAAGCTGACCCTCAAGAAGGATGTTCTTGCCCTCCTTGATCGCCTCATAGAGGTATGCTGATACGTCACATACATAAGGAGCAACCATCTCCTTGTACTCCATGAGTGTGTTGAATATATCATCAACCTTTAAGAGCGGCTTGTGATACAGGTTCTCAAGAAGAACGTTCTTCTGTACTATAACTCTCTCGATCTTCTCCTTCAGTGCTTCCTCATCAAAGAGCTCGCTTACCTGGAAACCGATCTTTGCATATTTATCTGAATAGAATGGAGCGATTCCTGACTTTGTTGATCCAAATGACTTACCTGCAAGTCTCTCCTCCTCGTATTCGTCGAAGAGAATGTGGTATGGCATAACCATCTGTGCTCTGTCAGATACAAGGATCTTAGGCATTGGTACATTTCTGTCTGTGATGGACTTTATCTCCTTGAAAAGAACAGGGATGTTAAGTGCAACACCGTTTCCAATGATACTTGTTGTGTGACTGTAGAACACTCCTGATGGAAGTGTATGTAAAGCAAATTTACCATAGTCATTGACAATTGTGTGACCTGCGTTGGCACCACCCTGGAATCTTACGATTATGTCTGACTCCTGGCCTAACATGTCTGTGATCTTACCTTTTCCTTCGTCGCCCCAATTGGCTCCTACAACCGCTCTTACCATAATACTTTTCCTCGCTTTCGCAGCATTTTGAAATATTTTCTGATATCCGTATTGTGGCTGTTCAAATGTTTCTGCCTATACATAATATTTATAAGCAGATCACTCACAATACCTTTTCATTATAACACTATAATGTCATAAGTAAAATCAATATTATTTATATTTATTATAAGTGTATCTTATATTTGTCTTTACATTTTGTAGAAACCAACATAAACTGTAAATATAATGGATTTTGTCCACCTCAAACACCATTTTACTTATATTATATATGCATAATTTTTTAAACAAAATTATTTCAATCGTACCATTATAGAACGGTAAAAAGTCCTGAATTATTTTGCAATAAAACATATTGTTGACACACACATATTAAACGATCTCTATTGAATCTGGAGGAAATTATAAATGAACATAAATTTCGAATATTACAAAATCTTCTACCACGTCGCCAAAGCATCCAGCATATCCGCCGCTGCCAGGGAACTGTGTATATCCCAGCCAGCCGTAAGTCAGGCAGTCAAAGCTCTGGAGCAGGCGATCGGCATAGAACTGTTCATCCGAACCAAGAAGGGCGTCTCACTGACAAATGCCGGAGAACTCCTCTACTCCCACGTTGCAGCGGGATACGAATCCATATCCCTGGGTGAACAGCAGCTCTCACAGCTCCTCCACATGGAGACCGGCGAGATAAGGATAGGTGCAAGCGATATGACACTGCAGTTCTATCTCCTGCCATATCTGGAGCATTTCCACCAGCTATATCCGGGGATCAAGGTTCATGTCACAAATGCTCCGACTCCCAGCACGATAAACCATCTGCTCTCAGGCAACATAGACTTCGGTATCGTCACCAGTCCTCTTCCTGCAGATCCTCACATGGAGATCAGGCAGGCAAGGGAGATCGAGGACATCTTCATCGCCGGACCAAGGTTCTCATATCTTCAGGGCAAAACTCTGGATTACCACGAGCTTGACGAGCTTCCGATCATTTGTCTGGAACACGACACAAGCACACGCGCATATGTCGACACATTCCTGAGCCATGAGGGTGTGACTCTGCAACCCGAATTCGAGCTTTCTACCAGCGATATGATTGCCCAGTTCGTCATGAGAAATCTCGGCATCGGCTCCATCATGGCAGACTTCGCCCAGAGCTATATAGACCGCGGCGACCTGTTCCGCCTGCAATTTAAAAAGCCCATACCAAAGCGTCACATGTGTATCATCAGTGACAGGCGCCGTGGTATGAGCGTTGCTGCAAATAAACTTATGGAGTTGTTGTAGGAATCATCCCCACACCCATATACCATAGTAAAATAGATCATGTTCGTCCATTTGAACACGCCCTATTCTTATCACATATTTCTATAATCCGGAATCAGCTCATCACACAGCCCTGTCTTCTCAAGCAGTTCTCTTGATGAGTCACCGTAAATTCCCACTATATATCCAGCTCCGGCTGCCGCCGCTGCCCGGATTCCCGACGGTCCATCCTCTATGACCATGGTTTCTTCCGGCACAGCTCCGATGCGCTCCATGGCCCGGATGTACATATCAGGAGCCGGCTTTGCGTTCATGGTTCCATCGTCGTATGCGCACAGCGTTATGTCAAACCATCTTCCGAGATCAAATTCTTTAAAATAGAATGCGAGATTTGTCATATTTGACCCTGTGGCTATGTTCATATTTATCCCCTGTTTCTTAAGTTTATCAAGGTATGCCACCAGGCCGTCCACCAGCTTGAAGTTTGCAGTATCTTCCATGTACATCTCTCTGTACATAGCCTCTTTCTCCTCGGTAAGTTCAAGTATCCTCTCCTCGGTGAGCGTGCCCTTTCCCATGAGGTATTCCAGAATATCCTTGTTCGTGTGCCCCAGCACATGATGCTGAAACTCCTCCGTGCTCATCTGTCTGCCGGCAAGCTTCTCCGCATAATCCTTCCATGCTATCTCATGATACTTTCCGTCAAATATCATGGTGCCGTTCATGTCAAATATAATGTTCTTTATCTTATTATTCATACTTGTCTCCTATATCTACCGAACGCAAAACATCACTTATCCTCACCAAGCAAATGCTTGTACGTTCCATCTATTCCTATCGCTCCAAGCGGCGCAGTCACAACGATCGCCAGCACGGCAACCGACAATACTATATTACCACATGCCAGCCCTGCCGCAAGCGGAACTGATCCGATGGCTGCCTGAACTGTAGCTTTCGGAAGATACGCGATGACACAGAACAGCCTTTCCTTCCATGTAAGTGATGTATGTACCACACAGATCAGAACGCCCACCGTTCTAAATGCCAGTGCGACAAATATCATAAGTAGTGCCGGAAGTCCTGCTGCCAGGGTGTATCTGATATCCACAGCCGCCCCCACAAGCACGAACAATATAACCTCCGCCGCAAGCCACAGCTTTCCAAATTTCTGTGAGAGTCTTCCCGACACCGACTCTGGACATTTGAGTTTCAGGACACATGCCATAGCCACCACCGCAAGGAGTCCCGAC
>OGXW01001162.1_pt1 | contig 20079 bp, 20 predicted proteins | sample 1576341 | NCBI WGS metagenome assembly OGXW01 (sample SAMEA3541592, study PRJEB24748) | human gut metagenome | biome: human gut; feature: human-associated habitat; material: faeces | place: China | collected 2012
GCAATATTCTGGAATTAAATTTCCCTTTTCAGAATTTTGCAAAGGAAGATTTATAGGTGCCATCCTCGTTCACTGCAAGGTAAGCAAGTCCCTTTGCACCGTAACCTTTTGCAAATTCAACCAGTTTATCAATCTTTTTACGTGGCATGCCAGCCTGTCCTTTTGCATTGATACCACGGACAGAACCGCCATTTTCAAGTGCACCGGTAAATACGGAAAATCCGCATCCCTCTACGACTTTGGATACATCACAAAGCTCCATGCCGAAACGTGTATCCGGTTTGTCAGAACCGAAACGATCCATTGCTTCCTGCCATGGCATTCTTGGCAGTGGAAGTGTCACATCCACACCGATTGCTTCTTTAAAGATATATTTGAGCAGTCTCTCATTGACATCAAGTACATCCTCTACATCTACGAATGCAAGCTCCATATCTGCCTGTGTAAATTCAGGCTGACGGTCAGCGCGCAGATCCTCATCACGGAAGCAGCGCGTGATCTGCATATAGCGGTCAACGCCGGACAGCATGAGCAGCTGCTTGTACTGCTGCGGAGACTGCGGCAGAGCATAGAACTTGCCCGGATGTACGCGGGACGGCACCAGATAGTCGCGGGCGCCTTCCGGCGTGGATTTCTGCAGCATCGGGGTCTCAATTTCCAAAAATCCCTGCTCGTCAAAATAGTTGCGGGCGATCTGAGTCACGCGATGACGCAGAGCCAGATTGCGCTGCATGGACGGACGGCGCAGATCCAGATAGCGATACTTCAGACGCAGCTGATCGTTGACTTCCTTGTTGTCGGAAATCTCAAACGGAGTGGTCTCCGACTTGGACAGCACACGAATATCCGTAACGGCAATCTCTACTTCGCCGGTCGGCATCTTCTTGTTGATGGCGTTGGCATCACGCAGAACAACCTTGCCGCGGATTGCCAGCACATACTCGGTGCGCACGCCGAACGCAATATCAAACAACTCTGCATTGACGGACTTGTCAAAGGTGCACTGGATGGTACCGGTGCGGTCACGCAGCAGCAGGAACAGGACGCCGCCGTTGTCACGGGTGCGCTCGCACCAGCCGTTTACGGTTACTTCCTTTTCTGCATCCGCTGCACGCAGCTCGCCGCACCATACGGTGCGCTTCATGCCATGAATGGATGTATTCATAAAAAACCTCTTCCTTTTATCTTGGATATTTATGCCATGACAACAGCAGCAATTGCCTCTGCCGTCAATTCTGTCTCTGTCTGTTCGCCAGTTTCCATGTTCTTGACGCGCAGCACCTTGCTCTCCAGCTCGCCATCACCGATAACGGCAGAGAAACGCGCGCCGATGCGATCCGCATGCTTCATCTGTGCACGCAGTCCGCGGCCGACCAGATCGCGCTCTGCAGATACACCGAGCTGACGCAGGTCATATACCAACTTCTGCACCGGACGATCTGCCTCGTCACCCAGCGGCGCCAGATAGATATCTGCCTTCGGCGGCTCCGGGAACGGCGCGTCGACAGCTTCCATCACCATAATCAGACGCTCCAGACCGCAGCCAAAGCCCATGCCCGGTGTTGCCTGACCGCCCAGCTGGGAAATCAGACCGTCGTACCGGCCGCCGCCGCAAATCGTGCCCTGCGCGCCGATATTGGTGGAAACGAACTCAAAGACCGTCTTGGTATAGTAGTCCAGACCGCGAACGATGTTGGTGTCAATTTCATACGCAATGCCCATATCGTCCAGATAGGTCTTTACTTTTTCAAAATGCTCACGGCAGTCATCACACAGATAATCCAGCGCAATCGGCGCGTCTGCTGCGACCTTCTTGCAGGATTCCTGCTTGCAGTCGAGAATACGCATCGGGTTGCGATCCAGACGGTTCAGGCAGTCCTCACACAGACAGTCCTTGTGCTGGTTGAGATAGCCCTTGAGCATGTCATAGTACTTCGGGCGGCAGTTCGGGCAGCCAATCGAGTTGATGTGCACCTTTACCTCGGTAATGCCCAGACGCTTGAGCGCGGTATCTGCCAGAGAGATGATCTCCGCATCGGTTGCCGGTGTCGGTGCGCCAAAACATTCCACGCCGAACTGATGATGCTCGCGCAGACGGCCCTTCTGTACATTTTCGTAGCGGTAATTCGGCACGATATAGTATGCCTTGAACGGAAGTCCCTTTGCATACAGGGAATTTTCCAGATATGCACGGACTGTGGAGGCAGTGCCTTCCGGACGCAGAGTTACGGAGCGTCCGCCTTTATCGGTAAACGTGTACATTTCCTTCTGTACAACGTCTGTTGTGTCACCGATGCCACGGTTAAACAGCTCCGTGTGCTCAAAATTCGGGAAGCGAATTTCCTCAAAACCATACTCCATCGCAATGGTTCGCAGTACGCCTTCCACATAATGCCATTTGTATACCTCGGACGGTACAATATCCTTGGTGCCCTTCGGGGCTTTGATGAGTTCAGCCATAAATGGTTATTCCTTTCCGGCGCACGGCACGCGCCGCCGCCCTTTGTTTCTGCTGCGAACAAATCACAGTGACGAAAAACAGGCGGTCTTGGAAAACCGCCTGATTCTTTTTTCTTTTGTCGCCGTTATCTCTTCGGCTTCGGGTTGACGATATCGCGCCAATCCAAATCGCCGCGATCCAGACCAAGAACCAGCATTTCCGCCGTTGCAACATTGGTTGCAATCGGGATGTTGTGCATGTCACACAGTCGGATCAGGGAATGCAAATCCGGCTCGTACTCGCTGTTGGAGTTCGGATCACGGAAGAACAGCACCATATCAATCTCGTTGTAGGACACGCGGGCACTAATCTGCTGCTCACCGCCCTGCATGCCTGCAAGATACCGTTCAATCTTCAGACCGGTAGCATCTGCCACCAGCTTACCCGTCGTTCCTGTCGCGCAAAGATTATGCTTGGACAGAATTCCGCAGTATGCCATACAGAACTGAATCATCAGTTCCTTTCTTTTATCATGTGCAATCAGTGCAATATTCAAGTTCAGACACCCTCCTTACCGGTCTTTCGCTGTTTTTCACTTCTTATTTATAAACGCATCAGCGGTACTTCTTCACCGTGCAGCCGCCGCGCAATGTTCTGGTAGGCAGCTGCTGCGCTTCTTGCTTTGTCAGACTGTACCGGCTTTCCGGCACCCGCCGCAACCGAGACAGCTTCGTCCTCCGGCACAATGCCGAGCAGACACAACCCCGTCGCGTCCATGGCATCGTCTACGGTTCCAATCGCGCCCCTGCGGATCAGTCGTCTGCGAATGCGGTTGACAACCAGCCGAACCTGCATCACGCCGTCATCTTCCAGCACACGCGCCATGCGCTCTGCGCCGCGCAGACTGCCGCTTCCGCCGCAGGTGATAATAATCGCCTCATCTGCCACGGCCGCAAACGCGTGATATTCTTCTGCGAGCCCCGCCGGTCCGTCGATGAGAATGTAGTCGAACGCCTCCTCATTTGCCTGACGCGCCAGCAGACGCATGCCGTCCGCCGTCAGCGCGCCGGATTTGAGCGGCTCCGCCGGAGCAGTGAGCAGGAAGAGTTTTTCCAAATCCGGATGATGCGCCGCTGCTTCTGTGAGCGGAATCATGCCGGACGCAACGTCCGCAAAGCTAAATACCACGCGGTCGCTCATGCCGAGCACAATATCCAGGTTGCGCAAACCGGAGTCCCCGTCCACAACGAGAACCTTATGATCCTGCTTCGCCAGCGCAGCGCCGACGCCCGCTGCCAGAGAGGTTTTTCCTGTTCCTCCCTTGCCGGATGCAATAACAATGATTTTCGTCATAACGCCTCCTGCTAATCAATAAAATTATATACCAAATCCATGTTTTGCACAAGTGTTTTCTGTTGTCTTTTTTGACATTTGTTACAATCGCTGTGCGCTTGCACACGGCAAGCGCACAGGTTCTTTGCAATTGTTATGCGATGACATCGTAGGCGCCGACATCCTGCGTTCCTGTCGTGCCGTCCGAGGTTCCATCCGTGCTGTTTTTGTCGGAATAGAAGTACGCATCATAAATATCGCGCACAACCGGTGCGACATTGTTGCCCGAGTCGCCGCCCTCAATGATGACGCAAACCGCGATCTGCGGATCTTTATACGGTGCATACGAGATAAAGATACCGTTATCCAGCTTGGTGCCGGAAATCTGCGCAGTACCCGACTTGCCGGCAACCTTGATGGAATAGTTTGCAAATACCGACGATGCGGTACCGTCTTCACCGGTAACCTTCGCCATACCTTGCTGAACCAGCTTCCACGTGCTGTCTGCCGCCTCAATCTTGTTGCGCACCGTGGCTTCCTTCGTGTAAATCGTATCGGAATAGTCATACGCCTTGACGGAACGCAGCAAATGCGCTTCGTACTGTGTACCGTTGGATGCAATAGCCGCACAATAGTTGGCGAGCTGCAGCGGCGTAAACGCATTGTCGCCCTGTCCGATTGCCGTCTGAATGCTGTCTGCTCCGCTCCAATCGCGCAGCGACGAATCGTTTTTCTGTGCCTCTGCACGCTCGGTCGGACCGGCAGCTCTGCCCTTCTTTTCGCCGGACAGCTCCAGACCCGTGTATTCGCCAAGGCCAAACGCCTTTGCGTACTTTTCCAGATTTTCACCGCCGACCAGTCTGCCGGTCTCAAAGAAGAAGTAGTTGCAGGAATCTTCCAGTGCATCTGTGACATCTTCCCAGCCGTGTCCGTGACCGCTCTTATTATAGATCCAGCACTTCGGATGATAGCCCTTAAAATACGTATAGATACCCGTATCGTAAATGCGCGTGTCCGCAGTAATCTTTCCGGTTTCCAGACCGGCAACCGCCGTGACCGGCTTGAACGTCGAGCCGGGCGCATACGTGCCTGCAATCGAGCGATTGAGCAGCGGTGTCAGCTTGTTTGCCGCCAGCTTTTCATAGTCCTTGTTAAATGTAGCCAGATCATAGGTCGGATAGTTCGCCAGTGCAAGAATTTCGCCGTTGCGAACGTCTACCACGGCAGCCGCGCCGCCCTTTGCGCCGCCAATGCTCTGGCAGCGCTGTGCCAGCGACTGCTCCGCAACCTTCTGCAAGTTGGCATCAATGGTCAAAATAACATTGTTGCCGGACTTTGCCTCCTTGGTTTCTTCCTCGCTCACAACGTTGCCGCGGGCATCGGTCTGAATGGCGCGCTCGCCGTCCGTGCCGCGCAGATATTCCTCAAACGCCTGCTCCGCGCCGGTCTTGCCGACCTGCGCATTCATGGAGTAGCCATTGTCCTTGTACTTGTCCCAGTCCTCTGCAAAAATCGGGCCGGTGTATCCCAGAATGTTGGCTGCCACATCGCTCTTAATCTCGCGTTCTGCCGAAGTCTCTACTTCTACGCCGGCATATTTCTCCTGCTGCTCGCTGATGCGCACAACAAGATCCATCGAAATGTCGGTTGCCAGTGTAAACGGATTGTACATGGAGAACTGTTCCTGTTCCATCTGATAGCGAATGCCGACAATCTTGCGGGCGTCCGCATCGCTCAAACTGCTGTCCACTTCATACAGCGTGCGCAGATTGTCCACAACCGCATCCGCATCGAGATCTTCTTCCCATTTCTGCTTGGTACAAAACGTCTGCAGGCTCTTGTAATCCGAGGAATCCTCATCCTTTGTGAAGGCGAACGAACCGCGGCGGCCGTTGGAAATCGGCAGCGTATCATTGAGCTCTGCGTCATCCTCTGTGTCTATCAAATTGACCAGCTGCAAAATGCGGTCATTTTGTCCTTCTTTTTCCCAGAAAGCATAGGTAATACACAGCTTATACACGGTCTTATTGGATACCAGTGTCTCACCGTTTCTATCCAAAATATCGCCGCGCGATGCCGGAATAGTGTTTGTATACGTGTACAGCTGGCTCGCTTTGCTGGCGTATTCATCGCCATGAATGATTTGCAGAGAAAACAAATTCGCTGCAACAACCAAGCCGCACAGCAGTCCGCCCGCTGTAACAACGGTCAGTCGGTTTAATAATTTTTTCTTATGACGGTCCATCGCTGTCTCCTTCCGTCAACTGCTCCACAGCAATCGCCGCGCGCTTGTTTTGTCCGCTCACCGCGCGAATGACGCGCAGGACAATCGGACTGAAAATCAGCGCAAGGATAATCTGAAGCACGGTTCTGGCGATGAGCAGCCACACACTGATGCTGTCAAACTGAAAGCTGAACAGATACCGGATTGCCGCCAGCGCAGCGATCATACCTGCCGTGCACAGCATCGCGCCGCCCAGCGCATGATTGCGAAACCGATGCATGCCGGTCTGTCCGCACGCAATGCCGCAAATCATGTAGTACAGCGGGTATAAGCCTTCCACGCCGGTTCCCGCCACATCATACAGCAGACCGGCAAACAAGCCGCAGGCAAGCCCCGCGCCCGAGCCCATCACGATGCCGACCGCCGCAACAATAAGCGGCAGGATGTCTATATGCACACCGAAAATAAAAACCCGCACGCCCAAGCTGCTCTGCAAAACGTAAGCAAGCGTGAGCAGCAGGATGCAGCACACAACGCGCACCGCAAAATGCAGATTATGTTGTTTCATGCCGCGCCTCCTCAGTCTGCGTTGGTTGTTTCTGTCTCTGTGATAATATACACATTTGTCAGCTCGGACAGCTTAATCATCGGTGCAATCACGGCGTAGTTGGACATGCCGTCGCTCTCCGTCTTGATGCTCTCTACTGTTCCGATGGTCAATCCCTTCGGGAAATATCCGCCCGTGCCGCTCGTCGTGACAGAATCACCGACAACAACATCGGCATCCTTGCTCAAATAGCTGACCTTGAGCTTTCCATCGCTCATCAGCTTATAATCGCCTGCTGCCACGCCGATTTCGCCGGTGCGGGTGACCAGTGCGCCTGCCGACATGTTTTTATCAATAATCGTTGTCACCTGCGCCGTGTGATCGGACAGGTCACTGATGTACCCCACCATGCCCTGCGAGGTGACGACACAATCATGCTTTTCCAAACCATCCTTGCTTCCCGCATCAATGGTCAGCACGCTCGACCACTCATCCAGCGTGCGGCCGATCACCTGTGCCTGCTCATAGCTGAACGAGGTGTTTCGCTCCGACACGCCGAGCATGGATTTCAGCTCTTTGTTTTCCTTGACATCTGCCTGTGCAGATTCCAGCTGTTTCGTGAGATCTGTCACCTGCTTTTTGAGCGAATCGTTTTCCGCTTTCAGCGCATCATAGCCGTGGAACTTATTGTACGTGTCCGCCACGCCGACAGCCGCATGGGTAATGCCGCGCTCAGCCGGCAGCAGCACGCCGCCCAAGGTGCGCGAGATGATGCTGTCCTTTTTCGCCGCGCCGGTAAACACTGCCAGCACCAGACAAATAATGACGGCAATCACCGCAACGGGAAACCATCTGGTATGAACCATGGCTTTCCAATTTTTTCGCAACTTCGATCAACCTTTCTGTTTTTCCGTACCGGCATCGCAGCCGACCTGCCACAGCATCTCATGCAGCATGCAAATCGGCAGTCCCATGACGCCATAATAATCTCCGTCAATTCCCGTGACAAACAAGCCGCCCATGCCTTGAATGCCATACGCCCCCGCCTTGTCCATCGGCTCTCCGGTCGCGGTGTACGCCTCCGCTTCGCCGTCGCGCAGCGTGCGGAACGTCACATCCGTGACAGACACCTGTGTCAGCTCGCGCTCCGGTGTCTTGACACAAACCGCTGTCATAACCTGATGGGTTCTGCCGGACAGCTGCCGCAGCATGCGCACGGCATCCGCTTCATTCTCCGGCTTGCCCAAAATCACATCATCACACACGACAATCGTATCCGATGCGATAATCAGTGCTTGGCAGTCGCTGTGCTGTGCCACTGCCTGCGCCTTTCGCTGCGCAAGACAGGCAACATTCTGTTTGGGCGTAAATCCCGGCGTCAGACTCTCATCCGCATGTGCCGGACACACCTGAAAATCAGAAAAAATACGGGCAAGCAATTCTTTTCTGCGCGGGGACTGGGAAGCGAGAATTACCGGCTGGAATCGAGATTCCATCATTCGGTCAGCCTCCTTATCGTCCGGTCGAGCCAAATCCGCCGCTGCCGCGCGCGGTTTCAGACAAATCGTCCGCCTCTACAGCGGTAAACTGCGCCACCGGCAAAATACACAGCTGTGCAATGCGTTCATCCGGCTTAATGGTGTACGCCTTGTCGGACAGATTGACCAGACCGACGGAAATCTCTCCGCGATAGTCGCTGTCAATGACGCCGACGCTGTTGGACAACGTCAAACCGTGCTTGACCGCCAGACCGCTGCGCGCAAAGACAAACGCACCATACGATGCATCCGGCAGCTCAATTGCAAGACCGGTCGGCACAAGCGCCCGTCCCATCGGCGGAATGGTCACTTCTTCATCAATGTTGGCGTGCAGGTCTGCGCCTGCCGCGCCGCTGGTCGCATGCTTCGGAAGCTGTGCGAGCTTTCCCTTCGGGGACGGCATGCGGCGAAATCGTATTGTTATCATGGTTATTCTACTCCTCTGCGGTATAGTCCGCGGGTCATCGGCGCGCCGAAATCCGGCGTCTGTCCGTCTATCACACGGCGCGCAATCTCTGTCGCCTGCCGCGGGCTTTCATCGGAAAACAGCAGCCGCGCATAGGTCACGCCGGTCTGCCGGTATTCTTCCGGTTCCAAATACAGCGGCTGGGAATTATACAGCGTGTTGCGGCAATGCTCCTCTCGGAACACAGGGAACTTTGCGCCCATGCGGTCGGTCAGATAACAGACGCCCTTGGCACAGGCACCGCGGCCGTCTCTGCGGCAGCCGCCCTTTTTGCCCGCTATCATGCAATTTTCCGTAATCATGAGCGGCAGTCTGCCGCACACAATCAACTCGGTTTGCATCGGCTTGTGCATGTCGCGAATCTGCGGCAAACGCAGCTCATAGGACAAGGTCTGCCGCGTCACGCCAATCTGACGCAGCGTTTCCATCGCTTCTCCGTTCCATGCATTGAGCCCAAAATCGCCGAATGCAGCCATGCCGCACGCCTGCACCAGCTTAGGCTGTGCGATATTTCCGCACAGCGCGGCGGTGCAGCCCATTCGTTTGCACTGCTCCAGCTGATGCACCACCTGTTTCTGTTCTCTGTCCCAAATAATGCGCGGCAGCACCGGAACCACGCTGCATCCGCGCGCAAGCAGCTCGCGCACACGCGCCTCGTTTTGTGCCATTTCCTGCACCGGAACATAAAACGTCTCAACAGGCAGCTGTGCCATGGCATCGGTCAGCTGTTTGAGCTGGCGCACCTGCACCGTATATCCGCGAAAATCGCCGCGGGATTCCGTCTGCAACGTCTGTCTCTTGTTTTCACGCAGCGGCGGCAGCGATGCGCGCTGCTGCGTCAGCTGTTCCAGTGCCTGCCGGCGCATATCATTGACGGCGCGCGCGGGTATGCGCAGACCGGAATCCAGCTGTACATCCAGCTCACGCACGGCAAACATGGTTCCGCCGGTTTTTTTCAGCGATTTTTCAATGTCCGCTGCAGTCGTCTCTTTGTGCTGTGCCGCTTCTGCGGCATCCGCTGTGACAGATGCCGTATGCACGTCGTCGGTCACCGTCAACTGCATATCCTGCTGTGTCTTTGCGGTGAAGGACAGCTGAATCGGCACCAGATCTGCCTCTTGTCCTTCTGCATACGAGTGTGCCGCCTCTTGATACAGCGGTTTCAGCTCTTTGTCGGGTGTCTCCGACCGCACGCCGAACATAGACGGACCAATGTTGTCATCCAAATAGCCCTGTGTAAAGCCGTCGCGGGAAAATACTTTCGCCAGCGTCTGCATTTCTTCGCGCGTCGGTGCGCGGTTCTCGCGCAAAACAGCCGCATAAATGCGTGTGACAATGGCGACATATTCCGGCCGCTTCATGCGTCCCTCAATTTTGAGAGAGGATACGCCTGCATCGCAAAGCGCCCGCAGGCGCGGCAGCAAACACAGATCCTTCAAACTCATCGGATAGCTGTTTTTTCCGCCATACGGCAGCCGGCACGGCTGCGCGCACAAGCCGCGGTTGCCGCTGCGTCTACCAATGACGGCGGACAGTTCACACTGTCCGGAATAGCACATGCACAGCGCACCGTGCACAAACACCTCGGTTTCCACGCCGGATTCCTGCGTGATGCGCTGAATTTCTTCCAACGGCAGCTCGCGCGACAGCACCACGCGGGAGAATCCCAGTTCTTTTGCCTGCCGCGCGCCTTCCAGCGAATGAATGGTCAGCTGGGTCGATGCATGCAGCACGGCATCCGGAAATGTCTCCCGAATGCAGCGCGCCGCACCGAGATCCTGCACAATCAGCGCGTCCGCACCCGCATCGAGCAGCAGCCGCACATCGCGCAGCAGTGCCGGAATCTCTCGGTCGGATACCAGCGTGTTGACGGTGATATTGGTCTTTACACCGCGCAGACGGCAATACGCAATCGCTTCGCGCATTTGCTCCGGCGAAAAGTTTTTCGCACCGCGGCGGGCATTAAACGTGCCAAATCCCAGATAAACGGCGCCCGCTCCGTTTTGTACGGCAGCGCGCACCGCTTCCATCGAGCCTGCCGGAGCCAGCAGCTCCGGCAATTTTCTGTTCTGCATCACTTAAACAACCGCGCCAAGCGTGCACTTGCATCGCTGAGCTGACGCTGGGTCGAATTCAGTTCTTTTTCCAGCTCATCGACACGCTGCTGGGTCTTTTCGCTGTCCGCGGTCTTTTCCCGCAGCGCAATCAGTTCCTGACCGACGCGCTCTGCCTGCTCCAGATCGTTGGTATGACGGGCGTCCGCTTCCACCAGCTGCTGTTCCAGCTCATGAATGCGGCGGCTGTGCGACTCTGCATCCTCGCTTGCGCTCTGCATGCGCTGCTGGGTCTCGCTGAGCTTTTGCTCCAGCTCGGAAACGCGGCGGCTGTTCTTTTCCGCACCGCTGTTGCTGTCCTCTACCTGCTGCAGCGCTGCGCGCAGCTGGCTCTCCAGCTCGGACACTCGCTTGCCGCTGGTCTCTGCCGCAGCATTTGCCTGCTGCATCTGCTTCTGTGTTTCGTCCAGCTTTGCCGCCAGCTGTGTCGCACGGCGGCTGTGGGTCTCTACATCGGTATTTGCCGCTGCTGCCTGCTGTTTGGTTTCATGCAGTGCGCGTTCCAGTTCCTCGACACGGGCCTGACAAGCATCCTTTTGCGCTGCTTCCTGCTGCAGGCTGTGTACAGACTGTTCCAGCTCTGCAATGCGCGCCTTGTACTCGTTGACTTCCGTCATCTCTTTGTCTTTTTCCTCCGCGGCCTGTTCCAGACTGCGAATTTCTTCCTGTGCATCCGACAGATCGCGGGACAAATTCTTGTTCTCATCAAGATACTTGGAAATCTGCGTGCGCAGATTTTCCGAGCCCTTGACCGCCTGTACATAGTTATCTGCAATATCGCAGGCTGTCAGCAGCACTGCCTGCAGCGTGCTGGCACCGCTTTCTTTGATCTTGCACACGCGGTTGTCCACGAGCGCTGCGATCTTGGTCATATATTCCTCATCCTGCTCGCCGGTCATGGTAAACCGGTTGCCGGCAATGACGACCTCGACTCTGTTTTTCATAGGAATCCCTTGCCTCCAATTGTCCGCTCTCACGGTTTCGCTTTCTATTCCGCGGGCGAATTTCTTCATATGGTAGTATTATAGCACAGACCGTTCGGGTTTGTTAACTGTTTGTTGGGGCTCTCCGTGTATTTTTGCACAAAAATTCCATGCAATCCGCAAATATCCGCTCATCGTGTGCATCCTGCACAGAAAATTCACACGACTGGAAATTGTATCCGGCGGCATTTCGTGATAAAATGAAAAACAGTATAGCAAAACCGTACGATTACAAAGGAGATTTCCCCATTATGATGAACCTGAGTCAGGCGCGCCGCATCGTGGTCAAGGTCGGCACTTCGACGCTTACCTATCCGACCGGCAAACTGAACATTCGCGGCATTGAGCGTCTTGTGCGCTGCATTGCAGACCTGCACAACCGCGGCTACGAGATGGTGCTCGTCTCATCCGGCGCCATCGCTGTCGGCGCTGCCAAAATGCGTCTGCCGGAGCGGCCGCAGGAGCTGCGCATGAAGCAGGCTGCCGCCGCTGTCGGTCAGTGCGAGCTGATGCACGTATACGACAAAATTTTCGCCGAATACGGCATCAATACCGCGCAGATTCTTCTCACCACAGAGGATACCGAGGACGAAACCCGCCGCCACAATGTACACAACACCTTTGATGCTCTGCTCGAGACCAAATCGCTGCCGATCGTCAACGAAAACGATACCGTCGCCGTGGAAGAAATCGAGTTCGGCGACAACGACAGTCTTGCCGCCGTGGTATCGCGCGTTTCCAACGCAGATTTGCTCATTATTTTCACGGACATGGACGGTTTATTCGATGATGACCCGCGCGAAAATCCGGAAGCCCGCCTGATTCCGGTTGTGCATGAAATCAATGACGATTTGCGCGCCATCGCAGGCGGCGCGGGCACAGCCAACGGCACCGGCGGCATGATCACCAAGCTGCACGCAGCCGAGCTGTGCAACGAAAAAAACATCCCGATGTTTGTTGTCAACGGTGCAAAGCCGGAAATTTTATATGATTTGGCAGACGGCCGCCTCGCCGGCACGCTGTTTCTGCCGCCGGATTATGATTCTGCAAGGAGCTGAACGACTATGACATCTGTACTGGATACTTGCAAGCGTGCCGCTGCAGTCAAGCAGGAAATCGGCACACTGGGAACCAAGGAAAAGAACCGCGCACTGCTTGCCATCGCGGATGCTTTGCAGGCACATCGTGCGGAAATTCTTGCCGCCAATCAGCTGGATATTGACGCAGGCAGAAAAAATGGCTTAAACGAAGGCTTGATTGACCGCCTGACGCTGGGCAATGACCGCATTGACGGCGTGGCGGACGGCTGCCGGCAAGTCGCCGCCCTGCCCGACCCAATCGGCGAAGTGACCGAGATGAAGGTCACACCGAACGGCTTGAAAATCGGCAAAAAACGCGTTCCGATGGGTGTCATCGGCATCATCTATGAAGCGCGCCCGAATGTCACGGTAGACGCCGCCGCTCTGTGCTTCAAGGCCGGTTCCGCCTGCGTCCTGCGCGGCGGCAAAGAAGCGTTTCACTCCAACCAATGCCTGATGGGCATTATGCGCGACGCCATCGCTTCCTGCGGCTTATCCCCAGATATTTTAAATTTGATTGAGGACACCACACATGAGGGTGCCAATGTCATGATGCAGGCAAACGGTCTCATTGACGTGTTGATTCCGCGCGGTTCTGCCCGCCTGATTCAAGCCGTTGTCAAGACGGCTACGGTTCCGGTTATCGAGACCGGCGTGGGCAACTGCCATATTTATGTCGATGCCAGCGCAGATATACCTATGGCACTGGATATTTTGGAAAATGCCAAGTGCCAGCGCATCTCTGTCTGCAACGCGGCGGAAAGCCTGCTTGTACATCGCGACATTGCGGCGCAGTTCCTGCCGCTGGCAAAACAGCGTCTGGACAAGCATCAGGTCATCTGGCACGGCTGTCCGAAAACCTGTGAGATTCTCGGAAACGACATCATTCCGGCAACCGATGACGACTACGGCACGGAGTACCTCAATTACGAGATTTCCTGCAAAGTCATCGACTCGACGGATGCCGCCATTGACCATATCAACCACTACAACACCGGACACTCGGAGGCAATCGTCACGCACGATTACTTCAACGCCCAGCGTTTTCTGGATCGGGTTGATGCCGCCGCTGTTTATGTCAACGCTTCTACCCGCTTTACCGACGGCGGCGAATTTGGCTTTGGCGCAGAAATCGGCATCTCCACCCAAAAGCTGCACGCCCGCGGCCCCATGGGTCTGAAGGAGCTGACCTCAAACAAGTACATTATCTACGGAGAAGGTCAGATTCGATAAGTGTACGGCACAGAAAGGATTTGATCACATGGAGCGCGAATTTAAATGGAATATCAAACAGCCGGAGGATTTTGACGTCCTTGCAGACAGCGATTTCGTCAAACCTCTGGTGACGGAAGAAACGCGGCTGGAAATGGAAGCAGCGTATTATGATACGGCAGACGGCTTGGTTTCCAAAGCGCATGGCGGCTTGCGTCTGCGCCGCGAGAACAAAGAAAAGGTCGTTTGCCTCAAACTGGCCGCCCGCAGCGAATTTGACGGTGCCTGCAAGGCGCGCGAGGAATACGAAGTGTGTGCAGAGGACATCCGCGCCGGCATTCGGCAGCTGCCATCTGTCGGTGCACCGCAGGATTTTTGCGACCGGCTCATGCAAGCGAATTTAATCGAGCAAGGCCGCACGATGTTCACGCGCTTTGCCTCTCAGCTGGCATATAAGGGCTGTACCTGCGAGCTGTCGTTTGACTATGGCCGCATGACGCATCTGACCCGCATCGGCACCATCTGCGAAATGGAGCTGGAATACAAGGGCGGCAGCGACTTTGATTTTGATGAACTCGCCATCACCTTGCAAAACAAGTTTGCGTTGGAACCGCAGCCGCTGTCTAAGCTGGCACGGATGATGCAGCTGTAACCGCCTGCGCAGTATACGCAAAAAATCCCGCAGAAAAATTTTCTGCGGGATTTTTTTGCTCCTATTTTAAGAAAGCTCCACTTTTCTGTTTGTCTTTCACGCCTGCACGCTGGCAATTCGCTTTTTAATATACGGACGCACCTGTTCGAAACCGATGCCAAGCGCCACGGACAATTCTCCGTACAACAGCTTTTCCGCACGCTTCACATACTGCTGATCCGTCGACCCCATGTGCCGTCCCGCCTTCATCGAGCGATGATTCTTGCGGTACACGGTTTTGATGAGCCGCACCAAATCCTCATTTTCATGCGTATTCAGGCAGGCACGATACTTCTCACTCTGCATCCGGATGTCCCGATTGCCGTTTAGCTCCTCCGGAATCTCCGGAATCCGGTCGATAAAGCGCTCTGCATCTGCACGCGACATGACCGGACGCATAAACGCCTTGGTATCTACCGGAGTGTAAATAACCTCTTTGTCGTACACCGGCGCGAGGGTGTAATACAACTGTTCTTTCTCCGAAATTCCCTGCGGATGCCCAATATCCTCCACGCGGCAAACGCCCGTATTTCCATACATGACCAGATCTCCGACTTGATACATACTTACACTCCTTTTCCGATTTGTTCTTATTCTGTCGTATTGTTCCAGTTATATTATAACACCATTTTTGCCCGTCAGTAACATTTATTTTGAAAAAAAATGCCAATTTTTTCTTGTTCCGCGCGTTTTCTATGCGCTAAATACCAAAAATATGCACAAAACATTTGCAAATCCGCACCATGCGCGCGACAAAAAAAGAGCAGCTTCTCACGAAGAACTGCTCTTTTCTGTCATCTCTTTTTGACGAAGATCGTCTATCAGCTGCTGCAATGTCACTGCACGCAGCTGGTTCTCCATCGCCAGCGCAGCGGCGTCCAAGTAGCCGCTCAGAATGCCATGCACCTCGCGTCCGACCGGACAGGCCGGATTTGGGTTCTCATGAAAATGAAATAACGGCTCTTCTTTCGGCTCTACTGCGCGAAAGATATCCAGCAGGGTAATCTCCTCCGGCGGCTTGGCCAGTGAAGCACCGCCGACGCCTGCTTCTACGCGAACCAAGCCCGCCTTTTTCAGCTGTCCCAGCGTCTTGCGGATGATAACCGGATTGACATTGACGCTTCCCGCCAAAAAATCCGATGTAATTTTACAGTCCTCCCCAAACCGCACAATACACATCAAAATATGCGCTGCAATGGGGAGTCTGGAAGAAAACTGCATATATTTGGCCTCCTGTGTTCAATAAAAATATTGTAGCATCGGCGCATCACACTGTCAACGAAGAAAAAATTTTCAATTTTTCTTGTTGTAATCATTGACATTACAACAAGCATGTGGTATCTTATCGTTGTAATCAATGCGGTTACAACATTTCAAACAACAGCATGGAGGTTTTTATCATGGAAAAGATTGTTGCGTTTTTACAGGAAAATCCGGTTCAGTATCTGGCAACCGTAGGCAGAGACGGCAAGGCAAAGTGCCGCCCGTTCATGTTCGCTGGCGAGCTGGACGGCAAGCTGTGGTTCTGCACCAACAACCAGAAGGACGTATACAAGGATATGCAGGAAAATCCGAACATCGAGATTTCTGTATCCAGCCCGTCTTATGCATGGATTCGCCTGCACGGCAAGTCTGTCTTTGAGAACAACATGGCGGCAAAGGAACTGTGCATCTCCAATCCGATTGTCAAAGGGCAGTACCAAACCGCAGACAACCCGATTTTCGAGGTGTTCTATCTGGAAAATCCGCACGGTGTCATCGCAGACTTCTCCGGCAACCCGCCTTATGAATTCTAAACCATGGACGATGCATGAAGCAAAAGAAAATCGCCGACAGTCCCTGAAACTGCCGGCGATTTTCTTTTGTTTGGTGTTGTGGAGAGAGTTTTTTGACAGATAGTCTGTCGGAGAGAAAAGTCGAAATGATTACGCTCCCAAACCGAGCGGAGAGAATGCTGCATAAACGATGATGCACAGCGCGATGATTGCTACCGCACATACCTTGCGGTACTTCCACGGTGTCATATCCACCGCATGAACATCTTCCTGCTCCCAAGCTTCCATGTCCGGATGATCTTTCTTGTTCTTGTGGTTGAGGAATGCCATGATGAGCAGCTCAATTGGCCACAGAACGAGAATAGCATACAGGTAATGGATGGTGCCGCCTACAACCGGATACTGCGGAGCAATAATCAGGAACAGACCATAGCAGATGATGTGGAAAATCATGATGAACTTTGCAGCGTACTGCGGCAGATACTTGAAGAAGAAGCCGCCGAATACTGCGGACAGAACCGGAAGACCGATCAGCATGACAAACGAATCCAGGAACGTCTTGAGGCCTGCTGGGAAGAAGTATACCATCGGACCTACGATTGTCGTAGCGACAGCAAAAACAATACCAATGTTCTTGCCAACCTGAACCAGCTTCATCTCAGAAGCTTCCGGATTGATGTACTCATGATAAATGTCCATGGTGAACATGGTATTTACCGAGTTGAGTACGGAATTAAACGAGGAGAGAATTGCGCCGAACATAACCGCTGCAAAGAAGCCCATGAGCGGAGCCGGAATAACTTCGGTTACCAGCTGCGGATATGCCGCGTCCATCATGGAAACCTGATTGCCGTGAAGTTCGAACAGCGCGTATGCAATCACGCCCGGCAGTGCCAGATACATGAAGCCGATAATCTTGAGGAATGCGCAGTACAGAGCACCCTTCTGTGCTTCCTTCAAGTTTTCTGCGGCGAGAACGCGCTGAATGAACGACTGATGGGTACACCAAGACTGGAGACCGAGGAAAATCAAGCCGGTAAAGACGGTAATCCACGGAACCTCTGGTGCCTCTGCGGTCAACTTGCCAATCGAATTGAGCTTTTCCGGATAGGTCTGCGCCAGATACTTGAAGCCGTCAATGATTGCAATGCCGTCGTATCCAGCCGCATTGCCCAGCACGTGCAGTGCAAAAAACGGAATCATGAAGCCGCCGATTAACAGGCCGACACCGTTTACGGTATCCGATACGGCTACTGCCTTCAGACCGCCGAAAATCGCATAGATAGAGCCGACAATGCTGATGACAATACACAGCACAACGACAGAACCGAAGGTAGACAGTCCGAAAATGTCGGATACGTGGAAGATGTTTTCAAATACCAGAGAACCGGAATACAGAATAACCGGAATCTGTACAACAAGGTACAAAATGATGTATGCGATGGAGAACCACAGCTTGGTGGAACGTCCGAAGCGCTGACCGATCAGCTGCGGAATCGTCGTGATACCGCCCTTCAAATATCGCGGTGCTGCCCACAGGGCAAGTACGATACAACACGGAGCTGCGACAATTTCAAACGCCATCGGGCTCATACCGACCAGCCAAGTCTGTCCGTTCGTGCCGACCAGCTGTTCAGCCGAAAGGTTTGTCAGAAGCAAAGATCCCGCAATTACAAATCCAGGAAGTCCGCGTCCTGCCAAAAAATATCCGTCTGCTGTTGTCTGGTCATCTCCTTTTGTCTTGAGGTAGGAAATGACAGCGACAAGAACAGTAAAGCCAATAAAGGTTACCAATGTCCAAATCATATGTTTTCACTCTTTCTTTCTATATCTCTTTTTATGACTGATATAAACATTTATTTTACTTTTATATCGCAAAATAATCTTTGTCCGGCAATACGGTCGGCCGTGCCGTGCTGCCTTCTCTTTTTTACAGTCCCTATTATACCAGCACATATATGCGTGCACAATGCCCGCTGTTGCGTAAAAGTTTCTTGATTTTGCTCTAGCCATTTTGTGCAAATACTTGTTTTTCCGCATAGCAAACAAAATAAACTTTTCCGTAAATTCCAGACACACAAAAACCGCCGCCCGGAGAGTGGGCGACGGCCAGAGAGAGTTAAAAGTATGATGTTAGCAGTTTTTAGAGTTCACCGCGCTGTTCGCGTTCCTTGAGGTCTGCCATAATCGTATCATAGTGCTTGTCCAGCTTATAGAACAGCAGTACGATGACAGCGGCGCCCCACAGGATAATCGGGCCATAGATGAACATATTTTGAATCATGTGCAGTGCAGATTCCGGCTGAACAGAACACCGCTGATAAAAAAACAGACAGAGCTGCATCGGCTCTGTCTGCCTCTATAGAAATATAAGAAAAGAAAAATGTTACTTGCTGATGGTAGCCTTCAGCGCATCAATGGAGGTTTCCAGACCAGCCTCCACAGACATGGTCAGGTCTTCCATCTCCAGAGATACATAACCATCGTAGCCCATCATGCGGCAAACCGAGAAGAATTCCTTCCACCACTGCAGGTCACGGCCGCAGCCGACAGCTACATAGTTCCATGTGCGATCTTTGGAGCACTCTACCGGCAGATTCTCCAGCAGGCCGTCAACGTCAACATTATAACGCTCCGGACGAGCGTCCTTGCCGTGTACATAGAAAATCTTGTCGCCCAGTGCACGAGCCGCTGCAATCGGCTCTGCGCCCTGAATCATCAGGTGAGACGGATCCAGATTCAGACCGAGTACGTCGGAATCTTCGCCAACTACTTCGCACAGCTTATTGAAGGTGCGCACGTTGTGAACCAGCGCGCCCGGGAACTCCTCGATGGCAATGCGCTTGACGCCGTTTTCCTTAGCGATGCGGCAGGTTTCTTTCCACCACGCGGCAGCGGTTTCCCACTGATACTTGACGCCTTCCTTCATATAGGAGAAGCCGTCAAAATCCGGCCACGAAACGGTAGATACGAACCAGTTCGGGGTCTTATCACCCGGTGCGCCTGCTGGCAGGCCAGACATGGTAACAACGGTGTCGACACCCAGCTTGCCAGCCAGAACCATGGTATCCCGCATGGTCTTGGAGTGCTCATGACCCATCGGGGTGTCAATCAGCGGGTTGCCGGAGCAGTTCAACGCGGAAATCTCCAGACCGCGGCTCTTGATTTCCTTCAAAAATGCTTCGCGCTTTGCGTCATCGTTGATGTACTCCTCAGCGGACTCGATGAAGTTGCAGCCGCCCCAGCCGCCGGCAGTCAGCTCAACAGCATCCAGACCGTAAGCAACAACCTTGTCCAGCATCTCGGTCAGCGGGATCTTGCCAAATACATCGGTACAAATAGAAAGTTTCATCGGTATATCCTCCAAATTTTGAGAAGCTATCGGGGCAATTGCCCCGATAGCGAATGCGTCAATCTTACTTTACGTCTACCCAAACAGCGCCCTTATCAGCGGACTCTGCGCAAGCATTGATCCACTTGATGCCGTCGATGCCATGCTCCAGATCCGGATAGATCACGTTCTTTACAGTCTCTTCATCGCCGCGATCCTTAGCAGCCATAACAACTGCGAAACGCTTGTACAGGTTGGACCAGGACTCGATGAGGCCGGTGTAATGCAGAGCACCCAGACGCTCGTCTTCCTGTGCTGCCGGATCGAGGTAATCCATGCCGCGGTAC
>OGXW01001168.1_pt1 | contig 20059 bp, 31 predicted proteins | sample 1576341 | NCBI WGS metagenome assembly OGXW01 (sample SAMEA3541592, study PRJEB24748) | human gut metagenome | biome: human gut; feature: human-associated habitat; material: faeces | place: China | collected 2012
AGCAGCTTCTCCATCTTGGCCTGAGGAACCTTGGTGCTATCCAGCTCCATATGGGCGGTGGGCTTATAGCCAGTCACCTTGACAGGAGTGGTATCGCAGTCCCAGCTGAAGGTCTCAGCGTCCGGGCTGTCATTGTAGGACTCGTGGCTGCGTTCAGAAGGAGATGCAGTTGCGCCCCACACCAGATGCAGGGTAAAGCCCAGCTCATCATCTTCATCGCTGCCAATGAGGGTCTGCCAGGTCAGACCAAAGGGTTTACGCTTCTGCTGGCTGATGGTTACGCCAGGAGCCACCTCCGCGCTGCCGTCGCACTCGCCGAACTCAGGCGGATAGAAGTAGGCCTCCGGGGTGAAGTTATACTTCTCGCCTGCACGGATGCTGCCGTACTTGATGTTATCGGCCCACAGGTCGGTAGCATCAGCGCCATCCGGGCTCTCCTTGATTGCGGTAATGCCGTTCCACGCCACACCCTTGGGGTAAGCGCCCTTGTCCTGCTTATACAGAGCAACATTGCTAACACCCAGCTGGTACTTGCGCTCGCCGGTCTTATCCCATTCGATTTTTGCCATTCGAGTTTCCTCCTTTTTAGAAATAGATCGTTATAACGTCGTGGTACAGATTATCAGCCTTGTACGGCCGGTCATAGCGGCACTTAGCCATTTGCATAAGTGCTTTCGTTATTTTGGAGTCCGGTCGTGAATCGATGACTGTCAGCTGATAAAAAATCCGCTGCAAATAAACTCTGTTATCGGCAGCGGCATTCTGTATTTTGGATTGTTCATAGCAGATACATGGGTAACTCATTCGCAGATTTGCCGGGGGTTGGTAGTACACATTCTCTTTACCGCACGCATCTTTTACGATTTGGCGCAAAATAGCGTCAAGTTTCTGTCGGCGTTCCGCCATTGTACAGTCCTCCCAGGGTAAGTGTCAGCCGCGGATAGTCGATCTGCACTTCTGTCACTTTCCATCTAGCACCCATAATCTCTGCATATTTGATGGAGTCAAAGTGCTTGTACAACGTCGGGTCGGCCAGAATGCTCAAAGTATTTGCGATGGTTAGGTCATCATTTACTTTGTCGGCAGTCTGGACACGCCGGGTATTCTTTAAAAGCTCGCCATAGCAATCATGCTCGGTCACTTTTTCTTCAAAGATGCTCGGCTCCGTTTCAACTGTCTGCACCAGACCGATTTTTCCAAACCACTTGCTCATAGCATTTCACTCCATTTTGAAGTTAGATTATTCTAACTTGATTTGCAAAAAAAATCAGGCCGTTGCGGAAGCTGCCCATGCCTGGGTCTTCACAGTCTCGCCTGCGGTCACGGTCACAACGCCAGTGGTACCAAAGGCAACGGGCAGCAAGTAGTTTGCGCCCTCGACGATGATCAGGCGGCCCTTCTGGAACGCATCCTTGATCTCAGCCTCGGTCACGGTCTTCTTGAACGCTGCATCAGCGTACAGCTTGTGGTCTGCAGTCTTGCCGTAGGCCATGTAGTTTGCAACATGCAGGTCATTGCCCTGCTCATAGAGCTTGTTCAGCATATCGTTTTACCTCCTTATCAGTCCTTGGAAGAGTTGGCGGCATCCATCTCGATGGCCATTGCGCCATACGGAGTGGTCATTGCGCCGGAGCAGCGGGTCTCGATCAGGTAGATCAGCTGGTTGTAGTCGATGTTGAAGTCATCGAACATGTTGACCTCGCCGCCCTTATCGGCACCCACAGTATAGTCGGCCAGATTGACCACGATGCCCAGCAGGTCGCCGCCCTTGGCACCCTTGCGGCCTTCCATGCGAGGAACAGTAACGATCTCCTTCACGCGCAGCTTCCGGGCCAGAGCAGCCTCGTCAGCGTACAGCGAATGGCCGATGCCGTCCTCCAGCAGCAGCATATCAGTCAGCACATCATCGGTGGTGTAGAAGGTCGGAGAGCCGGAGCCTTTGTACTCCTTACGGGCCTTGATGATGGACTTGATGGTTGCCTTGGCCTTGGCATCCTCGTTTGCATTGGTACCTGGCTGAACGACGACCTTGATGGTGTAGAAATCATCATCGTTGAAGATGGGACGGATGTTAAGCTCGTTGATCTTATCATCGCTGACATCGTCGCGGCCGTCACCGATCAGGAAAGCCATGCCAAGCTCCTCATTCAGCTTGCCGCGCTGCTCCTTCTTGACAAAGCCGACCACATCCATGGTGGACATATCAACAATGTCGTCACGGTCGAAGCGCTGCTTCTTGTAAACGGTGGTCGGAGTGGTGGAACGCTTCAGCAGCTTGAACACCTGCTCCTTCTTGTAGTTACCCTTGATGTAGCCCTTGGCGCGAGCCTCATCCTCGGTCAGGTCGGCAAACATGACCTTGACGCGGGCAAACGGCACATGATGGACGCTGTTCATAACCTTGTCAACCCAGGTCTGGTCACGGTCCACAATGCGGGGTACCGTATCCAGATTGTGGTCATCCGGGAACAGGTAGTCCATGTTCTCGATGCTGTGGGCCAGCTCATCGCCGGTAATGCCTGCATCCAGGAAAGCATCGCGCAGAGTGCCGTGCTTGCTGGCAGTTGCGATAATGCCGTTGATGTCGTCCAGGCTGTGCTTCAGCACAGTGTCGCTGTTGTCGTTCTCAAAGCAGTGGTGCATAGTATTGTCCTCCTCACCATCACCCTTGTCGTCGCTCTCACCGCCCTTGCCTTCATCCAGGGCAGAGCCGATGATAGCGTAAACCACGTTCTTCTGTTCCTCCGTCAGGGTATCAAATACCTCCTTGACGGTCTTCTCGTTGGCATCAGCCATTTTGCTTTCTCCTTTCTTATCCTTGTCGGTTTCGCTGGAATCATCCGAATGCTGCAACGTTTCGTCCTCCAGCGGGTTATCGTCCGGGTCCAACCCATGCTTCAGGCTCAGACCAGAATCGGTATAAATATAGGCTTCGGAACTGTCTGTTTCGGAGCCATCTGCACCGTGCTTCACGACTTCATCGATCAGAGCACCAGGGTTACATCCGGCAATTACCAAGCTCAGTTCCTTGATCATACCGTGCATCACGGTTCGGCCCGCTTTCTGAATGCCGTTTGCGTAGATGGACATTGCATCAATGTCACCGTTATCCACGCAGGCCTTGGCAGTCTGACCGCTGGATGTGTCGTTCAGCTTGACATATGCGTACACGCCTTCCTTGCGGTTCTGCAGCAGCGCATGGCCCAGAACACTTTCGGGTGCGCTATGGTCATGGTTCCATACCACCGGAACCGTCTTACCATCGCAGTCCTTGAATGCATTCGGTGCAATGGTCAGGCCATCAAAGCACTTCACATTGGCTTTGGTCGCCCAACCGGAAAAGTCATAATCGAAATTGATCGCCATTTTGAATTTTCACACTCCTTCCTGCTGATTTGCATAGTCGTAACCCTGCTCGTCAGCATAAGTTTATTCGCCCTGCATAGGCATTCCCTTGTCAGCTGAGGCAATGTTTCGGTTTGCAAGCTGGTCGGACTTCGGGTCCTTCGAGGGCTTCATACCGATCGCCTGCCGGAGCTCATTCGGGGTCATGATTTCATTGCGGGTAAACTTATCCGCCATCTCCGCAATCATGCTTACCGGTGCCAGACGGAACGGATCACGGAAGAACATGATGCTCTGGCCCTGTGTTCGAGCAGTCTTTGTCAGGAATTTCCGCTTGAACTCGTCTGCAATTGCCGATACGACTGGCTCAATGATGCGATTCATATAGTTGTTCATCGTTTTCTCGTCCGCAGTACCATTCAGGATCTCCTGCGTCACACCCAATTGACTGTATACCATGTTCGTCAGGTATTCGATGGATTTCAGAATGTTGTTTTCGAGACTGCGATTCAACTGCACGATTCGCTCAGTGCCGTCCGTATAGGCAATACCGTACTTGGAGCCGGAAAGCTGCTGTTCGATGTCAGTCCTGCGCTGTTCAGCCTGTTCCCTTCGCGCCGGACTCTTGATGACATAGGGCAGCTGAATGATCATGTCCAGCTTTCCGCTGCCAGCCTGCTCATCCACCACATCCAGCAAGGCCAGTTTTCGCACCAACTGCTGCATAGTAGAGTTCGGGGCATTCATGACTGCGTAAAACGGATTTTCAATCAGAGCCACCATCTTCTTCGGGAAAGTGATTTCCTCCTTCTGCCCGGTCAGCTCATTGAACAATCGCACACGCACATGATTCGGGTACCACTCCACAGGTACGCCAACGCGCATGGAGTAGATTTCATAGCTATTGCTATAGCGCGGGTCAAAGTTCGTTTTCTCTGGCACAACTGCTGCAACGCCCTCTTCCAAAAAGGTCATCACGATATCCTGAATCAGCCCTCGACCGGTCTGGTCGGCATTGGCCTCAGTATTCAGGCAATAATTAAGGCCCGAATCAATAATCGAATCAAACCGATTATTTTCATCGAGCTTTACGTGGTTGATCGTAATGGATGCTGCATCCAGAGCGATGCGGTTATAGATGGCGTTGATGATGGTGCGCTCACTCCCGCGAGAAAAGCGCATCCGGTCAGGGCGGTAACTGTAGCCACCCCCATAATACCTGCTTCCGGGAGGGTCCCGGTTGAGAAAGGCGTTCCAAGCGTGTTTCAGCCTGGAGCCAATGTGCATCTCCATTTTGATTTTTCCTCCAAAAAACCACCAAGCAGATTTCTCTGCTCAGTGACCTTGCCATGGTTTCTTTACTTGCGCTTGCGTGACTGTATGTCCTCGTGAAATTCTAGTAGGCCGCCGGTCATGTTATTGCCAATAGAATAAAGCGTCGCCTTTGCGGCAGCTTCACCTCTGCTGGCGTGTTTGGCGCGTGCCTGATTGTATTTCAGCGCACCATAACTTCCAAAGAGCACCATCTGTGCTGCGGTCTTTCCGACCGACTGCTTCTTCACGCGCTGACTTACAGCCTTACCACCACCCAGACGTTCTGTCTTCGCCGTAGCCTTTCGTGCTTTTGCCGTATACATCTGTGCATCGCCCATGTTACCCCGTGCACGTGCACGATTTGCTTTTGTCGTATAAACCTTGGCTTTATGATGCCCCCACTTCATACCGAGTACGCCATAGTGGTAAAGTTCACAGGTTCCATCATTCCATTGCCACATAATTTATCCTCCTAACTCAAATAGTCATTCATCTTACGTTCCATATAAGCAGAACACTCCGAAACCGTCTTGTTGCCCAGCTTGGAAACGTAGCCGATTGTGTTTGCTCCAACTTCTTTTGCAATTCGCTCGGCGTTGTAGCGCATATACAGCTTGTCCACGACCTTCGGATTGGTCTCTGTCACCGATTGCAGGCGGACAGAATCTGTATCAAACACGATCATCGGGCGCTTTGCATGATAGCTGGAATAATCCTTGTCGTTATAATCCAGCAACGCATTGTAGCCTTTCTTACTCAGCTCCGCATAGAAACGGCTCTGTGCCGCCACTTCCTGTGCGTTATGGTTTGTCAGAGAAAGGTTTAGAGCTTTATAGATAGCCACTTTTTCAGAAGCCGTCAGCGTAGTGGGGTCTTTCTTCAACGCATTCTCAGCTTGCTTAAAAAGCACCTGCTGGGTGGGTCTGCGCATCTTCTCTTTGGAATCCGCTATGGATGCTTCAAGATTCTGCTTGAACTCTTTCTCTTTCAGCAGTCTAGCCGTAATATCACTTGCGTTCTCATCAGAAGGCACCTTCAGCTTCTTGACTGTTTCCAGTTTCAGCTGATAGACCTTCATGCTGTTGGCTTTATCGCGTAAAGCGGTGGCCGTTACTAAGTCAGCTTCGCTGCCGGAAGCGTTCGCCTGCTTTTCTGCCTGTTTGGCATCGTAGTTGGCTCGTGTCATCAGATTCTTTCCGAAGAGCCCCATGTACTTGTCACTGTCAGCCTTCTTATAGGTGGCGTAGAACGCGAAATTCTCGAAGTCCTTGGAAGTCTGAATCCGAGAGAAAGTTGTGCCCTTCTTCAGGTATCCGTCAACATACTGCCGACCCGTCACCTGTGTGCGAGCAGTATTCACACAGTCTTTTACTCGCATCTCCATTGTGGATGCCATGCGCTCCATTCGGCTTGCGTTCTGACTTACACCATAACGCTTCCGTCCTGCCGGGGTATACGTGCCGTCAGCATACTGGTAACGCCTTACGCCCCACTTCTGGCCTTTGATGCCATGGTGATACAATTCCATTTTGAATTACTCACCCCTCTCGCAACTTCTGAATTGCAAGAGCGATGCTTAACGCAGAACTGGTAATGGCGAGAACGCTTCCCGCAACCTCCAAAGTATCACTAACGGCTTCCCGGCCGGAATAGACCTTCTTCGGATTAAACATGTCGTCGTACTGTTTCTCCAGCATGGCCCGATTGATCCGTTCCCGCATCTCCTGGTCTGTCATCTTGCTTAAATCCATCTTTTCTGTCCTGCGAGACTGAATCTTCATGGACTTGTCGCTCAGCGTTTTCAGATTGCCAGCCATCTGGTTGCCAGCATCTGCAACGGATTTTGCCCGTTCACGATCTTCACGAACCCAGCGATTCGGATCTTGCAAAGCATCCGTAGATAGCTTATTGTCCTTCTTCTTTTTATTAGCGGCAACATCCCGATCGTACCGTTTCTTGCCTGCATCGGTCAGACTACCATCAGTATTCTGGTAGCGCCGAACTCCCCATTTCATACCTTTGACGCCCCAGTGCCAAATCTGATTATTGTAGTACAAGCTCCATCCTCCTTCTTTATAAAGTATTGCAAACATACCCCCCCCGTGTTATACTGGGCTATCCGCTTGTTTTTATGTGTGGAGGAGGTCTGAAACTATGTCTGATTCTCAACTGCGTCCCGCAGATTTCAATTGCGAGATTTTACCTTGCGAAGTCCCCTACAACTTTGAGGATACTTCCCAGTTCCAAAAGCTTTCTTTTCCGGAAGAGGCTTGTGTACGGCTCAATTCTCTGCTCCAGCTTGTGCCTACAGTTGCCGCTGCCGATGCTTTGTCTAAAACCTATGTGCTCCGCTTCCCGGAAGGCGTACAAGGCGTTCTCATGCGCTTGAAACAAGGTGGCTTGAGCACTGTTATGGTCGGTGGAGATGGCCGTATTGTAGGTACTGCTTCTCTTATTGAGGCGGGCACAGAGATGGTCAACCTCATGAACATCTTCACTGTAGCATCTTTTGCAACCGGCCAGTATTTTCTTGCCCACATCAGCACGGAACTTTCCGAAATTCGTAAGAGCATTGACGATGTACTGAAATTCCTCAACGACGACAAACGCTCTCAACTGATTGCGGAACTTACATTTGTTAAATACGCTGCATCCAATTTCTCGTCCATCATGCTCAGTGAATCCCAGCGCATTGCTACCCTGACTAACCTTCAGCATTCCAAAATTGCTGCCGTGTCGAACATTGAGTTTTATACCACCCAGCTGGAAGATAAGATTGCTTCCAAAAAATCCGGTAAGCCTTCCGAGCAATGTGCAGCTGTTCTGCAGGCAAAGCAGACGCTTGATCTTGCAATGCAGCTCTATGTCATGAGCAGCGTTATGGAGGTCTACTATTCCCAGAACTGGAACAATCTCTATCTCGAAAACATTCACAACGATATGAAGCAGGTTCTCACCAGTTCTAAGAATCGTATGCTCCGTTCCCTGAGCGCATTTGGCACCACCATTCAGGATGCACACAAGGATGTAAAGGTCATCGGCATGTCCATTCCTAAAGGCGGATATTCTGAGGTCGAAAACGAACTCTTCAAGACCATTGACGAGCTTTCTAATAAAACAGAGCTTCCTCTGCTGGAACTTGCTGACGATGCTCTCAAAAGCCCCAAGAAAGAAACCAAACTATACATGACCGGTGATGGTGATGTCTACCAAAAGGTCGTTTGATTTACTCAAACGCTTCTCGGTTCAGCTTCCATGCAATGTAAGCATCCATCATGGCAGCCACTGCATCAATCTTCTGGTCAGAACGACGCTTCAGCAGCTTGCGGTTACCATTCGTATCTTCCAGAGCAATGCAGTTACCCATGGCAAATTGCATGAGTGCTTCATCGAAGAGTAGTTTCCGCTGCTCGGAGAGCTTTTTTAGCTCACCCAAAGGAACGCTCTCGGTCTTTGCACCCTGAATGACTTTCTCCACACCAAACGGCGCATTCTCTGTGCACCATCGTTCTACAAAGTCCTTGGCATTATAAGGGTCATACCCAAAGCACCGGACATCATAGTCGTTCTGCTGAATGAAGTTATCAAGGTCATCATAGACCTGCATCATATCAAGCACCGTGCCATCAAACACCTGTAGTGTTCCTTCTTGCATGAACTGGTCGTACTTCTGGCGCATGGCCTGTGGGAGCTTCGACAGTGTATAAGAGGTAATGTAATCTCTGGTTTTCACGCCAAAGAAGCCGTTCGCCATCGGGAACAGGAATGTAAACGCACAGAAGTCATCGCCCTGCGACAAGTCTGCGCCGAGAGCACAAGGCATCTGCCAGTAATCTCGGTGGCGATGTGGCAGGGTTTCTTCATACGGAAAGAAGTAGGTATACCCCTCCATAGGAATGTTAAAGCGCTTGGCCAGAATGTCATTTCTGGAACCAGGCGCTTTTTCTGCACGTTCTACATCCAGCTGATAAGTTTCGTAGCTGACAGTCTGTCCCAGATTCGGGTTTGCCTTCAGCCACATATCGGGGTTTGTAACTTCATCGATGGAATCCAACTTGTAGTACCAGATGGACACATGAGGGTTGATGTACTCCCCTTTCAGGATGTCCATTAACTCCATTTTGATTGTGTCACCACAACCATTACGGACGGTGCCTTCTGAACTGGTAGCTACAATCAGGTAGTCCTCGTTCTTCGACGCACCCTGTTCGAGTGCACTGATGGGATCTTCTCGGATGTCGCAACTCAACCATTCATCAACGGTAGCCACACGGTCTCTTCGCCCCTGCAGCTTGTCAATAGTCATGGGGCGTACTTCCAACAGACTGTTCGTCAAGAAATTCTCAATACCCTTCTTGGTCGATGCCAGTTTCACACGGTCAGATTTTGCGCCAGTCGTGTTCTGTAAACTGCCCTCCGTCATGAACTTCAAAAGAGGTCCCTTCGACCGAGCCAATGCTGTGCGGATCGGTGAAAGAACCTCTTCTGCCTGCTTCATTGTTGGCGCTGTAGTGCATTGCTGGGTGGTCGATACATCCACGGTCAGAAAGTAGCTCTGAATGAATGCGTCGTACATGGTCTTGGCGGCACCGCGAGGAATGATAAGATACTGCTTCGTGATAAGCCGTTTCTTGATGCGCTTTCGCTCGTAGTGACCACCATGTCCTCCGGGATTGGGTACATAGATACTGCGGTCCACAAAGTAGTACCAGCCAAATATCTCTTCTGCCCAGAGCTTGAAGGAATCCAGCAGTTTCAGGTCTCCACCGTCGGTAAGGGTCAGTTCGTTCTCGCAGAACTTGACAAAACCTTCAACTGCTTTATCGTCATAGTAGATGCCTGGGTTTGCAATCAGGTCATCAATCCGGTTCATCTCCATGGAGACTTCTCGGCATACCGGAATTTCACCCCGAATCACGGCCTCTCGAAACCGGCCATAGTAAATCGGCGTGGCCGTGTTTGAAAGTGCCATCTTCTGGCCTCCTATTATAATAAGGTAAGCGCTTTACTCTTCCGGGCGGTCATGCTCCACATTCAGCCGCCACTCCATTTCAGATGCGGTGTTCTGCAGAGCCTCTTTGGTCACACTGCTTTGCGGTACATCGAAGCCCAGCAGCCGCACCTTGACTGCCATATAGGCTTTCACGGCTTCCACCTTCACCGGGTCAGCAATGAACTGGTTCCAAGTAGCGCTTTTGTCGGAGATAAAAAAGCCCTCTTTCGGTCCTACCCCCATCTGGGAAAGGATCATTAGCACAGTGTTGATGTACATGATGATATCCGGGTCGAATGCCTCATAGTCTGCAGGCAGACCCAACAGCTTTTTTACAGAAGTGAGAATGCTGTCCATAGTTGCTCCTTAGTCCGGGATACACTTGTTGTCCCACTTCTTGTAGGCATCCAGATAAGTCTCGCCCTTATCACCATTGTGGGTGAGCTCATAGTACATGCCGTCGGATACGGTGGTGCTCACAAGCGCCTTCCAGTTCTGCAGAGTTTTGCTGAACCACACGATGAACACATCCTCCATCGTCAGCTTCTTGCCGTCAGTCACGTCCACATGGGCGTTAAAGTAGTCCACCACCAGTTGCTTTGCGCGGTTCATCATAGCTTCGTTGTTCATGTCATTTCCTCCATGGGCAGGTATCGCCCGGTCTTCGTTCTGTGAATACTGGCTCCAGAATGCTGTCATCCCCATAATGGATTGCCTTATGTGTTTGGTCGGATACACAAATCACATTATCAGGGTCAAGTAAGCACTCTCGATGCTCCAGTACATCTTCTTTTGTAATAGGGGTTATGTGGTGAATGATGATGCGTGGTCGAATAAGCCTTCCACCTCGGACAACCCAGTCAGTAATCTCGTGATCAGGAACACCAAGGTCACATCCCATGTCCCGAACAATAATTTTGTCACGGAACATCCTCCATTCTCTGGACTGGTAAAAATCTTGGTTCAGGTACCTGTCAAATCCAAATGTATCATGCCCAACAGCACTATGCAGTTGCAAATAATGGAACCGGTCTTCAAAGGTCGAATACTGACAAAGCTCAGAATATGTTCTCTGGTTCATCGTTATCTTCCACCCCGCCATATTCCCGCATTGCCTTGATTGCCTCCTTGTAAAGAAGGGCGTTATCTTTGGCTGCTTGAATAGCATCTGCTTTTGCATGAAGAAGTGTATTCTCTGCTTCCAGCTTTTTCTTCTCCAGTTCTGATTTGACCGTAGCCAGTTTCAGAAAATGAGTCGTTTCGGCTGAAGATGCCGTTCCTTCTCGCAATCGCTTCTCCACCAGATCCATTGCTAGGGAAATCATCTGGTTTTCTCGTACTTCTGGGGACAATGTTGGCCGCATGGGAGCCACGTCTTCAGAAGCAGCTTTCTTTGTCCTCATTTTTGTCATCCTTCTATTCTGTTTTGATTTGGTTTGCACTAGAATCTTGCCTGTTTCCCACACTTTTCAATGGCTTTTGTAAGAGTTTATGGGAGCCGGTTGTGGTGTCTTTCTAATCATTTGAAAGGAGAAGAAAAATGAACAAACGACAAATGGAGGTTGTTTGAAGAGAGCACCCTCCCATAAGCTCTTACAAAAACCACCGAGGCACAGTCTACACCCTGAAGCCTCGGCAGTAGTTAAAACCCAATTCTCAATTTTCCCTCCGGGGAAAAATCAAAGACCGGCGCGATTTGGGGAGGGGGTGTATTTTTCAAGCACCCCCCTATACCCTTTTATGTTGTTTGCTCTCCGGGAGCATCGTCTTTGATATCGAGTTTGAGCTTTTTGTAGATATTGAGCGGGTCATTGGCCACGATTTGGTCGATTGCCTGCTCAATTTCATACGCATTTTCTGCGTCCGTGAGCTGATCCGAAGTGTAAGCCATCCGCATCAGCAGCCCAGATGAGTTATAGCCCTTGTCAGTATCGAACCGATACCAGTCCTCAAACTGTTCATAAGGACTGTAAGGGTTATCAACAGTGGTTAAAAAGCATCGAATCATAGTTCAAAGCCTTTCTTACTTGTTAAGATTGTCATAAATCGTTGATTCAGGAACGCCACAAGCCTTTGCAATCTCTGCGTAGCTATAGCCATTAGCCAACATTGCTTGTGCTTTACCCAACTTAGCAGAAGACAATGTTGTACTTGCTTTTGGCATCGCTCGTTTGATGATTTCATCAGACTTTGACGAGTTCAGAATCTTCATCAACTTGGAATCAGAGATTGCGCCAGCTTGAACTGCTTCCCATTCACGATCAGTGAACGTAATCTTTGTCTTGCTGCCGCTTGCGCCAACAGAATCACGTGCACGCTGCATCTCAACAGCAGCAATCTTCTTGATTTCTTTCTTGTCCTTCTTGTAATCCAAACCCTGAGCCTGTACTTTAGCCTTAATATTCTCATTTGCAATAATGGTAGCACGCCGTTCTTTCGGCTTATTACCAATAACTGCATTGAGCTTGGCGTTAATAGACTCAACCTCGGCTCTATATTTTTCAGCAGCATCCGAGCTTTTCTGGATACCCTTCATATTTACCGCCTCTTTTCGCGCCTGATTAGCCAAAGCCTTCAGTTCATTTGAAAAATCGGCATAGTAATTTTCCTGAATGGTACCAGAGGATAGATCTCGTGCGTTAGGGTACGTGGAAATAAGGCTTACTTCCGTCATAGCTTGTACTCTCTTGCCCGTTTTGGGGTCAATATAAGTACGCCCGGACTCCTTATATATTTTTTCGCCCGTCTCTTTATCGATTCGGGCACTTCCCTTGCGCTCAGGCACTCGAACGGTCTGCTTTCTTCTGGATAAGAGCGTGGATGCACCGCCATATTTTTCAGTGCCGTCCTCTTGCACTCTGATCTGCCATTTTTGCTTCAGCTCCTGGATACCATTTTCGCGTTCCGAACGTTTATAGTCCAGCTTATGCTTTTCTGCATCAATAACGACCATGGAATGCTTGACGGCACGAGCAATATCGCCCTCAGGTGCGCCGCGAAGAGTCATATCAGTAATAAGATTGGAAATAATCCCCATCTCTTTCTGTTTTTCCTCTTTCTTCATGAGGCGCACACCATTGGGGTTTCCTTCAGGCACGGCATATGCAATCTTGGGGTCAAAGTCTTTCAAATCCTTCAGAGCAGGGGTGGATTTGATATCGACTTTGCTCGAGATCGGGATTACCACAACAGTGTCGCCATCAAAATCAGCACCTGACAAACGTTCTGCGACCTTTGCGTTGATGCCGATTGCATCTTGCACATTGCCGAGATTCCTGCGCCCGGACAAATTCTTGTTATTGACCGTTACAATAGGAATCTCAAAGGTTCCTGCATGAGGAAAACGGACCAAGGCCAGCTGAGTGCCATCAGGATATGTAGGACAATAGCATTCTCTTTCGCCGATTTTGGACAGTGGCAAAATAACCTTTGTCGCCTGACCTGGGAAAGAAGATGCTTTCAGGGTCATCGAGTTGCCCTCGCAAGTATCTGCAAAATCAAGCAGCAGCTTTTTCCGAATCGTCGGATTATCATACTGCATAATTTCGTCATATTCTGCTTTGCGGTCGGCAACGGTGAGGTCCAGTTGCTGTTTCAGCAGTTTGACCGGCTGCTTGGACAGAAACTGCGAAGAAAGGTTCTTTGCCATGGTATCCCAATCGCCTTCTTCTTTCAGCTTATTGATGGGCGACAAATGTTCTTTGCCATCCTCACCAATATAGGTACTCTGGCCATTCGCCTTAATAGATGCACCGAAGGGATTGTCCGGGTCATCCTTGATAGGCTTCAAGACCTTCATTTTCGGAGTCCCGGATTTCTTGTTGGTGTTGAACACCACATCATAGCCTTCAGGAATATCGTCAGAATATACAGCCATGCCTTTCAGGTAATGACTGTCATCCACCATGATACGAACCTGCGCATAATGCGATTTTCCGAGGTTCAGGTCAGCAACACCTCTCCGAATCTCGATAACGCCATCTTTGTCCAGACCGCCTTCGTCACCATAGCGAATACAAACACGGTCAGAACTCATGCTGCTGGGGCGCTGAAGCTTCTTAAACGTTTCGCCACCATCTTCAGAATGATATTCACCAAGAGACTGGATCTCGTTCTGATGCTGGTATGCATATTTCTGGTCATATTCCGGCTTTGCCAGAACGGTGATGTTGGTCTGCTGGTTAATATTAGTTGGCTGACGAATGCCAACGCCATAACGCTGGTATCCATGCTCTGCCTCTAAAACAAATATAGCATCGTCCAAATCACCTTCTGAAACGCCCAGAACCAGATTTGTACCTTCAGAAACATCGATCATGCCCTTCTTATCGACTTCCTTACGCAGGGTCTCGGCAATTTCTTTGGTTTTGGTATATTTATCAGGCTTGTCGTTCTTCAGCATCGAACGAACCGTGGATTCGGACACGCCCATCTCACGACCGATTTCTGTGGGGCCAAGCCCATCCTGCGATAAGGCACGTGCACGGTCATATTTAAGCTGCTGGCGTTCGTGAATGGCTCTGCGTTGTGCCATACGGAACTCGGTAGCACCCATCTTATATTCTTCGGGGAGAGAATCATTGATGGTCTGGAGAATATCCTTCTCCTTCATGCCGCTCTTTTTCAGCTCCTCAACACGTGACAGAAAATCACCTGAGCGCTGATACGGATTCTCACCGGAACCCCACGGATATCTGCCCGAGTGGCGTTTGGTACCATAATGCTCCAGGATACTGTCTTCCGGCGCGATACCGAAATATCCTCGAATATCTCTTTCTACCGGATTCATGCTGTCGCTCCTAACTTCAGTTCAGTAATGATTTTGTTGAACTCAATGATTTTGCTAATGATAGGATCGATGTCCTCACAAGTCGGATTCACAATCCAAATATCATCGTTCTGGTAGATGCGGTTTTCGATTTGAATATCGCGAGGCTTAACACCATACTCCAAGCAGAAAAGCGCATCATAGATGAAGAGCTGTTCCATGTGTGCCGGTACCAGACCAGTCTTCAAATCGTGGATGCGCAGAAAGTTATTTGCAAAATGAATTGTATCGGCTGTGCCATAGCAGTTCTCTGAATAATAAAGAACCACTTCCGGGGTCATGCAAAAGCCAATTGCATCGTTGACATAGGAGTTGAGCGTCTTCTTACTCCGAGGAAGCTTCTGTCCTAATGCAATGCTTTCTGCAGCATATGCATGAAGCCGTGTTCCTCTCTCCTTCGCCTGATAGTTTACAAAGGACTCTACAATCCGGGCAGCATCATAATTGATCCAATGATACTTACTCGCCCCCAGAAAAGCGTGCTGGCCTTGCAGTCGTGAATGATCGTTCCAGTTCATCCAGTATCTCCTCCTTGTTCTCAGGATAAATAAAAGAGGCATAACTCATTTCGTTCATCTTGGCTACGTAGTAGTCTTGATTCGGACGATGCGATGCCTTTTCTGTTTTCTTTCCTTCGAGTGCTGCCCATCTATCTCGATATAAAACCAAGAGATCCGGAATCCCTTGAATTTCATTCGGGTCAAGATGAACGACCATGCAGCCAGGAAAGCGTTTCTTCAAGTCTTTCACCAATCCTGTTTTGAATTTGTTCTCTAGCATACAAACCTCCAAAAATAAAAGAGGAACAGCATGTTTTTACGCACACTGTTCCTCCCATAAAAGAGCAAGAAATTTACGCGGGGATATTTGGTAATATTTGTCAATCTTTCAGAAGGGCAAAAATATAAGGACTGCCACAATCGTGACAATCCTCAAACTTTCGCCTTACAGATACCAAGTAAAGGGAGCCTCATCATACATCTCGGGAGGACCTGCTCGCTTCTCTGCATTCGGATACATATATTCGCCATAATCGTTTTTCAGACCAGTCTCGTCATCCCAATAAGGCATGGGCCAATCAATGTCGGAAATATCATAGACCTTACCGCAGATAGGACAACGCCACTTTTCCTGATTTCGTACCTTTCTCATCCTGATGCCATTGCATTCGCACCAGGGCTCTTTCACATGAAGTTCTGTATCGCCATTGTAATAGCAGCGCACCAAATTATTTGCACTGTCCAACGTAGTCCACTCGTGATAGCCAAACTCATTCTCATACTGGGCCATAAACGGAATTTCACGCTTTTTCATAACTTTGCACCTCATAACTCAATTATATAGTTTTTGTTATTCTTTTACAAGGTGAAAGTGGTGGCCCTCTTGGCCAATTCGAGCAGAAAACTCGCTGTGGCCAAAAAACCATTTTTATTTCCAACTACTATATATAAAATTTTTAATTTTTTTATTAAATTAAGAAAAAAAATGGGTTTTTGGCCAAACAACATATTTTTAACGCATTTACGTCAAAAGTCGTGGCCATTTTTGCAAAAATTTTTGGCCACAAAGTGGGTTTTTGACCATAAAATCGCCATTTTTTCACACATTGACAATTATTGACATAAATTCCACGAGAAAAAATGGCCAAAATTTCACACTGTGACAATCTTTGACAAATATTGACATCAAAAAGAAAAGGCCCTGAAATTGCTCCAGAGCCTCCCTTTTTCAGCGGATGATGCCTAAATTTTCAAACATTGCCATGACAGAAACGCATGTCATGAGTGCTGCAAAGATAAGCAGCATAATGAACAGGTAGCGTCTTCTCTCAGCTTCCTCTTCCTGCCGTTTCTTCTCTTTCAATGCCATGCGCATCATGATAATTTCCTTCAAGTCCTTAGAAAATCCCATCCAGAGCACACCCTTTCTGCCCCAAGAATATCAGTCTTTGACCATGATGTCAAGGTTGATAATGGCCACTATCCGTCTGCAATGTTCTCCTTTGTACCGGATGATTACAGCAGGAATCATCGTGTCGTACTGGATTTCGCTCACGGGTTTTTTGAACAGTCGGATTGGTGCCACGAATGCGCACCCAAACCTTACCATCGTCGATACTCTTTTGGTCAATGCCACAAATATCATGCATCGCTTATTGCACCTCCTCCCGCATCAAATATCGCGCAGAGATATACAAGAACTGCTTCAACGGCATCGCCTGCCGAGGAGTATCGCTCAGTACCTCGTAATAAAGCGGCCCATGCGTCTGCTTCCGAATCACTGCATAGTCTACCGCCCGACGAAGAAGTCTGTCCATCGCAATGGCGCTCGTGTGATACTTCACGCACAGCTTTCGGTTAATATCCACAATGGTTGGCGATTCGTTGTTCTGCAGAGCGTTTTTGAGAATATCAATAGCATCGATGAGAGCATCAAAACCGCTCATCCAAACAGGTACACCCATGCTATCTACAAATTCATATGTAGTCATTTAGCTTTCATCATCTTCTTTCGGTATTTTTCGCCAAGAGCTACTATGTGAATATAAGTCATGGGCGTAAAATGCATACCCATCTCCTTATTGATTTCACAAATGGCGCTCCTGATTGAGCTTTCGACCTTCTGCGGCGGAATTTCATGTTTCCGAGCAATCATAACGTAAATATCTGTCAGGCTTGCAGGTGTGAGTAAGCCAGACATCATCTGAACACCGATTTCCACAGCCTCATCAAGGTAGGTCACGACCTTACCTCCACGTCCGGCAGAATATCCGTGTGGAAATAGAGCTTATAGTGGTATGGATCGGTATGAGTGCCGGTGATATCCTCAACAACATACATGGTGTACTCGTTCAGGTAAATATAATTCTTCTTATACTCGTTCGGGCCGGTCTTCACCGTACACACAAGTTCGTTGTTATCATTGTTCGAGATGGACATAGCACCTTCCATTTCAAGGATGACATTGTCCGTACGTGCGTTATAGACCGTGATCCGGCGCTCAGCTTCAAAGTAGTTGGCCTGCTTGGAAATGTTCCGATTCACCTTATCCGCTTCGGAGCAGCTGCACAGAACCACACAGCCCACGAGCATCATCAGAGATACGGCAAAACAAATAATACGATTTTTCATAGTTACTTCTCCACACTTTCCTTTCCCGTCTGGTCATCCTTCGGCCAGTACGTGTAAATATCATCGAACACCACCGGGATCTTGCTCTGTAATTCCTTCAGCAGCGGGCACATCAGCTCTCTCATCTGAGGATGAGCCGCCACAGGAGTACGCAGCTTAAAGATGTTGCGCCACTCACGGTAGTTGGCCGTCACCACGATTTCTGTCTTCAGGCACGACGGCAGCACACAACGTGCCTGTTCGGGACGCATACCATGGTCAATGAGGCCGATATAGTCACCTTCCACGTCCTCACACATATCGCGGAACAAGGCCCACTTATAATATTCTTCGCTCCGCACATCAAATTGCTGAGCCATGCCGTCAGGAATATAAGACGGCCGAATAAAGCTCAGTTCCCCGCCAAACTTCTCTTTCGAGTAGTTGCAGTAGCGTGTTGATTCTTGAGAAAAGCTGGCAATTCGGTGCCGCACCAGCTCGTTAGCCATGCCCCGGTCGCACGTGAAAAGCACGCTCAACTGAGAATGCTCCAGCATCGCCTCATGCTCCTGCTTCACCAGAAAGCCCACCAGCTTCTTTGCCGACTCACCGTCCGGCGTGATCTTGTCTTCGCTCTTGTAGCAGACACGGGCCACCCGCTCGATCTGCTGGAGCTCTTTGATGCCGCCTTCAGAAATATCAGTGAGGATTTCGTACTTAGGTTCAACGATTTTCATGAATTGTTTACCTCCGTAATATTGTTTGTATCGTTCAAATATCAAGCATGAATCAAATTCAGGCCGTCTCCCCTAACTTAACTTCACGGACTACCCGATCAAACTCTTTGATCTTTTCGATAATCGAATCAATGTCCTCAAAAGTAGGATTGGCGATCAAAACATCATCGTTCTGGTAGATGCGGTTTTCAATTTGAATATCACACGGCTTGATACCATGTTTCAAACAGAAAAGTGCATCATAAATGAGAAGTTGCTTCATATCTGCCGGTTCATGCTTGGTTCTCAGAGCATGGATGCGCAGAAAATTGTTTGCGAAGTTGATCGCGTCGGCTATGCCATAGCAGTTCTCAGAAAAATAAAGCCCCACCTCAGGAATCATGTGAAAATCAATTGCGTCATTGATATAAGCATTGAGTGTCTTCTTACTCTGAGGGAACTTCCGTCCAACTCTAATACTTCTCGCCGCATATGCGTGCGGATTTTTGATGCTGCTCTCAGGTTTAACGAATTTCATAATTAAATCTCCTTTTCATCAGTGAATCCACCATTTCGAGCTGACCGAGGCTCTTTCCGTTGCCCCTTTGTGGAACCATATACCCGAGATGAGCCATTTGTTTATGGTCGCAGGATTTCACTTTGGGACACTGCTGGCATTTTGGAGCAAGAATGGTAATCGTTCCAAAGTCTTCGTTCATAAACTATCCTCTCGCTTCAACTTACACTCCCAGTCACCGCAGATATCTCCGCAAGCGAACTTCTTCGCGGTCTTCATGCCCTTTCGGATGGCCTCCTGCTTGTCGGTCGCCCTGACTTCAAAGGTCTGATGCCCACCGCCGTTGTCTGTGCAAGAAAATATAAAGGTGTGTTTCATATATTGGCTATCCTTTCTGCTTCGGGATCTCGTAAAATTGAATTCCACTTTCTAATAAGACTCTGTAAGCCACGGTCATCCACCACTGGAGTCATTGTTGCTTCATCGTATTGCAATATAACACTGCCTTCTTTATGGCACCCGAATCCGCATCTTGAACATACTATCACGTATTTGATTTCCAATGATGGTACTCCCGTGGCTGTCTTGCTGGACACAATTGGTTTCACCTTCGAATAGCATACCGGACAACATCTCATAAGAAATCCTCCGTAATAGCTTGTACGAATATATCGATTACTTCGTTCAGGAAAGCGACCACGCGATATGGCCAACTATCGAGTTTGCTCTTAGACCTGCAGTCCTTTTCTTGAATATTAGAAGATACCATTGACCTCTCATATACAGTGACCTGCACAGCAGGTGTACGAATTGCTGCATACGGAATATTATCTACCCACAAAATTGGTTCCTCACAAGATTGAACTTCTTGGGCGCAGATTTGCCGAATATCTTTTACACTGTATGCTCCAGCTTGTGCTATTGCATTTAATGCCTTGGAAAACTGCTCAACATCATCCATCTGCCATACCCCACACACCTCCTCACAGCATCCACCCGGCACTCTGCAGCGTTCAGCTCGAAAATAGCGGCATCCACAAATTCCGGGTCGCAGTGCTCGAAGTGGTTCCGAGCCACCTCCAAGGCCAGTAAAGCCTCCCGCAGGGTGTTAACCGTCGTCGGGATTGGCTCCATACGGAATATCTTTTTGACATACTCAATAATTTTTCGTAGCATTTCTGCACCTCCACATCTTTGTGACCTGACGAGCCGTGAGCCAGCCCTCAACATCATCAT
>OGXW01001176.1_pt1 | contig 20000 bp, 19 predicted proteins | sample 1576341 | NCBI WGS metagenome assembly OGXW01 (sample SAMEA3541592, study PRJEB24748) | human gut metagenome | biome: human gut; feature: human-associated habitat; material: faeces | place: China | collected 2012
TATTACAATTACTATACCGGCAAGGTATGGGGCAAGTGCGACCATTACGACCTCTGCATTAACGCAGGCCGTCTGGGCGTTGAATATTCCACCGATATTATTCTGGAGTACATCAATCGCTTGAAGAAGTAACTGCTGTATAGGGAAAAGAGAAAAGAGAGAGTGCGGAAAGGTCGTCCCTTGCGGACGGCCTTTCGCATTTTTGCAGATAAGAGGATAGGAGAAAGACGATGAAAATACGAAAGATTATTGTTGCGTTAGCTGCAGTTCTCGTACCATTTCTGGTGTTTCGTGTGGGATCGGGATTGACCGAGCAGCAGAATGTCACACTGCGCGATTACACGGTTTCCGAGAATGAGAAAACGCTGACACTCCATGCAGCTGTCTTTCCGCCGATTGAGGATATTCGGGATTATAAGGACGAGCCGAAGAACGGCGAACATTATCTTACGTTTTACAACGCATTCGGCAGTGCAAACACGATGAGTGCGGGATACACCGTTGTCCTGCCGATTGAGGATACGGATAAGGCGGTTTATTTTAATGATGCCGACGGCTTCCATCTGGTTCTGCAGAAGAATGAACTGACCGGTGAGTGGGTACGACCGTAAATTTCCGCAGAACAGGGAACCAAACCGCCCCGATTTCGTCTAACCGGACAAAGGAGGAATTGCTATGAAGAGATTGCTTGCAGGAACACTTACGGCGGCGTTTGCACTCGGACTTACCGCCTGCGGACAGCAGGAGGAGTGCAGTGCCAAACCCGTCATCTACCTCTATCCTGAGCAGGAAACAACGGTTTCCGTGTCGCTGGATTACGCGGGCACGCTCACCGCGACGTATCCGGCCTACGAGAACGGCTGGACTGTCACCGCCGAGCCGGACGGCACGCTGTACGATGAGAACGGAAACGAATACTCCTACCTGTTCTGGGAGGGCGAGAACAACACCGACTACGACTTCTCCAAGGGCTTCTGCGTCGCCGGAGCGGACACGGCGGATTTTCTCCGCGAAAAACTGGCCGAGATCGGCTTGACACCGCGCGAGTACAACGAGTTCATCGTGTACTGGCTGCCGAAAATGCAGGAAAACCCGTACAATCTCATCTCGTTCCAGTCGGAACGCTACACCGATACCGCAAAGCTGGATATCGACCCGGAACCGGACAGTGTGCTCCGCGTATTCATGGCATGGAAACCGCTGCACAGGCCGCAGACCATTGAGCCGCAGACATTCACGTCGTTTGCGAGAGACGGCTTCACCGTTGTGGAATGGGGCGGCTGCGAGGTGAAGTAAGGAGGGAACGGCAATGAAACGATTGTTTGCGGGAACGCTCACAGCCATGCTGGCACTGAGCTTGACTGCCTGCGGTCAACAGGAACAGGGCGATGCCAAACCCGTCATCTACCTCTATCCTGAGCAGGAAACGACGGTTTCCGTGTCGCTGGACTACGCGGGCACACTCACCGCGACGTATCCGGCGTATGAGGACGGCTGGCGCGTCACCGCCGAGCCGGACGGCACACTGTACGATGAGAACGGCGACGAATACTCCTACCTGTTCTGGGAGGGCGAGGACAACACCGACTACGACTTCTCCACAGGCTTTTGCGTCGCCGGAGCGGACACGGCGGATTTTCTCCGCGAAAAACTGGCCGAGATCGGCTTGACACCGCGCGAGTACAACGAGTTCATCGTGTACTGGCTGCCGAAAATGCAGGATAACCCGTACAACCTTATTTCGTTCCAGTCCGAGGCGTACACAGATGCCGCCAAGCTAGACATTGACCCGACACCGGACAGCGTTCTCCGCGTATTCATGGCGTGGAAGCCGCTGGGCAGGCCGCAGACCATCGAGCCGCAGACATTCACGTCGTTTGCGAGAGACGGCTTCACCGTTGTGGAATGGGGCGGCTGCGAGGTGAAATGAGCACAAAAAAACCGCCGAAATTTCGGCGGTTTTTCTTTTAAGGGATTTAATCCTGCGAGGTACGCAGCTGCGGCATTGTAGTGCACAGCGGCTTCCAAACCAGGATGGAAATAGAGTAGTCCAGCATGGAGTGAATGACCGTGCCGAGACCAACCAGTAGAACAACGCTTGCAACAAAGCCGTTTGCGAGCTGCTCAGCAGTGAACAGCGCACCGGACATAAAGAACGGCGTAACGATGATCATCTCGGCGGCAGCGTGCAGCAGTGCAATGATGAAGTTGAATACGGTGCTTGCAACCGGACGGTTGATGATATCCGGATTGCGCTTGAGATAGGCTGCACCGATGAACGCGAACACGATATGGGACGCCGCACGCAGTGCAATGATTGCCGGCGTGGTAAGGAAGAAGCCAATGGTTGTGCCGATGCAGACCGCTACGGCAACCGCCGGAGAGATGAACATGCCGAGGAATACGGCAACGTGGCTTGCCAGCGTGAAGGACATCGGGCCAAGTACGATACGCGGCATAAACATCGGGACAACAATGCCAATGGCACAAAGAATACCGGCCAGCACCATGTGGTACAGCTTGTTTTTCGTCATAGTCATAAGTGATACAATTCCTTTCCGATCCCTTTATTTGTGAACAGATAGAAGTATACAACACGGAGCAACACCTGTCAAGACACATTGTTCATAAAAAGTTTGGTTGCCTGAAAAAATAGGTTGTGATATAGTAAGGGCAGACAAGCAGCAAGGTCAGAAAGGAAGACAGGCATGATCTCGATTGACCGATTTGAAGAAATTTTATCCGATCTTGCGGAGGAGATTCCGCAGTCGTTTTACGAGGAGCTGAACGGTGGTATCGTCGTGGAACCCGGGTATCTTCTGCACCCGGAGGACCGCAACGGCACGCTGTATGTGATGGGGCAGTACCGCATTGATCCGGCGATGGGCAAGTATATTGTAATGTACTACGGCTCGTTCAAGCGGGCGTACCGCCATTTGGATGAGGACGAGCTGACCGAAGAAATGCGAAAAGTCCTGCGGCATGAATTCCGCCACCACGTTGAAGGACGAGCCGGTGTGCGTGATCTGGAGGTCTGGGACGCGGAGCAGATCGCCATGTATAAGGAACAGCAGGCAGATAACGAGTAAAAGAAAACCACCCGAACGAAACCTGTCGTTCGGGTGGTTGCGGCTGTTGCGAAACTACAGTTTCGCCGACAAGCAGGAACGGACTGCAGGCCGTTCCAAAGTCGTCCGAAAGTTCCTCCCGATGGTCGAAACTTTCTTCCTCCGGAAGTGTAAAAAGCCAGATACATGCTCCGGCTTTTTACGAATTTGCACAGCAAATTCTATTTCATGCGCGCTGCCGTGCGGCAGCGTCAGCATCGCGAAAACGGACTTTATTGATAGACTGAACCACCCGAACGAAATCTATCGTTCGGGTGGTTTTTAGTTATCCTCGAGCAGCAGAAAGCCTTTGTCCTTGAGCCCCTGAATTACGCGTTCGAGCGTTTTCTCATCCGTAGCGCGGATGGTGTGCAGGTGGATGCCGCCGGTCAGGTTGGACAGCGGCCGGGAGCCGGACTGCTGAATCTTCTCGTTAAACGCGTCGGCGTCATACCGCGAGAAAATATGCAGCGGTGCACAGATCTGACCGTATACAGCGTGCTCGACCGTCACATCAATCACGGCTCCGCCGAGATCGACGACCGTGTATAGCTCCTCAAGCATGCGGCTGTTGTCGTGGTGGCTGACAATGTGTCGCTCCGCACAGGCCGGCGCTGAGGTGTTCTCCAGAATATATCCGCGCGGCGTAGCGAGCACGGCCAATCCGCCTGCACGCAGCAGCGCAACATCGCCTACAATAATCTGGCGGCTGACACCGCATTGCGCGGCCAGCGCGGTCGCCGATAACGGCCCGTTCGCCTGTGCAAGCAGGTGGGTGATTTTAGTGCGTCGTTCCGCAGCGTTCATGGTTAGTCACTCCTTACATCCTTATATGATAGCAAAAGTTGACGGAGTATGCAAGTGTCAAGATGGGAGAGATTACGCAAGGCAGGAGTTAGGAGTGAGGAGATAGTAATGATTGGGCGTTGCGTGGGCGGCCACTGGCCGCCCCTACGGTTAGGCAATGTGCAGATGGTTGACAAACGGTGCGCCGAGGTCGCACCCCAGGGGACCCTCTCTTGCCCTTCGGGCAATTCACCTTGTGCCGCGTCTGCGGAGAGGAGCCGATATGTGTAGCAGCAAGGAATCTGGCATTGCGTAGAGGTAAAGAAATGGGCGGACACATTGGTCCGCCCCTACGGTAGAAAAACTCCTCAGCCGTTCCTTTATAGTCTCAGTTCTGAAAATTTCGCCGTGCTTTCTAAGGGAAAGGGGTGATTCACAAGAGGGTGGAAACCGCAGGTGTCTACCCTCTTGTGCCCTCCGCCGCGTAGGCGAGTTCCGTTCGCTTCGCAAGCGAAAATTTCACGTTTTAAGACAGATTTATCGTCTTTGAACAATCTCATGCGGTCTCCCGCCCTCATACAGCTGCTGCCGAATCGCGGCAAACATCCGCTCTGCCATATCCAGATACCGGCGGACCTCCAGCTCATCAATCTCAAACGGCAGGTCGGTTGGATACCGCGTCTCAATATATAAATCGTTGAGCGCTGCGCTCTCGTCCAGATATTCGGAGAACGCCTTCGAGTCCAACTGGATCGCCTGACGGCACAGGTACGTCAGGTTGTGTCCGTCAAAATGCCGTCCGGTGCGGAACAGCAGATAGCCTTTCAGCGCCTTTTCAATCGCCTGCTGGCAGTGGAACGCGATGTTGTAATGATCGCCGCCGTAGGTCAGCAGCAGACGTGCTGCCTGCAGGTCGCACAGCGCCTTGTCCAGCCATTTGTAGTAAAAACAGCTGTCGGATGCACCTTTACGTCGCCTGGTCATAAATCACCTTGCCTTTCCGGGCGATCCATGCGGCATACGAGGTACTGTCCGTGCAAAGCTCCGCCCATTCCTCGGTGGTGTAAACGCTCAGACTGACGGGCACGGAAACCGTGATCGCCAGGTGCAGGTGTGTGCGCAGTGTGCGGCAGTTGGCGCTCTCCGGCACGATAATGCAAAGGCTGAATGCCTTGAGCTTGTCGGTTGCCATCGTACGCTTTTCCGCATACAGGATGATTTTGACCGGCTGGCACGCGCCCAAAATATCGCATACAGCCTGCTCGATCGCTTGCGTCATACCAATCCCTCCTTCGGGTCGGGCAGCGGCGAAAGCGTGGCAAGCGCCTCGAAGCGGGTTTTGCCATCGGCTTCACCGCGAATGTAACGTGCGCTGTCCGCCGTGCCGGTCAGCAGCGAAAGCGATTCGCCGCAGGCGGTTTCGGCGGTGTAGTTGACCTGCAGCTCGGAGACAAACCCCGGCTGCCTGTGCAGGTCGAGCGCATCCGAGATCAGCTCGACCGCACGCACGTTGTTGACGTGATTGTTGACATCCAGATCCGAATAACGGACCTCGTGAACATGATGCAGGCGTACATTGTCGCACGACAGCTTGGGCAGCGGCGCAAACAACTCTCCGCGGGAGGTGTGCAGGTACTGCTCGGCTTCGGGAAATGCGCTCGGACGCACAATGCGGTGCGTCTCCGGGTCGAGCGTTACCCACATGGACTGTGCGTCGCCGACTGGCTTGTTATCCACAAAGAACGAGAAACTGCGGTACCAGCTTGCACCTTTGATGCCCGGACACCACGTTTCGCACCGCAGCCGCTCATACGGCAGCAGCGGACGTGTCAGCCGCGCTTTTATACGCGAGAGCACCCACACGATCCGCAGATCGAGCGGACCGATGTGCAGCGCTTCTGCGTGGACGGTCGCTGCGTCCTGCATGATATTCCACAGGAAGGACGGCTTGGCAATGCCGCGGTTGTCAATGTGGCTGTAATTCACCTCATATTCACGGGTGAGTAGATCGACCATGGGAATGCACCTCCGAAAAAATGTGCGGTCAGCGGAACAGGGAAACGATAAAGCGGGAAAGCATATCCAGCAGGGTAGCCTGCCGCTGTGCTTCCTCCTGGGTGATGGTGCCGGAATTGTCGGCATCCGGCTTGGTGACCGGCTTATCCTCCGCGTAGTGCGCGGTCAGGAAGGCCGGACAGCCGTCGATGGACTCAAGAGAGGCATAACTGAAAAATACCTCGCCCTGAATATCAATGCTGTCATCGAGCAGGGTAAGCTGACGCTCGATTTCATCCGTGCCGTACCAGGTATCACCGGGCTGCGCTTCCGCCGAACGGTATGCGCCGATGCCGATGTACAGCGCTACATCGCTGGTGGAAACCGCCTTCTGCCACCACTTGACGAGCGTCTGGAAGTCAGCAGGCTCAAAGCCGATCGACCAGTACAGCTGCGGACAGATATAGTCTACGGTGCCGGCGTTGATCCACTGCAGGGAATCGCAGTACAGCTCGCTGTATGAGGACTGCCCCTGCGTGTTGCTGCCTTTGGAGTTTGCGCTCTTGTTTTCCCAGATACCGGCGGGACTGACACCGAACGAGAGGTTCTTATCCAGCGTATGCAGTGTCTCATCCAGAGCAGCGATGAGTGTGTTGACGTTGTCGCGTCTCCAGTCACCGATCCTGCTGAAATCCTGACCGTAGCGCTCGTAAGTCGCCTCATCGGCAAAATCCGTACCCGGATAGAAATAATCGTCCAGATGGATGCCGTCCACGTCGTAATTCTTGACGATCTCAGCCGCACCGTCTACGACAAGCTGCTGCACCGCCGGAATACCGGGATCGAAGTAGTAGTTATTGTTGTACTTGACCACCCACTCCGGGTGCTGCTTGGCCGGACTGGAATCCGGGATTGCGTTCCATTCGTCCTCGCCGTCAATCGTAATGCGGTATGGGTTGATCCACGCGTGCAGCTGCAGACCGCGCTCGTGCGCTGCGGTTACCCAGTAGCCGAGGACGTCAAAGCTGCCGTCCGGTGCCTGACCGGCCGTGCCGCTGACGTAGCGGCTCCACGGGAACAGCTCGGACGGATACAGCGCATCTGCGGAAGGCCGCACCTGCAGGAAGACTGTGTTCAGGCCCATTGCGGCAATATTGTCCAGCTCGGTATCGGCCTCGGCCTTGAGCTGGTCGGCGGTCATGCCCTGCTCGGAGGGAAAATCAATATTATGTACGGACGCGACCCAGACACCGCGCATATCGTCCTTTGCGGGCTGAGCGGCGTAAGCGCCCGGTACCATCAGCATGGTCAGCGCCAGCACGATGGATAGAATGCGTTTTTTCAGCATGAAGAATCTCCTTTTATCTGGAAGCTGCTTTCATAACCATTGCATACCCTGCTTGTGAAAGCAGCTTCGCCAATTTGTTACCCTATATTATACCACAACCGATCGGGAAATTTAAGTACATAATGTGAATTCTGGCAGACAGGTGCGTTGACAGAAAAGGCTTTTCATTGTATGCTGAAATACAGACAGGGCGTAAAATTTCCACAAAGCGCCGCGGCAACGCGACCGGAGCCTGCGCAAGAAGCCGCAGCCTTAGTTGTGCGGTGTTGCCCTAAAGTAAGAAGGAGAGCAAATCCATGCAGAAAAAGGTTTTAGCGCTGCACGATCTGTCGGGTTTCGGACGTTCGTCGCTTGTGCCGATCATTGCAGCGATTTCGGCGGCAGGACACCAGTGCGTGCCGCTGCCGACCGCATATTTTTCCACGCACATGGCCATTCCCGGCTGGGAAACGGTCGATCTGACCGGCGTTATGCCGCGTGTTATCGACCAGTACGACCGGTTAGGGTTACGGTTTGAGTCGGTGTACGCGGGCTTTCTCGGCTCGGCAGATCAGATCGACTGCGTGCGGGATGCTGTACTGCGGCTGAAATCCGAAAACGGCACGGCGTTCATCGACCCGGTGATGGGCGATAACGGTGAGGTCTACGCCACCTATACACCCGAAATGTGCACGCGTATGCGCGAGTTGTGCGAAATTGCGGACATCATCACGCCGAATACGACCGAAGCGGCGATCCTGCTCGACCGCGACCCGGCCTCCGCACCGCAGAACGAAACGGAAGCGCAGGAGTGGCTGCATACACTTCACAGCCGCTACGGCGCACAGGTTGTGCTGACCGGCCTGGATTACGAGCCTGGGAAGGTCGGCTCCGGCTGTCTGTCTGCGGATGGCGGCATCATCAGTCTGCACGAGAGAATCGCGCAGTATTACCCTGGCACCGGAGACCTGTTTGCGGCGGTCGTGCTCGGCGCACTGCTGAACGGCAGGGCGCTTGCCGATGCCTGCGCGCTCGCCGGCGAGTTCGTCAAGGACTGCATCGCCTACACCGCCGTGCAGCATACCGACCCTATGCATGGCGTGCAATTTGAAAAGCTGCTGCCGCGCCTTTTTTCTTGCCACGAGAACCGGACTGAGGTATAATATAGATAGATTCTCAGATATTCCCCGATAGGGGTGCGCTGTAAGAAAGGTGGTTTTTGTATGAAGCAGTCGATCCGCATCACCTCCCGTGTGAACAAACGGCTTTACGCGGACGCGATACCGGGGCATTTTGCCACGAATCATTCGCACATCAACTACTATATTGATATGTCCGAGATCAAGCACCGCATGGCAATGTCCAGAGAAGCCGCGCGCAGCATTGCATACCAGTTCTCGTCCACCAGCATTGATACACTGCTGTGCATGGAAGGCACGGAGTACATCGGCGCGTATCTCGCCGGTGAGCTGTCGAGCGTGGGCATGGGCAATGTCAACAGCGGCAAGGATATTTATCTTGTCGAGCCGGACAGCAATGTCAACGGTCAGTTTGTGTTCTCGGATAACCTGCGCCATATGATTGAGCACCGCAATGTGCTTGTGCTGGTCAATTCCGCATCCACCGGTCAGACCTTCTCGCAGGCGAAGGAGTGCGTCGAGTATTACGGCGGCCGCGTCTCCGGCTTTGCGGCGTTGTTCTCCAATATCAGCGAGCTGAGCGGCAAAAAGGTTGTCAGCCTGTTCTCTGGCGCGGATTTTCCGCATTACCAGAACTTTGTGCGCGGCAAAGCCTGCCCGGACTGTGCCGCAGGCACTCCGCTGGATGCAATCGTCACCCCGAGAGGGTACAATAAGCTGTAACGGGCAAGAGGAAAGCGTGTGCTTTCCTCTTTTTTTATGCGTATAGAATGGAAAATTGGGAATGGAGAATGGAAAATGTACGCGATGGTTTCTCTTGCCCTTCGGGCAATTCACCTTGTGTCGCGCTTGCAGAGATGAAATGGTATGTGTAGCAGTATGGAATCTGACATTGCGAATAGGTAGAGAAATGGGCGCACACTGTGCGCCCCCTGCGGAAGAAAAAATCCTCTGCCGTTCCCCATTTTCGAAGCGGTCGCCGGTCTCTGGTCTGCGCCAGACTATCTTAGGAAAGGGGGGATTCACAAGAGGGTGGAAACCTTGGTGTCTACCCTCTTGTGCCCCTGCCGGGCAGGCAAGATTTCGTTCGCTTCGCAAGCGCTCAACCACCGTCTGGCAGAGACTAACAAACAATACTGATAACCGGAACTTTGAAAAAGCAAAAGAGGAAGGTAAAAACCTTCCTCTTTCATTTACTTTTTCAGAAATTCCGGCAGACGGCGGCGTGCCTCCAGACGATAAATCCGGTAGCCCTCCGCGGAGAACTTCTCCTCATACTCGGTCATGACATTGCCCTCGAAGTCCGAGTTATGCAGATCGAGCGAAATATTCTGAATCAGCCAGCCAAACTGGCAGATCTCCTGCAGACTCCACTCGAAAAAGCGCTGATTATCCGTCTTGAAGCACAGATCACCCTGCTGACGCAGGATTTCGTCATATACTTCCAGATACGCACGCCAGGTCAGGCGGCGCTTGCGCTGACGATTAGGCGGCCACGGATCGGAAAAATTCAGGTAAATGCGGTCTACCTCACCGGGCGCGAACACCTCGCACAGCTCAGCCGCATCGAAGGATACAAACCGCAGATTGGGCAGCGGCTGCTGCTGGCAGCGCTCGGCTGCCATGATGAGCGCACCTTCCTCGCGCTCGACCGCGATAAAATTCACATCCGGGTGCTGCTCGGCCATGCCGATGGCAAAACGGCCCTTGCCGCAGCCGATCTCCAGATGGATCGGATTGTCGTTGCCGAACAGGGCGCGCCACTTGCCGCGTTTTTCCTTCGGCTCAAACGCCATAACGTCCGCGCAGGCGGCAAATCGAACGTCCAAGTTTTTCTTTTTGCGCATTCTCATGCGTGATAAACCCCTTACATCAGTGTTATAGTACGGAAAACTGTCCTCAAACGGGACGAAAAAAGAGTAAGCTGCCACAGAATACTCCGGTCTGCGGCACATCTTCTGCAATAATAGACATAATATTATACCACAGAGATATAGTATGACACAACCGTTATCTCAGCCAAATTTACAGAAAGACCACAACTTTCACAAAAAATATGCAAATTTGCAGATAGTTCTTGGTTAAATGCTACATCTGTGCTATAATAACAACAGATCCACTGACAGAGGGAGAGAAGGATATGTTTAAGCGTTCCAGCGGCGTGCTTGCGCACGTCACTTCACTGCCTTCGCCGCACGGCGTGGGCACCATGGGCAAGACCGCCCGTGATTTTGTAGATTTTCTGGCGGCGGCGCACCAGACCTACTGGCAGGTGCTTCCGCTCGGTCATACCGGCTTCGGCGATTCGCCGTACCAGTGCTTTTCGGCAGCGGCAGGCAATCCGTATCTGATCGACATGGATCTGCTCGTGGAGGACGGTCTGCTCACTGCGGATGAGGTTCATCAGGGCGATTTTGATGCTTCGCCGGATACCGCGGATTTCGAGCAGCTGGCCGATACCCGCTGGCCGCTGTTCCGCAAGGCGTACAGCCGCGTGACACCGGCAATGCGCGAGGAAATCGCCGCCTTCACCGAGAAGAACAGCGAATGGCTGCCGGATTACGCGCTGTTCATGGCGCTCAAGGAGGAGAAATACCATCACATGCCGGTCTACATGTGGCCGGATAAGGATGTGCGCGACCGCAAGCCTGCAGCACTCGAAAAAGTGACCGCAGAGCTGCGTGACGAGGTAGATTTCCGTATTTTTCTGCAGTATATCTTCTTCAAGCAGTGGACGGCACTGCGTGAGTATGCCAACGAAAAGGGCATTCAGATCATCGGTGACATCCCGATTTACGTTTCCGCCGACTCGTCCGATGTATGGACGCACCCCAAGCTGTTCAAGCTAAAGCCTGACCGCAGCCCCAAGCTGGTGGCAGGCGTACCGCCCGATTACTATTCTGCAACCGGTCAGCTGTGGGGCAACCCCGTGTACAACTGGGCAGCGCACAAGGCGGAAAACTACGCGTGGTGGATCTGGCGCATGAAGAGCAACATGGCGCTGTTCGACGTGGTACGTCTCGACCATTTTCGCGGTTTTGCCGCTTACTGGGAGGTCGGCGCGGACGAGGAGACCGCCATCAACGGCAAGTGGCGCAAGGGTCCCGGCATGGAGCTGTTTAACGCCATCGAGAAGGCGCTCGGTCCGGTGCCGCTCATCGCGGAGGATCTCGGCGTGCAGACCGATGAGGTCAAGAAGTTGCTCGAGGAAAGCGGTTTCCCGGGCATGCGCGTGCTGATTTTCGGCTTTACGCCGGATTACGACAACGAGCACCTGCCGCACAACTATAAGCCGAACAGCATCGTCTATACCTCGACGCACGATTCGCAGACCGTGTGCGAGCAGATCATGGACATCTGCTCCGAGCCGGAAAAGCAGTTTGCATACCGCTATCTGCGTACCTCGCACGCCGAGGCCATGGGCTGGAGTGCCATCAAGTGCGTATGGGCGTCCTCGGCGAACATCGCTATGACGACCCTGCAGGACCTGCTCTCGCTCGGTGCGGATTCCCGCATGAATACGCCTGCCACTATCGGCGGCAAGAACTGGCGCTGGCGCGTGCGCGCGGAAGCGCTCAACCCGACGGTTTCGTCCATGCTCGGTGAAATTACCAAGACGTATATGCGCGGGTAAGAAAATGTGCTATAATGATACCGCATCACGGGATTCTGTGGTGCGGTATTCTATTTTCACGGACAAGAAAAGGACGAATATGTATGAAAATTACAACGGCCATTTTTGATTTGGACGGTACGCTGCTCAACACGCTCGGTGATCTGTGCGACAGCGTGACCTATGCCGTCGAGAAGCATGGCTTTCCGCCGGTGAGCATGGAGCAGACGTGCATCCGTATCGGCAACGGCGTGCGCAAGCTGGTCGAGTGCAGCATTCCCGAGGAGAGCCGCACGGACGAGATGATCGACACCTGTCTGGCGGATTTCCGCACGTTCTACGGCGAGCACATGATGAATCGCACGCATCCGTATGAGGGCATTGTTTCGGCGCTCGAAACGCTCAAGGAGAACGGCGTGACGGTCGGTGTGCTGTCGAACAAGTACGATTCCGCCGCGAAAGCGCTGATTGAGCACTATTTCGGTGATCTGGTGTGCATTACCTATGGCGAACGCCCGAATATCCCGCGCAAGCCGGATCCGACAAGCGTGCTGCAGCTGCTGGACGAGCTGGGCGGCGATAAGGAAACGACCCTCTACATCGGCGACAGCGCGACCGATATGCAGACCGCAGTAAACGCAGGACTGACCGCCATCGGTGTTGCCTGGGGATTCCGCTCGGCGGAGGAGCTGCGTGCATCCGGTGCGGACGCGCTTGCGTATGAGCCGAGCGATCTGCTGCCGCTGTTCGAGTATGGCGTGCCCGATGTGAGTAAAGCGGAGAAGGCTCTGACCGGCTACGGCTTCGGTTTCCACTATTTTGCCACAAAAGACGAGGCGGTTTCCTACCTGAGAGACACCTGTGCAGGCAAATCCGTGTCGATGGGCGGCTCAATGACGATGAAGCAGCTTGGTTTTCCGGAGAACTTTGCGGAGAACACAGAATGCCACTGGCACTGGATCGACAAAGGCGTGTACTGCCAGACACCGGACGTTTACCTGTCTTCAGCGAACGGACTGAGCGAGACTGGCGAGATCGTCAACATCGACGGCAAGTGCAACCGCGTGGCGGCCACGCTGTTCGGACCGAAGCACTGCATTTTCGTGTGCGGCGTGAACAAGCTGCGTCCCGACCTGCAGAGCGCCATCGAGCGGGCAAGAAATATTGCCGCTCCGCTCAATGCCAAGCGGCTGAATAAAAAAACACCGTGTGCGGTTGACGGCAGATGTCACAACTGTAAAAGTCCGGAGCGTATCTGCCGCGCCATGGTCATTCATATGGGCGTGCCGAGCGGCTTTGAAAGCTGTGAGGTCGTGCTCATCGGTGAAAAACTGGGATATTAAGGCAATACCGCATAATTGAACAAGAGTGATTTGCAAGTAAATTTTGCGTACTGACGAGGCACAGTTTTGCGGTAATACTTGATGTATTACCGTGAAACTGCAACAAAGTCAGAGCACAAAATTTTCGCAAAGCACCGCCGCTTTAATTGTGCGGTGTTGCCTTAACAAAAACCCGTGTATCTCTTGTGAAATACACGGGTTTAGTTTATCGAAAAAGTTGAAATTTAATTCAATCGCGCGACAGCGCGCATAAAATAGAATTTGCTGTGCAAATTCGTAAAAAGCCGGAGCATGTATCTGGCTTTTTACACTTTTAGAGGGAGAAAGTTTCTGCATAGGAACTTTCGGACGACTTTGGAACGGCCTGCGGTCCGTTCCTGCTTGTCGGCGAAACTGTAGTTTCGCGATAGCCGCAACCCGTGTATCTCTTGTGAAATACACGGGTTTTTGTTAAATGAGCACCTCAAACACCCATACCATCAGCGGCATGGTGAGGATGGAGAACAGCGTTGTGAGCACATACAGTGCACTGGAATACTCAGCATCGCGGTCGTAAAGCTGCGCCATCGAAGTAACCGTAGCGCACGCAGGCGTGATGCACGCGAGATACACGGTCAGCAGAATGCTGTGTCCATCCGGAATCCAGCTTGCCGCACCGATGACGCGAAGCAGCAGCACTGTGATAATCGGACAGATAATCAGCCGCAGCAGCACAGGAACATAATGCCGACGGCGCATAAACAGCTGGCGGAGCGGCGTGTCCGCAATGACGATACCGGCCAGCAGCATGCCGATCGGGCCGACCATCGCGCCGAGCTGAGAGAACAAATCGTTCACCAGACCGGGCAGCGGCAGCCGCAGGATGAACAGTGCACCGCCAATCAAAATGGCGATGATATTGACATTGCCGATGATCTTTTTCCACGCAAAGCCGCGCGTACCGCAGAGCAGACTGCGGCAGTGTGTCCACAGGAGAACCTGCTGTACGACGAGGAACGCACAGGAATAGATCACATAATCCTCGCCGAGCAGTGCCCGCACCAGCGGAATGACCAGAATGCCCGCATTCGTGTAGATGATGCAGGTGCGCTCAATCACATCCAGCCGCAGCGGACGGCGCAGCAGCCGCGCCAGCAGAAGAAGCAGCGCGTGCAGCGCAAAGGCGTACAGCAATCCGGTAACAACGGCAGGAGAGTAATCCACCTGAAAGGCGTTGATGATGACGCACGGCATAACCGCATACACCATCACGACCGACAGCACGCGGCTGTCCGCACTTTTGAGCAGCCGGACCTTGACGAGCACGCAGCCGATCAGAAGAATGAGAAACAGCTCGGCAATCTGCTGCGCTAAAATAAGACTGATTTGCATAATATCACTTTCACAGCAAAAGAAGATGGAAAAGTGGAGAGCATACCGCAGCCGGTGTTCTCTCCACTCTTCATTTGAATTGTATTTAGAACAGACCGGTAATCTTACCGTTGCTGTCTACGTCGATCTTCTCTGCAGCCGGAACCTTGGGCAGACCGGGCATGGTCATGATCGAGCCGGTCTCTACAACAACAAAGCCTGCACCGGCAGCCAGACGAGCGGTGCGCACGTTGACAACAAACTCGGTCGGGCGGCCGAGCAGCGATGCGTCATCGGAGAGCGAATACTGCGTCTTTGCAACGCAGACCGGCAGGTTGCCGTAGCCCATCTCGGTGATGTTTGCCAGCTCCTTCTTTGCGGCAGGCGCGATGGTCACGCCGAGTGCACCGTAAATCTCCTTGGCGATCTTGCGGATCTTGTCCTCGAGCGGGAGCGAATCCTCGTACAGCATGTGGAAGTCGGCCTTGCTCTCGTCAAGCACAGCCAGAACCTCGTCGGCCAGCGCCTGACCGCCTTCGCCGCCCTTGGCAAATACCTCGGAGAGTGCTACGCGCACACCGCGCTCGGCACAGTGCTCGCGGATGAAATCCATCTCCTCATCGGTGTCGGTCGGGAATGCGTTGACGGCAACAACGACCGGCACGCCGAACTTCTTCATGTTATCCAGATGCGCATCCAGATTGCAGATACCGTGCTTCAGCGCATCCATGTTCGGCTGGTTGAGATCAGCCTTGGCTACACCGCCGTTGTACTTGAGCGCGCGGACGGTCGCAACCAGCACGATGCAGTCCGGAGCCAGACCGGCCTTGCGGCACTTGATGTCCATGAATTTCTCAGCGCCGAGGTCAGCGCCGAAGCCTGCCTCCGTGATGGCAATATCGCCCAGTTTGAGTGCCAGCTTGGTTGCCTGCACGCTGTTGCAGCCGTGCGCGATATTGGCGAACGGACCGCCGTGCATCAGACAGGGCGTGCCCTCGAGCGTCTGAACCAGGTTGGGCTTGATGGCATCCTTCATCAGTGCCGTCATGGCGCCCTCTGCATGCAGGTCGCGTGCGTAGATCGGCTTGCCGGTATAGCTGTATGCCACCAGAATATCACCGAAACGCTTTTTCAGGTCGTCCAGATCAGCGGCCAGACACAGGATAGCCATAACCTCGGACGCTACGGTGATCATGAAGTGGTCCTCGCGCGGCACACCGTTCACCTTGCCGCCCAGACCGATGGTGATGTTGCGGAGCGCACGGTCGTTCATGTCCATTACGCGGGTGAACACAATACGGCGCGGATCAATGTTCAGCAGATTGCCCTGCTGCATGTGGTTGTCCAGCATGGCGCACAGCAGGTTGTTTGCTGCCGTGATGGCGTGCATATCGCCGGTAAAGTGCAGGTTGATGTCCTCCATCGGCACGACCTGCGCGTAACCGCCGCCTGCTGCGCCGCCCTTGATGCCGAATACCGGGCCGAGCGACGGCTCGCGCAGTGCGATAATAGCGTTTTTGCCCTGTTTGCACAGTGCCTGACCCAGACCGACCGAGGTCGTGGTCTTGCCCTCGCCGGCAGGCGTCGGGTTGATGGCGGTAACGAGGACCAGCTTGCCGTTTTCCTTGTCCTTCACCTTGGTCCACACGTCTGCGGACAGCTTTGCCTTGTACTTGCCGTACAGCTCCAGATCGTCGGCATCCAGACCGGCAGCAGCGGCAACCTCGGTGATCGGGCGCATCTGACAGCCCTGTGCGATTTCAATATCGGATAACATGAAATTCCTCCTCTATTTTGCAGCGGGTAACATAATATATTCATTATATCAATACTTCGTCCGGTTTTCCATACAAGCACGCGAAAAATTTGCCGAAATTGTTACTCGCAAAGCGGGGTGTGTTGTGGTATCATATAGAAATGTAATTGAGAATGGAAAATGAATAATGAAAATGAATGTGGCAGTGCAAAGCACTGCAATTTAATTCCGCCGCTTTGCGGCGATACATTGATTTCCGATTCTCAATTCTCAATTTCCATTTTGAAAGGGAGGGGTTTGATGGATACTGCTCGTTCCATTGTACACTCTGTTACGCATTATATCAAAAACACCGACCTGTATCTGATGCTGCTGGGACTGGTCTGCTCGATCTACGGCATGCTCCTCATTTACTCGGCAACGCTCAATCCGGTGACGGCGCTGGACGGCTCGACGAAAAACCTGTATGTACAGGGTGCCGCGATCATTCTCGGTCTGGCGGCGTTTGTCGCGCTCAGTCTGATCGACTTGGAAAATCTGGGCGACCTATGGAAAATATTTGTGATCGGCAACATTCTGCTGCAGTTTCTGCTGTTTACGCCGCTCGGCACCGAGGTCAACGGCCAGCGTGCATGGCTCAATCTGGGCGTGACAAGCCTGCAGCCGGGTGAGCTTGGCAAGCTGATCTTCATCTTCACGATTGCCGCGCACATGACCGAAATACAGGATCATATCACCGAATGGCGCGGACTGGTTTCGGTCGGCCTGCACACGCTGGTAATGATGGGGGCGGTCGTGCTTTCGTCGGGCGACACCGGCATGGCGATCCAGTACCTGATGATCGCGGTTATCATGCTGTTCTCGGCCGGTCTGCCGCTCAAGTGGCTGGGCATTGCTGCCGGAGTCGGTATCGCAAGCGTGCCGATCCTGTGGAATTATGTGCTCAAGGATTACCAGAAAACGCGAATCCTCGTGCTGTTTGACCCGTCCATTGACGTGGAGCAGTCCCGACAGGCGACCTACGGCAAGATCGCCATCGGCTCGGGGCAGTTTACCGGTCAAGGCTGGACCAACGGCACGATGACCCAGATGCAGTATGTGCCGGAGAACCAGACCGACTATATTTTCTCGGTAGCCGGCGAGGAACTGGGCTTTCTCGGCTGTCTGCTCATCATCATCCTGCTGATGGCGCTGATTATCCGTCTGTTTTATGTGGCGTACCGCGCCTCCACGCCGTTTTCGGCGCTGATTGCGGTCGGCGTAGGCGGCATGCTGCTGTTCCAGACCTTTATGAATATCTTTATGAATGTCGGTCTGCTGCCTGTCATGGGCCTGACGCTGCCGTTCTTCTCCTACGGCGGTACGTCCATCGTTACCATGTTCGCCGCGCTCGGCATCGCCGCAGGCGTCAGAATGCGGGAAAAGCCAAGCTGGCTGCAGAACTGATATTGGCATCCCGTCCTATGCATACATTGCAAATGCCAGAAAGGATTTTGTAAAATGACCAGACAACAAGCATGGGAGCTTCTTCGCAGGTACAACGCGGAGCCGTTCCATTTACGGCATGCGCTGACGGTTGAGGGCGTCATGCGCTGTTTTGCGGAGCAGCGCGGCTATGACCCGGAATTCTGGGGCATTGTCGGTCTGCTGCATGACATTGATTTCGAGCAGTGGCCGGAGCAGCACTGTGTCAAGGCATCTGAGCTGCTGCGCGAAGGCGGTGCAGACGAGAGCATTATTCACGCGGTATGCAGCCACGGATGGGCGATTTGTGTGGACATCAAGCCGGAGCACGAGATGGAAAAGCTGCTGTATGCAGCCGATGAGCTGACCGGCCTGATCGGTGCGGCGGCGCTCATGCGCCCGTCCAAAAGCGTGCAGGACATGGAGCTCAAGAGCCTGAAGAAAAAATACAAGGATAAAAAGTTCGCGGCAGGCTGCTCGCGTGAGGTCATCGAGCGCGGCGCGGAGCTGTGCGGACTGACGCTCGAGGAGCTGTGGCAGCAAACGCTGGACGCCATGCGTTCCTGCGAGGATTCCATCAACAGGCAGATGGAAGAGATTTAAGGCAACACCGCACAATTAAAGCGGCGGTGCTTTGCGGAAATTTTGTGTCCTGACTTTGTTGCAGTTTCACGGTAATACATCAAGTATTACCGCAAAACTGTGCCTCGTCAGTACGCAAAATTTACTCGCAAATCACTCTTGTTCAATTATGCGGTATTGCCTTAACGAAATATTGTACTTATATGGAATAATCGGGGCATTTGTAATATTACAAATGCCCCGGTTTCGCCATATTTCGTTGAAATGTGCCATGTTTTGTGGTAAAATACCATCAAGAATGCCCACGGCGGGCATGCAGGAAAGCAACCCGCCGGCGAAACAGCATGGAGGTTCAAGAATGCGTTTCAAACGAATGATCGCGGCATTGCTTAGTGCGGCGATATATATGACAGCGGGTGCGGCAGCCGCAGAATTGCCGCAGGATGCCGCGGAGACAGAGACCACAGCCGTCACGACCGAGACTGCCGCCGAGCGGGATCTGACACAGGATCTGCCGCAGGCGAGAGCAGTCGTCAGCGCGGCAAAGACCACGCACGCGTTTCAGCTCAACGGCAAGGCGGTGACCAATCCGCAGGCGTACTTAATTAACAAGTATAATTATTTCAAGCTGCGCGATGTAGCGTATCTGCTGCGCAACAGCACCGCAGAATTTGAGGTAGGCTGGGAGAAGTCCACCAACGTTATCACCCTGACGACCGGCAAGAATTACACCGCGGTCGGCGGAGAGCTGAACACGAAGGCACTGTCCAGCGCGGCAGGCAAACCCACCACGGCTATCGTCAAGGTGAACGGCAAAAAGGTTTCGTTTGACGGTTACATCATCAACGGAAACAACTACTACAAGATTGCTGATATGGCGGCCGCACTCGGCTTTACGGCGGATTATGACGTACCCAGCCGTACGGTTACGCTCAAAACACCGACACCTGCACCGACTCCGGCTTCGTTCACGACCGGTGTGTACCGCGTCAATGTCCATTCGGCGCTGACCGTGCGCAGCGGTCCGGGAACCGGCTATTCTGAGCTGGGCGAGTACGCAAAGGACGCACTGGTTATCGTGGACAAGCTGTCGAACGGCTGGGCGCACCTGCTGGACAGCGCAGGCGGCAGCGGCCGTTACTGCAGCGCGGACTATCTGGTGCGCGTAAGGGATTACAATGCGGCGGTCGATAAGCAGACCGAGCCGACTGTCTCCCAGCCGAGCACACCTTCGACGCCGAGTACGCCGTCGACTCCTGACGAGCCGACAACGCCGACTGAGCCGACAACACCGGACACGCCCGCCGAGACGTTCACAAGCGGTGTGTACCGTGTGACCGTGGATTCCGAGCTGTCTGTTCGCTCGAGCCCGCGCACATCCGGCACGCTGGTCGGCGTGCTGAAAAACGGCGCGGAAATCGCGGTTGACAGCATCAGCAACGGCTGGGCGCATATTATGGATAACTCTTCGGGCAGCGGCCGCTACTGCAGTGCGGCTTACCTGACGCGCGTGCGCGACTACGTCAGCGGCGACGAGG
>OGXW01001180.1_pt1 | contig 19981 bp, 21 predicted proteins | sample 1576341 | NCBI WGS metagenome assembly OGXW01 (sample SAMEA3541592, study PRJEB24748) | human gut metagenome | biome: human gut; feature: human-associated habitat; material: faeces | place: China | collected 2012
ATCGAGGATTAAAAGCATCCCGCAGAGTATAAAAGAAAGCGTGTGAGAGACATTGGGGTCTGACCCTCTTACAATTTTCTTGGCATTGGAAAATTTGCAGAAGATCATAGCAAATAAGCAGACACTTTTTCAACGTGCATTTCGGATGGACAGCACAGAAGTTGAAATTACAGATGAAAAAATAAATTTCACATGGTTTCTATACACAGTGGATGGAGATGAGATTACAGCCTACACGCAATTTATCTCAAGGCTGTGTGATATGGCAAGAGATGCAAAAAGAGTTTCATCAAAGCCGACTGAAACGGACAATGATAAATACGCTTTCCGCTGTTTTCTGCTCAGACTTGGCTTTATAGGAAAAGAGTATAAGACGGCGAGAAGGATTCTGCTTAGAAATCTTACGGGAAATTCAGCATTCCGCTACGGAGAGTAAGGATAAAATGACATGGGTGTCGGTGCAGACCGATGCCCTTTTTCTATGGAAAAACAGTTGGGGCAACTTGTGGCAGATGATTTAGGTTATTCTTATAGAGCCTATATAGAAAATAACCTATATTACTTGCCACATCTTGCCCCAGTGTGAAAACAGCCGTGGTCACGCCCAGCGGTTATCATTTTCTTCCTGTATCTTTCTGCGATAAGCAGTGCGGGATTTTCTACGGTTTCGTTCTCTTTTACATTCTGGATTGTCACAGTATTTTTGGCGGTTCCCGTTTTTGATGAACAGACGGCCGCAACACTCACAGGTGGCAACGCCCACACGGTCGGCATAAGCAATGGGGTAATCTGTAGGGATAGATACATATTGCGACAGAGCGAATCGGGCAGCATCAAAAACAGAATGGAAATCCGGCATGACCTTCAATTCTCCATTTTCATCCAGTCCCAACTTCATGGTTACGCCACTCATTTTATTTAGGTAAGCTGATATTTTACCGAGGTGTTTCTGCATAGGAAACGAATTAAAATATGCAAATTCATTTGTCCATGTGATCTGTGCAAGATCCGTGGAAACGTCAAGCCGTTCCAGGCACTTTTTGAACATAAGAATTACAAGGGTATCCCGTTCCAGGCTTTCGAGATCTTTCCGCATGGTGTGAACATCAAACGTAAAATTACCAAGAATGTTAGTGGAAAAATCCCAGTATTCCGTATCCTTTTCAATATCCCATCGATATTCTTCGATGTCCTCAGAGGCATAGTAGGGGTGTGCGTATTGCTGACACCAAGAAATGATATCATCGGCAGCAGTGTAGTCATCTTTTCCACGGATACTCTGGTATAGGTTATTCAGAGAAAGCCAGAGCTCATTTCCGTCCAAGCCGTATCCACGGTTGAGTTTCGGAACATCGCCCTTGCCCAGACAGGCGGTGATTACGATTTTTCCATTCTGTTCTGTCTTTTCATAGTATTTGAAAGTTGCGGTCAGCCGTGCATCCGCACTCATTTTCCCCAAACTGAAATCTTCGTTCATATTCTACCTCCATTCTTACCGATAGAACTTGCTTTCGGTACGAGTTCTTACCAATAGAAAATAGCCTTTGGTAACATTATAAAGTATACTGTGATAGAAAACAAGAGCAATTCATGTTTGGAATGCAGAGAGGAGGATGGCTATGGATAAAGTCACGATGAGAGTACAGGAAATGGCAATGCAGATGGGAATCAGTCTGAGCAAAGCGTATGCACTGACCAGAGAAGCGGATTTTCCAATCGTCCGTGTAGGCAAGCGGGTATTGGTTCCTGTTTCCGAATTTAAGGTGTGGTTATCGGCAAGAGCCACGGAGAAATGATACGTCAGAAAATAAGCGGGGAAGGAGGAGCACAGAATGTATGAGAAACTTCCGGAACAGTTGAAAAAAGACGGACGGTTCTGTCTGTGGAAATATGAAGAAAGAAACGGACGCATGACAAAAGTGCCGTATCAGACAAATAGCAGAAAAGCGAGCAGTGCCGATAAAAATACCTTTTCGGATTTTCGATTGGCAGTCAATGCAATGGATGGTTATGACGGAATCGGTATGGGTGCATTTGATGATTTCTGCATGGTAGATATCGACCGTTGCGTGTTTGGTGGAAAGCTGACACAGATGGCAGAAGACATCGTGGAGAGAATGGACTCCTATACAGAATTCAGCCCCTCCAGCACGGGAGTCCGCATAGTATGTAAGGCATCTTCCCTGTCTTATGATACGGGCAGATATTACATCAATAATCAGAAACTTGGTCTGGAAATCTATGCAGCAGGGTGACAAAGAAATTCTGTACTCTGACAGGAAATGTGATCCGTAACCGTGGTGTTGAGGAGCGAAGCACTGAAATTGGGGAAATACTGGAAACTTATATGCTCCGTCCGATTTCTGAGAAAAAGAACGATGTACAGGATATTCCCGGCAGTTATCTGTCCGATGATTCCGTGGTCCGCTTGGCATCGGATTCCAGACAGGGCGAAAAGTTCAAAGCCTTGTGGAATGGAGAAATACTGGAAGGAAAATCCCACAGCGATGCGGATATGTCGCTTGCAAGTATCCTTGCATTCTGGTGTGGCGGTGACACAGGGCAGATGGACAGACTGTTCCGAAAATCGGGATTGATGCGGAGCAAGTGGGACCGTGTGCAGAGTGGCTCAACCTACGGCGCATTGACGATGGAAAAGGCAGTGGCACAGGCATTGGATTTCTACAGACCTTATGCAAGGACATCAGCAGAGAGTGATTTTGATGATATGCTGCAGAAGCTGATAGAACTGAATGTGTCGGATAACAGCAGATACCCGTGGAATGACAACGGCTCAGGCAGATTGTTTGCGGATGTGTATAAAGATATCGCAAGGTATGTGCCGGAAAGGAAAAAGTAGTATGTGTATGACGGAACCCGGTGGATTCCGGACATTGGCGGACTGCAAACAATGGAGCTTGCAAAATCCCTTGCGGACAGTCTGGTCAGATATGCCCTGACAATTACTGATGAACGTATAAGAAAGGACTATCTGGAATATTCTGCGAAATGGCAGAGCCGGAATTACCGTAACACGTATATCAGTGATGCCCAGAGCGTGTATCCGATTGCAATGTCTGAGTTTGACCGCAATGTTTATTACCTGAACTGTCAGAACGGAACACTGGATCTACAGACGGGAGAGTTCCATCCGCATACACCACAGGACAAGCTGACCAAGATTGCAGGGGCGGCCTATGATCCGAATGCAAAGAATCCACGTTTTACCAGATTTGTTTCAGAGGTGATGAGTGGGGATACGGAGAAAGCAAGGTTCATGCAGAAAAGCCTTGGTTACGGTCTGACAGGTGATACCCGCTATGAATGTATGTTTTTCTACTACGGTGCAACCACCAGAAATGGGAAAGGGACTCTGATGGAAAGCACACTTCATGTGACGGGAGATTACGGTTTGACTGTCCGACCGGAAACGATTGCTGCAAAACCGTCTGCCAACAGCCAGAATCCGACAGAGGATATTGCACGTCTTACCGGAGTGCGGTTCACCAATATCTCAGAGCCAAGGCGGGGATTGGTGCTGAATGAAGCACAGATCAAAAGCATGACGGGAAATGATACATTGAATGCCAGATTCCTGCATGAAAACAGTTTTGATTTTAAACCACAGTTCAAGTTGTATGTAAATACAAATTATCTTCCGGCTATTACGGATATGACACTGTTTTCGAGCGGACGTATCGTAATCATTCCCTTTGATAGACATTTTGAGGAATGGGAGCAGGAACAGAATCTGAAAGCAGAATTTTCCAAGCCGGAGGCAGCAAGTGCCATTTTAAACTGGCTGATTGAAGGCTACACCATCTTGAAAGAAGAAGGTTTCGCTCAGCCAAAAGCAGTAAAAGATGCCACCATGTCCTATCAGCATGACAGCGATAAGACGGAACTTTTTGTGGAGGAATTTCTGGACCAGGAGAAGGATGCGGAATGCCGGACGTCGGCAGTGTATCAGGCATACCGCAACTGGTGCAATGACAATGGATATTTTGCGGAGAACAGCCGGAATTTTAATCAGGCACTCCGCACAATCGGTACGGTAGTCCGCAGACGTCCGAGGGATGGTGGAGAAAAAACCACACTTTTAACAGGATATCGGCTCTTGTGCAGAGATTTCCTCTGCTGAGAAAAAAGGAGGAGTAGACAAAAATTGAATAAAGTTTACCGTCACTGGTGGCAATGGCTCATGAACGAACCATAGTCACCTTTTTTTGTTGCAGAAAATCAAATAAGAATGGAGGTTTATCATGAGAAAATATAAATTGTGGAGCAAAGAGTTGGAACTGACTTTCTGGATATCGAAAGAAGAATGTGAAAGAGGATATTTGAGAAGTAATGTTTTCAATATACGTCAGCTCTTTATGGTGTATAGAAGTTAAGTATTCTATATGAAACAAACTAAGGCAGTGTTTTTCAGCATTAAAAAGGGATGAAAAGGAGCTAAAATTGGAGTATAATAAAAATATATACTGAAAAATGACTATATTGCGTATTAATTGGAGAAATGATATTAGGATGATAGAAATTAAAGTATTGCAAGCACATCAAGGAGATTGTATATGGGTAAGATGTATATCTGAGAAAACAGTTAATATTGTTATTGATGCAGGTACTTCAACATTTAAAAAGGGTTTTAGAAATCTTGTAAAGGAAATCAACAACAAAAAAGAAAGAATTGATTTGTTAGTTTTTTCACATATAGATGATGATCATATAAAGGGATGTATTCAATATCTGCAGGAAAAAGGGAAAAAAATTATTGATAAAGTCTGGATTAACGGAAGCGGCAGTCGAGTATATTCTGATATGCAAGAACATTCAGTAAATAATGTATCAAATCTAGTTACTTTAATTATGGAAAAAAATATTCCGATAGAAACACCTATTCTAGAAGGAAAAGAATATGTGTTTTGTGGAGGAAGGATTAAAGTAATTGGTCCGACAAAGAATGAAATGTTAAAAGTAGCAACGAAGATAGAACATAGCAATCAGGTTACTGAACATGCGGGTTATAAATATGTAGGAAATATAATAGATGTCCAAGATAAATATCAACCAGATTTATCTGATTCAAACAAAGCATCAATTATCATGGTTGTTGAGTTTGAAAATAAAAAACTTCTTTTTACAGGTGACAGTACATCTGAAAATATTATTAAAGCCGTTGATAAATATTATCCAGGGGATAAGTTTGAAGTGGTAAAATTACCTCATCATGGAAGTCCACGCAATATATCTCGAGAACTAATACGGAGATTAAGTACAAACAAATTTATCATATCTACGAATAAAGCTTTAGAAAAGGTTGTTTTATTCCGTTTTGCTGAAGAAAGAAAAACTACGGAACTGTTGTGCAATTATGAGTGGTGGGCAACAGGATATTTCACGGAAGATGATATAAAAAAATATTTTGACACCAATAGAATCGTAATGAGATATATAGGAGAAGAAAAAATAATATTGTGATGAAGGAACAGATAGAAGAACTAAAAAGATACGCAGTTAGGTTAAAATCTGGAAACAATAATTTGGGTAGTGGAGTATTGTGGAAACCTAAACTGTGTCAGAAACATAAACTATATGTTTTTACAGCAGCGCATGTAATAAAAAATCATGAAGATATAAGGGTTGAATTTGAGCGTGATGGCAAAACGGTAGAGTTGCCTGCTGATGAATTTATCATATCAAATCAGTATCAAAAAGAAGGAGAATGGTGGGATGTGGCTATTATTCCTATAGATTATAATTATCAGGAACTTCCTAGGTATAGAGTTGCTGAATTAAGTTATGATTTGAATAAGATTTTAAAAAATCCCCAATTGGTAATGGTAGGATTTCCGCAAGAGGGATATATAGATAAGTCTTTTAGATTATCTATGGATACACTGGAATGTGAGTATGAAGATGTTGATAAATCAATAGAGACTATAAAATATAAATTTGTGGTTCCTAATATTGATAATTCAGATAAAAATTTGGAGCTTGGAGGATTTTCAGGAGCTGGAATTTTTACACAAATTGACTCGGAAATTGTTTTGTTGGGAATACATAAAGGCGCATTAGGAGAAAATGCGGCGAGAGGAAATTTACTTGGAGCAACAGCTGATTTTATAAGAAAAATGTGTCATGAAAACAATTGTGATACTCCAGAAAAACCAGGGGAAGTTAATGGAAATCTTTTGGATCGAAAGCAGTTTTTTATAGATGAAATATTGAGCGATTTGGAAGAAGACGATTATGAGAAAGTGTCTATTTTGCTTGGAGATATATTAAAACAAGATATGGTGGAAATGATTAGCAGTGCTTTTTGCAATTATTGCGAAGAATGCGAATATAAAACAAACTATCATCGTTGTATATATTTTAGAGGCTTCTTACTGATACTAGCAGTTTTTTTGAAAATAGTTGATGAAGACACGAATTTGCTATCACCTCGAATAGGTAAAATGAATGAAATTCCCATATATTTTGTGTGTAGTGAAGGTAAAGGTGTTGCAAATAAAGATCAGCAGACGCAGTTAAAATTAAGTCATTTTATTTATGCTTTAAAATTGGAGAGAGATTTATCTTATAAATTAGAAGATGGTTGTATTATTGTATGGGGATCTGAGAGAACACCTAGAGATAATCAGAGAAAGTGTGGTTATTCGGAGTATAAAAATGTGTTAAGAGATATTACGCATATTCCGGGAAATGGGTTGGATATAACATGCGTTTTTTCAGAACCTAAACCAACAGTTATTATTCATATTAATGAAATCATAAATATGTTGCGTGAGGGAAAATTAAACCAATTAAAAGAAAATTTTGATAAATATATTGAGGAATTAGGGAAATGATAGAATATATTTGTATAGAAGATGAGGAAGAATTGAAAGATAACATTTCTGATAGTGGAAGTAAAGTAGTACACATGAAAAGAGAAGTTAATGGGTATTTTATCCATGTTATATGTTGCCAGTTTTCTGACGTAAAAGAGTTGGAAAACAATTGGGAAGAACTGGTGACTAATGTAGCCGATATAGTTCAGAAAAAGTTGAAAGAACTAATTGAAATATTTAATATATATATCATTTTCTTTCAGGTGGGAATCGATGAATTTGTGGTAGATAAAATAGAACAAAATAAATATTCTTCTAGAAAGTTAGTAATAAATCAAAAAATGCCAGAGGATAGGGACGAGTTAAAAAATATAATAAGTAGAAAATTATTCGAGCTTGATATAGAAAAGGATAATAGTAAGCCAAACTTTGTTATAAAAGAAATGGATTTTCTGAATGATAGTGAGAGCGAAAATCGTGAATTTGCCATGGAACAATATATTGAAAAGAGAGCTGAGGGGGAATATCAATGAAAAAGATTAGTAAAATTACCTTAGAGAATTTCAGAGTTTTTTCGGGGAAAAACGAAATAGATTTTAACAACTCTGATAAAAAGCCGGCGGATTTTGTTTGTATATATGGAAAGAATGGATTTGGAAAAACATCATTATTTGATGGTTTCGAATGGTTTTTTACAGGTGAAATTCACTTACTAGCAAAAGATTTAAAAAGTAATGTATCAAAATATATAGGAGATATTTTAAAATGTAAATATGCAAAAGATGGGGAGAAAGCAGGGGTTGGTATTCAATATTCTGATGGAGAAAACGGATATCGGACTGTTATTAGGAGAACAAATTCTGCCAATGATTATGGAAAGGGAAGAACAAATGGTGTCTGCAAAGAAATGATTGACAAAAAGCAGATTTTACCTCATAGCAAAATAGATAGCTTTGTATATGCAACTAAGCCATCAGATATGTATAACGAATGGGGAAATTTTTGGGATCCAGATAATAAACAGCGTGAAATTTTTGAGTCTGTTTATAATGTTTATAAAAAAATTTGCAATGAAATTAAGGATTATACTGAACAACTTGGAGAGTTAGAGAATAAGTTAAAACAATTGAATATAGAGCAGAAAGTTGGAGATTATAATAAATCTGTGGAATCCTATAATCGTCTGTTGGTGAAAGGCATTCCTGATTTGCCATATATAGAGTATTTTAAAAATAATAAAATTAATATAAACAGCAACTTATTTAGCAAAAAAGCAGCGAAACAATTAAGTACTTATATATCAAATCAAAATTTGGTAAACAGTCAGTGTAAATTTTTGCAAGATTATTTCGAGGACTATCAGAATTTTATAGGCTTGCAACAAGAGATGTCAAATAGGAAAAAGAGATGGGAGAGAATAATTTCTAAGTGCCAGAAAAAAAGAGAACTTCTATTACAGGCAGAAGATTTTGAAAACAAGGAAAAAAAATATATAGAGAGTAGAGATAAGCTTTTAGCGGAATTTGATAAGTCATGGTTTGATGATTATCAAAAATATATTAGAATAAAAACTAAATATCAGATTCTAAATGAACAATTAGAAAATAAAAGAGCAGAAATGCAAAAAGTCAGCAATCATATTGAGGATTTAAAAAAAAGTATAGAAAATTGTAGTCGAAAGAAGAATAGTGTGTTAATTAAATGTGAAGAATGGAAAAAACAAATTAAAGCACTAGACATACAGGAAAAATCCCTATTCAAAGAGGATACATTGAATAGTCTTAAAGAAAAGAAGGAAAAGGTTGATGAACAAAGACAAATATATGAAAAAGAATTGTTTTATTTGAATAAAGCATCTGTAGGAGAGTATGAGAAATTTATAGAATCATTAACTTCAGATGAGTTATTGCTATATCACTGGATAAAGGAATGGGATGAAAATGAAAAAAAACTTAAAGGAGTATTAAATGCTTCCAGATTAAAGGAAAGAGATGCAAAATATAGATATGAAACAATGCGGGAAAATGTCAATAGCTTGGACAATTTACTGACATTAGCTAAAAAAGAAATTCAAAAAAACGATACATGTATATGTCCGGTATGTAAGAGCAAGTTTGGTGATCAAAAAGAATTATTGGGCAAGATTGATATGTCTGTTCAGCGAGACACTTTATTAATGCTTAAAACACAATGGGACTCTGCTATTGAGATACTAAAAAAAGCGGAAGATGATTATAGAATGGGCTGTGAGGACATTAAAACATCAATAAATACCAAGGCATATACAATCGAACAGTTGATTGTTAGTTGCGAGCAAGAAAGTATTCGATATAAAAAAGAATGGAATGAAAAGCAGGAACTTATTCAGGAAGTTAAAGAAAAAAAAGAAAGATTGAAGCAAGCTGTAAATCAAGATATGGAGATAGATATTGGAAGGCTTTCGGTCGAATCTGTGGAAAATGCATGTGAAAAAAGTTTATCTATAATAGATCAGATGTTGATTGAAAATGAGAATAATATAAAGGAACAGCAAAAAAAACAAGAGAGTTTTTTGAAAAAAATTAAACAGAATGAGATTTTAGCAGATGAATTTAGAAAAGAAATAGAGGATTTTAGCAGTAATTCTTCCAATCTGCAAAAGCGGGAAATTATGGAGCAGAGAAAGATATTTTCATATGAGGAATTTCAAACAATAATTGAGGAATATAAGGACAAAATACAACAATGTGAGTCCGAAAAAAAAGAAGTACAAGACATGCTAAAAAAGTATAATATATATTATACGGATAATATTGAAAAATACCGATCCCTCTTGGAAACAAAGAAAATTGAATCTGCAGATTGGGTAGAGCGTTATGAGCAATATAAGGAAAAGCTTTTTCAAAAGCAAAATATATCAAAGAAAACTATTACATTGTATCTGAAAAAGGTTGATTTTAATATTAATACAGCTCAAGAAAAACTAAAGATTTGGAATGAATGTATGAGCGATGTAATAGTAAAAGATTTTGTTAATGAATATAATCATATAATTGAAGAGAAGGTGGAACTACAGCAGAAGAGAACTTTTAGCGAAAATAAAGAAAAAATTGCAAAAGATATTTTTCAGACTGTGAGAACTCAGTTGGAGGAGCATATAAAGAAAGCATTTGGGGGTGTTACAATCAGTCAAATATATTCGAAAATAGAACCTCATAAGCGATTTACAAAATTACAATATAAAGTAAGTATTAACGACAATAGCGCTCCAGAACTGTATATGAAAGTGTTAAACAGCAAAAACGAAGATATTATGCCAGAATTGTTCTTCAGTTCTGCTCAACTGAATACTGTAGCATTAAGTGTATTTCTCGGTGGGGCATTGTCTGCTTCAAATCCAAAGGTTAATACTATTTTTATTGACGATCCAATAGGGCACTTTGATGACTTAAATGTACTTTCTTTTATTGATGTCCTGAGAATAATTATAAGTGAAACAGATTGGCAGATTATTATTTCTACGCATGAAGAAAGCTTTTACGAAATTATGAAGGTTAAGTTAAATCCAAAGTATTATAATTCAAAATTTTTGATATTTAAGGATGAAGGGAATGTTGAGGAAGATGTAAAGGTGTAAATTAGAATGTGTATATTTTTCAAAAATTATTAGGAAACATAGAAATAGACTTATGTGAGACCATTTTGGATGAACTATATAGAATTATTAGAAAACACCGTTTCAGAGGCAGATTTCCAAAAGGAAATAAACTTCTGAAACGGTGCTTTTTTCGTAAGCGATGAATAATCACCCGTTCACGACCTCCAGGGAACCTCAAATGTTTAGGTTCCCACGATTTTCCGGTCTTACGTTTTCGATATCTGTTATGCCTGTGCATCTTTCCTTTATGAAATCACTCCATGGCATCAGCTTTTCTATGCCTGCGGGCTCATCCTTGTAGTCCGGCATATACAGCAGCAGAGCGTACAGATATTGAAAGATGTTCAGGCCATTCGCCTTTGCTGTTTCTATGATACTTAATACGATTGCACTTGCTATTGCCCCGTTGGTAGTATCATGAAACAGAAAGTTCTTACGCCCGGTCACATAAGTTTTTGCCCGGCGTTCTGCTGCGTTATTGGAGATCTCACATCTTCCATCCAGCAGATAATTCATAAGGGTTTCCTTATGGTTAAGAGCATAGTTCACTGCCTTTTCTAGTTTGCTCCCTCCTGCAGGATCCAGTGTGTCCAGCCAGCTCCAGAATTCATTCCAGACAGCCGGTTCTTTTTCCTGGCGTCTCTGACTTCGCTCTTCTGCTGGAAATCCTTTGTAAAGACGTTCCAGGTAAAAGAGGCGGTTACAGAATGCGACACCCTTTTCGGCAGGAAGCAGCTTCTCATCTGCAGCAGTCCCTTCCGGCGGTTCCGTGATCTCCTGTTCGGAATTGATATCCAGCAGCTTCAGGTTTTTCTGACGGGCTTTTGGGACTGCCTCAAAAAACTTACGTCTACAGTGGGCGAGACAGCATACCAGGATAACGTCCTCGATCCTTCCGTATGCAGCATATCCATCGCAGTGGAGCAGCCCGGTAAAACCGGACAGGAATTCAATCGGATGATCCCCGCTACGTCCTGGCCGATAATCATACAGGATAATGGGCGGTAGCCCATCCGTCCCGCTCAGATAGATCCACATATAGGATTTTGAGGTGGCACTTTTCCCTTCTTCATGAAGGACCTGGCATGGGACTTCGTCGGCATGGAGTACCTCCCTCTTCAGAAGTTCCTGATGCAGGACCTCATAGACCGGAAGGAGATAGTTCAGCGCACAGTAGTTATACCAGTGTGCCGCCGTTTCCCTTGGGACAGGCACTCCTTTTTCAAGCCAGTCCTTTGACTGCCGGTAAAAGGGAAGGTGCAGGAAGCTTTTCTGGTACATGACAGTTGCAACCATATCTGGTGAAGCGGGGCTGTGTGCAAGAAGCGGCGTTGGTGTTTTCCCTTCCAGGATGGTCGTCTCATCTTCTTCACGGCATACCGGGCAAACAAGGGTTTCCTGCATATACCGTACCCGGACGACCTTTGCTGGGGTGATGCGCAGCTCTTCCCGGACAAACTTATAGCCCAGATGTTCCATTTTGGAATCACAGTCCGGACAGATACGTTCTTCTTCCGGGATATCACATGGAACTTCTACTACGGGAAGGGCCTCGTACAGATCGGCACGGACGGATTTCTTCTTTCTGACCCGTTTATGCTCTTTTACAATTGTCGTTGGCTCCGCCTCTGGGACGGTTTCTTCTACTGGTTGGGAAGCCTTTGTCTTTTCACTGGATGATCCAAAGAGCTTCCGCTTCAGCTCATCCAGTGTTTCATTCAGGTTTGCAATGGTACTGCGCAGATCCTTTATGGTTGCTCTCAGGTCAGTGATCGTCTGTTCCTGTTCTTTATTCGTTTTTAATAGAAGCTGGATCATTTCCTCGGCATCAAGCGGCATAGCGGTCTCCGTCCTTTGTTTTCTTACTACTATTATAAGAAAATATCAGCCAGATGGCAAACTGCCGGAAATGCTGGTACCGTCAATCTGACGGTATCCCATATGTGGATATCTCTCCCAAAAGAATAAGACTGCATACGGATTTTCCATCCTCTTTAGAAAGATATCCACATCCTTTCTGGCAGGAGACCTGTCCATCCAGACATCATCCACATGACACCTGGACAAAGAAGGTCTGACTGTGGATAACGGTAAGAGCACCTTTCCGGAACTGGAAATACAGGATCTTTAAATTCTCCGTTTTGCACAAAATATTAAAAATCCTTCTTTTTCCCACCGCTTTTGATCGCTTTGGGCTGATCGATAGAAAGGCCTTCCATAAGCCAGCGGAATTCCTGACGGGTCAGGAGCCGGGCTTCCGAAGCATTCCGGGGCCACTGGAACCTGCCGCTTCCATCAAGCCTTTTTTGCAAAAGTACAAACCCATCCTTGTCAAAATGCAATGCTTTGAGTTTGCGGCTGTCCCTTCCACAGAAAAGGTAAACCGCATTTGCGTAGGGATCAAGTTCGTAAACATCACGTATGATCGCCATGAGGCCATCAAAACTCTTGCGCATATCTGTCCGGCCGGTTATCACGAAGATCTTTGATACACCGGACAAGTCACCTAACAAAGGCACTGCAGCACAGACAGGATATTGGATATGGTCTCACGGTGTGCTGCATTTGTGATCTCGATCTGAATGCCATGGTATGCTATTTTTACAGCAGTATCAGAAGAGATCTCTGGAACAGCCGGGCTGACGGATGGACAGGGAACCGCTTCCCCAAAAGCCAGCTGGACAACTTCCTGCTTTCCTAAAAAAGTAGAATGAATAGGTTCCGGGATCGTACAGGCTTTCTTTCTGAGCCTTCGTATCTGGTAGTAAAAGTTACTTGCATGAATATGATGTTCCTCACACCAGCATTTGTCAGAGAGACCGCTGGAACGGCATTCCTGGATTAGGCTGAGCCACTCTTCATCGGTACGTCTTGGATTTCTTTGTGTCATAAGTATTCAACTCCTGTTCTTGTATTTGGAGTGGAATTAGCATAGATTCTCGGAACAGATTGAAGTAAAATGCTCCTAAGTGCCAAAACTGGAAGAGTAAGAGAGACCACTCCTTTGAGGAGATTATCTCACAAATTTGAGGAGATGAAAAACCGGGTGATTATTCATCGCTTACCATTCGCAAAACGAAGACTGACAAAGTCGACACATACATCATTTGCAAAACTCTCATGATGCAGGAATCTCTCAGATTTGTGACCTTCTATGATCTTGATCTGATGGACTTAAAAGCCCTTGGACGATTCCGTCAGAAAACCATTAAGCAGCAAACCCGCCTACTCTATGGGGTCAGACCCCAATGTTCCCTGTGTAGCCATTACATCTACCGAAATAAATTCACCTGCTTGTACAACATCTGATTTTTCATGGAAACGCAAATAACGTCCAGATACTTGGCATTCGACGCAAAGCGGACCATCCATGTTCTTTCTTTTCTCGGAGTAAGTGATTGGGAATTTTGTAACTTTTTTGTTCATGGGAAATCTTTATAGGGTCTGACCCCAATGCTAGCACAACACAGCAATGGCAGGATCAGGAGGCACTTCGACGCTTCCAGCTGATTTCACCGCTTCTCCAAACCGGGATGAATGATGCACAGTTCTTTATGGGGTCAGACCCCAATGTGGCTCTAGACAACAATGCCAGCGAACGTGCGATCCGTGGATTCTGTATAGGGAAGAAAAACTGGGAGATGATCGATACGGTCAATGGAGCCAATAGTTCAGCGATCATCTACAGTATCGCAGAAACTGCAAAGGCGAATAACCTGAAACCTTTCGATTATTTCGAATATCTGCTTACGGAGATTCCTAAACATGTAGATGACAAAAACACAGATTTTCTTGCAGAACTTCTGCCATGGTCAGATATGTTGCCCGAAAACATTAGAAAGCCGCAAAAAGCCAGCGGAAAATAAACAGACCGCAAAAGCGGTCTGCTATTTGTCAAGGTACTCGTATTCTACCGTTTACTTTCATAGGGTCAGACCCCTGGGTTCCATTACGTTTATAAAATTTTAATGGGGTCAGACCCCAAAATGAACATTTTCCCTTTGAATTTTAGCAAAAATTTAGGTTCTGCAGGCCTTTATGCTACTATTTTCTGGTTGTTGACATGCCATTGCTTCACGATCATATTTTTCTGCCTTTGTGACATTCATTTACACTCTCCAACTAGTTAGTGCATCTTACAATATTAGCTGCATAATCTATATTATAATTTCTCCTCTGAAAAACCAGCTAGTTTTTACGCATTTTCCAGAGTATTTCGTAAATGCATAAGTCAGTCCAGACAAGTAATTTAATATTTACTCATTGTCACTTACTGATCTCCACTCGTCTATTTTTCGCATGTATAGCAAAAAAGTCTCATAATATTAACATATCTCATTCTTGCAAAGCGAATACATCTACGGATCATTATAATTCCAATTCCGAATGAAATTATAAAAATTGTTTTTTCTTGTTCAAAGCAAACACCCCAGAATCCCAACGTCAAAAAATGTCCTCCTAAGAAAATTGTAAGGGGGTCTGACCCCAATAGTCGAACATAGTGTAGAAATACCCGGTGGATGAGAACGAAAAGAAGAAACAGATTGAAAAGTCATAGTATCTGGCATTCTTATTTTCTTGTGACTCCACGCATCTAAAAAACACAAACCCGATGTTCATTATAATTCATAGAGAACTAATAAGATCCTCTTTCAGTATATCTCACTTTCCAAGGGCATTATCAACGCTTGCTTCATAGATAGACAATGTCATCGCGATTCTATTTTTTGTTGCCAACTTATATCTAAAGTAAAATCCAATAGAAAGCACCCAGCAAATCACCCATTCAGATACCGTTAGAAGCCATTCGTTGCTTATATTATCCGGTTTAGATTCTACGATTGCAATTATAAAACTAATAACCGGCACCACAAAGAAGACACCCACAAGTAATTTTGATAAAGCCTGAGTTTCCCTCATTCGTTCTATTTTACCATCAAGCTTGTTTATGTGAAGATAATATATACAGTGTGCAAAAAAGGTTTTACCATAGTCTTTATATTTATCCTCGTCGTCCCATAGTTTCTCGTCTAAAACATTTAAATAGGCACTTGCTTTTTTGATAATAATTTTTTTCCTTGTCGGAGAAAAAATCGCATTATTCTTTCCTAGGCATCCTTCTACTAAATCTTGTTCATAGTGTTTTTTATCCTCTATAAACCAATCAACTGGACATTGTAAAAACGCTCCAATAATGTACGCAATAATTAATACACTGACAACCGTTAGAACTTGAACATCCGCTGTTTTTTTCCCTTTAAATAGCTCCAGCAATTTCCATGTAAAAAAAGGATATGAACATATTCCTTGAGCAAGGATAAATACCATTCCTGCAATTATTGGATTAAAAAAATCATATATACTAAATCGTTCTGTTAAATTCTCCATGCGTTAAATTTCCCACTGTTACTAATCACAATATATATTTTTTGCCTTTACCTTCACATCTCAGCCGATCCTTCGATCGTTGCCTGCTGCTCACCGCGTAGAGGTGTGTGATTTATCAAAAAGATTTTTGATTTGTACGAGCAGCGTAGGGAGCATCCGCTCCCAGTATATCACAGATCAGAGAACAAGTCAGCCTTGTACAGACCTTTTTCTAACATTTTCTTGAAGCTATCCTTTACCGCTGCCACATCTTCGTGGTAGGTCATGCCGTACCAGGTGTCGTTGCTCCGTAACACCTTCACGGACATCTTACCTTCGTCCAGCAGCTCACCGATGAAGGTCGGAATCAAGTACTCCGCTTTCAGCGGATTCTTCGTCACTTCTTTCTCAAAGAATTCCTTGAAGCCTTCTTCCAGCACTTCCAAAAAGTCAGGTGTCAGTCCCACATGTTCATGGAAAATCGTAAGGGGGTCTGACCCCAATAGTCGTCCTAGCCTGCTGAGTAATACCGAACTCTTGTCTCCACTCTTTGATATCAACCATAATATTGATCTCCGCTTCCAATATACGTTAATATTGGCGTGTAGTCAAGATTTGAACATTGCGTTCCAATTTTTTTCCATAATTGTAATATTTCGAAGTATAAGCGCTTTTCCTTTTTTAACTCGTTAAAGTGATGTTTGCAATTTAAAACTGGCATTTCCGCCAGTTTTAAATGTAATGTACACCCAGTGCACACGTTCTTAACAAGTCAACGTTCTGTAAGAAAATCGTAAGGGGGTCTGACCCCAATGAAAGCTCATTTGGATTTATAATCAGAAAATTCTTATCCAGATCCATGGTTGCCATATTTCCCAGAAGATCACCTTTGTAGCTTTCTACTTCCACACTTCTAATGTAAACAGGAATTCTTCCAACATTAACAATAGAAATTCTTAAATTGTGTCCATCCTCATCACTTCCCCAATATCCTGCCATTACGGTTAATTTCTTCTTATATGGCAGCGTGCCAACCTTCCAGGTGAAAAATATTGTTAATATGCTTGTAAGAATTGTTAACGTACATAATAGTGCTGAAAAAAATCCTTGATTTTCATTGCACCATTTTATCATGCATTCCAAATTTCGTATTCACTCCGTTTTTTCTTTGAATTGTCTGTCTGCCTTTACCGACATTCCTTTACGATATTCAACTCGTTGGTACGCCCCGCATCATAAACTGTATAATCCATGTTTTAGTCCTTCACTGAAAAACCAGCTAATTTTTTAGAGTATCTCATAAATGCGTAAATCAAGCCAGACAAGTGCTTTACCATTTACTCATGGTCGCTTACCGCTCTTTGCTTGTTTTTTCTCATATGTATAGCAAAAAAGTCTCATAATATTAACATATCTCATTCTTGCAAATCGGATACATCTATAGATCATTATAATTCCAATTATAAATGAAATTACGAAAATTGTTTTTTTCTGTTCAAAATAGCCCCCAAAAAGTCCCAGTGCCAAGAAATATCCCCCTACGCTCCGACTAAATCCATAAATTGCCAGTTGTTTATCCGTCTGTTCTATACCTCTTCCTTGTTTTATTAAATAATACCTACAACAATTGTATATCTCCTCCAATTCTAAATCTTTTTTTTCTATTTTCAAATATTGTTTTACATTTTTTTCCACTTTTTTTCGTTCGTACTCTGTCAGAGAATAGTGAGATACCTTTTCAGGATTTTTTGCTCCATATGCTATTGACAATACTTTTTGATTTTTATCAATAGCTTTATATATAAATGACGTTATCTCCTGCATACACACGCCAAATAAATAGCTGAAAACTAAAAAAACAAACGTCTTTTCTACGCCTTCTAATGGAAGAAATTCATATTTCCACACTCTCTCATTTACCCAAAGAGTAACTGTCACAATGCAACTTCCAGAAAGCAATACTGCAACTAAATCATATATTCCTAGTTTTTCAAATATTTCATTCATATCTCTATCCCCCCATTTTTAGCACTAAATTTTTTCTTATGGAATGTCCGAGGTCTGCCCCGATGTTATACACTTTGAATTATAAAATCGTAAGGGGGTCTGGCCCCAATGTCACAATAAGCCTCCCACTGAGTTGTTTTACCCACTCTGCCACAAGATTGCCCAGCAGTCCTGTAGCGTGTCATGTTTCCGACAACAAAAATCACAGCCGAAGATGCATTAATCTGACTGTTGAATTCAGCTTTCAAATCACATATACGGCAATCGGGTTCTTTCGATACACTTCCAGATGCCACTTGTGACATGTCAACAAAATCAACTCTGTGGTAATCATCATTTCCCCATTTATTTAGTTCATCAACCACATCTTTATCACCGTCAGTTTCCGAATAATCGGCACTGATATAAACTTGTTTTCTCATAGCTATCACTCCAATTTCTCTTCCACTTTTTTACATTTCCATTTCATTTTTTTGTCCTTCACATCTCAGCCGTCCATATAGACGTTGTCTGCTGCTCACCACGGAGAGGTGTGGGAAGATTTGAGCAGCTTACTGTGGGAAGATTCCCACAGTTGTTATTATACCAGTTCTCAATCTTATCTTCTACTATTTACCAGAAAACTTTTTCACTCGATAGACCACATAATACAATAGACCTCCAATGCCACCTCCTACTGTATTGTAGAAAAGGTCTGATAGCTGCCATGTCCCCAATCTCAAGAACAGTTGAAGCATCTCAATAGTGAACGAAAAGACAAAAGCAATCTTAAATCCTTTCCAGATCATCCGACACAGACTTACCTTTTTCATCCTCTCTTCAAATGTCCAGAACACCAGAAAAGTAAATGGAAGCATCAAAACCAAATTTTCAAAACATTCTGTCGTAAGTTTCTGTTCCCCATTTACCTCTTCCCAAATCCACCAGCCTCCCATAACGTCTGACAGCGGATTAGCCCACATATTTCGATTCAAAAGTGTTCTAAAAAGAATCATCACTGTAAAGAAGAAGAGTAGAAAGAGTTTGCGAAAGAATACTGATGTCTTAAAGTTTGCTATCCATGCCCTAAATGCCGCCTTTAATCCTTTTCCAGTGTTAATCGGGTGATACGCATAGAGATAGAGGAAACATAACAGCGTAGCAGACAGGACCGCATACCAGAAAGGTTGATACAGTGCTATCAGTACACTCATTATTAGCGATTTTACTATTTGCACATTTATCAGTCCCCCCTCTCAATAATCTCTACATGGTGCTAGAATATAAATAGTACAAGCCAAAATGAGAAATTCCAAATACACATAAGCATGATACAATAGAGGCATGCTGAAGGAGGATCTCATATGGCAAAGCAACATGACAAACAATTTAAACTTGATGCAGTCCAGTACTATCAGGATCACAAAGATCTCGGAGTACGTGGATGTGCAGAAAATCTTGGCATCGGATACAGCACATTAACAAAATGGCTGAAAGACTTCCGGGAATCAGGTGATATTCCTGTTCGTGGTTCTGGTAATTATGCATCTGATGAGCAGAAGGAAATTGCCCGTCTCAGACGTGAATTACGTGATGCCCAAGATGCACTTGATGTGTTAAAAAAAGCAATCAACATTCTGGGAAAATGACGGAAGCCATTTATCTCGAAGTGTCTGAGAAGACGGAAGCTGCCAAAAAGGCTGGACGCCGGGTTTCCGTCTCCGGAATGTTGAAATTTTTAGGTGTCTCTCGCTCAGGATATCTTGCATGGCTCCACCACGTACCTTCTGATACAGAAAAACGTCGTGAAGCTGTAAAAGCAAAAATACAGGATATTTATAATGATTCCAAGCAGAACTACGGTGCTCCGAAAATCACTGTAGAACTTCGAAAAACTGGTGAAGTCATTTCGGAAAGAACCGTTGGTACATATATGCGCCAAATGGGAATCCGTGCTCAGTGGAGCAAACCATGGACGGTCACCACAAAAGATTCCGATTTCAGCACTGAATTACAAAATATCCTTGATGAGCAATTTAATCCTGATCGTCCGAATACAGTCTGGTGTTCGGATATTACCTACATCTGGACAATAGATGGATTTGTCTATCTGACCAGTGTTATGGATTTATTTTCCAGAAAAATCATAGCCTGG
>OGXW01001181.1_pt1 | contig 19975 bp, 11 predicted proteins | sample 1576341 | NCBI WGS metagenome assembly OGXW01 (sample SAMEA3541592, study PRJEB24748) | human gut metagenome | biome: human gut; feature: human-associated habitat; material: faeces | place: China | collected 2012
CATCCTCTTTGATTAGCTCTTCATCCGGCGATCCGGTTTCTCCTTCTGCAACACCTTTTACCTGAAACTGATTGCCATCATATTGAACTTCCATATACAGGCGGTTTCCATGTCCATCAAAAAATCTTCTTTCAACACTCTGCTCCGCTGCAAGAATCCACTGATCATTCTGCTTATACTTAAATACTCTGGTATCACCTTTCTGAAAAACTTCAGCTCCCGTAAGCATATTATAGGCTGCCTGACACAAATGCTCTGCTGCAAGACGAACCGTTCCGTTTTCAACTTCGTACATCTGCAGTCTTATCGTTGAACTTTGCATATCCGTATATGGTTCCAGATTTACGATCAGCAATTCATCTGCACCATCTCCGTCATAATCTTCAATATCACAGGTCAGTGGCTGAGGATCCAGATCGGATCTTCCCTGAATATCTTCTGCATTATTCGGATAGTAAATATATCCGTCATATGTTTCTGATTTTTCGCATAGATACTGATAATTTCGGGCAAATTTTTCAAGTTCCGAAGCTGAGTCTTCCGTTTCATTTGATCGCATTACAATCGTTTTAAGCTTAATATCCTGTCCCGGTGAAACATTCACGGTGGTTGTTTGCGTTTCATACCCATCTTTTTGAAAGGTCAGGGTCATTCTTCCGATTGCTGATATCATAAATGTACTGTCCGAAAAATTTAAATCCATGTTAAAAACCTGCTGATTCGATATTTCACACGTTCTCTTGCAGAGTACCCCGGTAATCGCATTGCCATTCTGATCTTTTATTTCTCCATTCACCGTTCCCATAACCGTAGAAGTTGCTGCTGATCCAAGATTCAGCATCGGATACTCACTTCTCGTATCTTCTTTGGCATGTTTCACAGCAATCTCCGCTGTATCGATCAGCCTTTGTTTAACCTCTGCCGCAGACATGCCCGGATTCAAAGACCATATGTACGCTGCCGACCCGCTGACGATTGGAGCTGCCATGGATGTGCCATCCTTATATCCAAAGCTATTATTCAAAACACTACTGTAAATATGCTCCCCCGGAGCAACAATGTCAACATTATCACCATAATTACTATTAAAACGAAGTTTATACTTTCCATCTTTTTTCTTCTCGCCTACAGCCCCGACAATCATAATATGACTTTTTATCAGATCATAGGAAAGCATCGAGCATTGTTTCCTGAGTTCTTTATCAATTCCGCCAAACCACCCTGCACGTTTTACATTATAAGCTGTGAATCCATTTCCATATCCGTTGCCGGATGACTGAACGATCAGAAAATCCACCGTACTGTTTTGTAAAAGCTCGTTCATAATCTGTGTGGCACAAACAGATGAGTAAAACGTATATATATCTCCATACAGCTCGTTAAAATCCTTGCTCCGACCTGCCAGATTCGGAGCAATATATCTTGCAAGAAGCTCCCGTAACTTTCGCACCTTCCCCCAGGAATTGTTGATCACGATCGGCAGTTGCTCTCTTTCTGCATATTCTATCATCTGTTTAAATCCCTGACTCACCCCTGTAGGTGTAAGCAAATTAACTTCTGTGCCGTCTTCTTCCTGTGCCCAGTCAATGCAGACCACATCCGCCGATGGAATGACTCCTCTTGATCCCATATCGTTATCCTGTGCAGCGATCAGACCTGCCACATGCGTTCCATGATCATCTGCTGAATTGTCATTCAGCACTGTGAGCACAGAGTGTCCGTTCCGCTGAAGATCCATATGGCTCACTTCAAATCCACTGTCCATAACGCCAACCACGATCGGATTGCAGTATCGTTCAAAATCCCATGCACTGTATGCACCAATAGCCTCAGCCCACCAGTCCGCACCGGATGGAGAAGCCTCATTTTTGAGATCGCCATCTCCATCCCAGTAAACTGCCGTATCCTCTTCCGGCATCACCGGAAAAGAAATCATGGCATACTGAACACCATCCATTTTTGTCAGTTCTTCTGCTTTCTGCTGTAATTCGGTATAATCAGACGGTGCAACCACGATATCAAGTACGTTGATCGTTCCTGAAAGGTCACTGGCTATGCTTTCTCCACCGATTTTCTCTTTTATCTTTTCCTTTTTCTGGTCACTGATCTTCTCATCCAGGTAAACCGTAATTAGATTGTCATAATAAATCATATGGTCTTTATCATCGAGAAAGATATGATCTTCAGAAGGAGTATAGACATAATCTCCATCGTCATAAGTAACTGTATTGTTCTGAAGTTCTTCTTTTGATGTGGAAACATGTTTTTTTTCGCTTTCCTGCTTCTGTGTCTCCGTTTCTTTTTGTACCATTTCTTTTTGTAATGTTTCTTTTTGTACCGTTTTAGTTTCTATCTGATTTCCAGAAGAACTTCCGAAAAGAATCAACAAAAGCACCATAAACAGCACATAAACAACCAGCAGTGTAGCTACGATAATTCCGATGTTTTTCCTTTTGTGCTTTTGCCCGTTTTCATCCTTTCTTATAATCACTTTGGATTCCCTGTCTTTTCCAAATACATACTTCATTTTCTGCTCCTTTGGAACAGTTCGCAACCAACTTTCTTCCCTTAGCTGCAGTACATTTTCTGTGTCCCCAAGCACCAGAATCGCTCCTTTCGGAAGACGGTATGGTTCTTTTCTTTTCAGTCTCTGATTATTATAGAAAGTTCCATTGGAAGAATAATCCGTCACTTCATATTCTCCAGTCGAAATCATTCGGATCATACAGTGAACACGGCTGATTTTTCCATCCATAATCTGAATATTACATCCTTCTTTTCGTCCGATCACACATTTCTCTCCCGGCACATCATACAGCGGATATTCTTCTCCTTTAAAAGCACCGGATAACCCAAAAATATATCCGCTTGGATACAGATCATATACAATATGTGGAATCACAAAAACCTGCCCACCGTTTATTTTTTCTTTCTGATCTTTTTGCATTTCCAAATTCCCCCGCTTTGGCTGATATAACAAAATCCAGCTCATTCGTCCTGTTGGACAAATGGCCGGATTCTGTCCACCGAATTGTCAGTCTTAACCTAATTTGATCTCATTGCTGCCATCTGCCAGCTGTAATACCGTTCCAGCAGGGAAGCTCATCGGCACATCTTTCTGAAGTCTTGCCCCATTTACATAGGTTCCGTTTGATGAATGATCCTTAACAATATAAGTATTTGTCGCTGCTTTATAGCGGATGCTGCAGTGTACATTGCTCACCATCGGAGAATTAATAAGCATATTTGTATTCTGCCTGCTCTTTCCGACAACAATTTTTGCCGTTTCAGGAAGCGAAAATCCCTGTCCGACTGCAACACCTTTGATGCATACAACCTGTCCCATCTGAGGCTGCTGATCATTCTGATTTTCCTGCAGTGCTTTCTCAAGTGCTGCTTTTTCTTTAAGAAGTTTTTCTTTTTCTTTTTCAAGTTCAGTCACCTTATCTTGTAAACTAGGATCCGGTACCGGCGGAATATATGGCGGCTCTACCGGAGGCCTTGGCGGCAGTATCGGCGGTTCTATTATTTTCTTACTTCCACCAACAAACATACTGACCACGCTCCACACCAGGATCAGAACGGCAATGATCAGAGCTACCAAAAATGCACATCCTAAAAAGCTTGTAAATATTCTGGAGATCATAGATGAGATCAGAGATTCTGAAATCGGAACTTCCGCAAATGCTTCTTTGAAAAAATTATTTTTTGCAAGTGTACCAGGCATTACAAACCGCAGAAATCCAAAAATTCCTGCCACTGCCAGACCATATCCGGCACTGATTCCCAGTGAAATGTATTTTGACCATTCAAATACAAAACCAAGAATCGTAAGTACAATAACCAGAATCGCCGCAATGTAAACAATCCACAGTATGATACGCAATGTATTATATACGGATTTGAACGATTTCAGGATCTCTGTCTGATCGGATGTTTTGTCCTCATCAACCCAAAAATATCTGCCTGCATTTCTTGTCATAATATTTCCAAAAGAAATGCTTGTTAATTTTATATCTCCTGCCTTTTCTGCCGTCTGGATTGCCTGATCTATCTGATCTTCAATTTCATCCATATCAATTCCGGCAAGCTCTGCCGTCTGATCTACCATCTCTCCCGATACAACTTTTTCAAGAGCTTTCCTCAGAGACTTTCCATTGATATGAAATGCCGGTAAAAAGATTGTGATCATCATTGCCGCCAGCAAAACGACCGCAACGATCATCTGCCATGCCTTCATTGTCTTTTTTCCATTCATGTTTTCTTTCCTCCTTTGTCCCTTTCTAACTCACACTACAGCAACATAAACTGATGCGATGCAATAAAAACAGTCGTTCCACTCTGTACTGCCGTATATCTGCCCTGATATAATCTTGCACCATTTCCAAGATAAACACCATTCGTAGACTGATCCAGAATCTCATAATATCCCGTCTGCGAATTAAAACGTATCGCACAGTGTGTTCTGCTGACCTGCGGATCCGGGATATAAACATTCACCGTCTCCGAAGATCCGATCGTTAAAGTTCTTCCATCCAGATAGATTGTACGTCCCGCATATGCACCGGTGACTCCACGCATTCCCGGTCGAAATCCCGCATATGTACCGCCACCGCCTCTGTTTCCGCCATTGCTTACATAAAGCTTATCCGCTCTGTCACTGACCGGGCCCCAGAAACAATAAGCATAAAAGACAGCGATAAGAACCAGAATCAGCCAGAATGCTGTCGTTCCGATCCAATACCCTTTGGCATTCATCCAGTTTCTGTGATAAGTATTGATGTTATAATACTCGTCTTCTCCGACATACTGTGCCGCATACATCAAAATCTGCATGATCATGATCAGAGCCACATTGCAGATCTCCAGGATCGTCAGCACCGTACCCATATTCACCCTCGAAAAAAACTGTACAAATGCACAGGCAACCACTGCCAGAGACAGCAGAAACGTCAGGATAAACAAGACAATACTGAATGCCGTCTGCGGTCCTCCACCATAACTCACACTGAACACCAGATAATGGATCAAAAACAAAATTGCATTAAATACGCACACACTGTAAAGCAGAGCCACTTCTCTTAAACGAAATGCCATGATCACACCAAGACCTGCAACCGTTAAAAACAGCAGAATCCAGACAAAATTACCTGCTCCCATCGCCAGTGCGATCAAAGATAACAGTGCCGCAAAGCAGACGATACACCAGAGAACAAACTCCATCACGACACCTGTGGTCCTTCTTCTGACCAGTGCAGTAAAAATATTGTCCATATAAACCTCTCCTTTCCCTAATTCAATAACCCCTTACTTTCTTCCCGGAACTGTCGGATTGAACCAATTCTTTCTTTGATTTCCGGCTCCATTGCATGTCCCAGAAAGGTCTGCCACTGTCTTGCACGTTTTACTCTCGGTTTTTTCGGCAAACACAGTTTTGTATTTTTACCCTCCAGCCTCTTTATGATATCGGGTGGTTTCTGCCCGGTAAGAAGATAATAAATCGTGGTGCCAAGTGCATAAATATCTGTCCACGGCCCTTCATCGTACGGAATCCCCTGTCGTGCTGTTCGGTACTGTTCCGGTGCCGCATAGTTGACTTTCAGAAATGCCGCACTTAAGACCGGTCTTGCAGTGTTTGTATATTTGGCCGCCCCCATATCAATCAGGCAAATATCTCCGTTTGAAGTACGCATGATATTTCCCGGACTGATATCACTGTGGACAATCCTCTGGTCATGCATGGCTTCCAGTGCATCCATGACCGGATTTATGATCTCAGATAATTCTGCTGCGGAATACGATTTATATTCTCTCAGCCTCATTTCCCTGCCAATACTGATGCCGGATAAATATTCCATCACCAGATAAGCCGTGTCATTTTCCTGAAATACATCGTAAATCGTGACGATATGCGGCGTATTTAAAAATTTTGCCATCATCTTTGCCTCTTCGTAAAAAGACTGCAGACCAAAGCGATATGCATTCAGCTTGTCCGAAGACTTTACGGAAACATAAGAACTCTCCCGCTCCGCCCACTGCTCCGGAAAATACTCCTTCACCGCAACAAGACGTTTCAGATAAAAATCCTGGCAAAGATATACGATTCCGAAACCTCCGATCCCGACACAGTCCAAAACCTGATATTGACCATTCAGAATCGTGCCGCACGGCAAAACCTGCTCTTTCGTCCTGCCCTGTTTCCTGTATTTCGAAAAATCAGGCATTTCCTGTGTTTCCTGCAGATTTGTTGCTGCAAGAACTGCCTGTATCTGCTTTTTTTTCTCTTCTGCGTTTTTTACAGAAAACAATAAAAACCAGTCTGTATCAATCTTTTTGACTGCTAGGATCTTCACAGAATTGCCATCTAACAGGTTCAGTCTTTCCAGTTTCTGTGCCATCCGGTAGAGCTGCTCCTGCTGCCCTTCTTTTGCCCGGAAAGCAAGCACTTTGATCTCAAGAAGCTGGTCATACATTCTCCATACGGTCTGTCCCGCTTTTTCCCAGTAGAGCATCCCCGGCAGATAACGATTTTCCATGATGCCCTCCTTACTCATGATAGAGATCCTGATACAGTTCCCGGATCGACTGATACCTATTTTCCGGCTCGATACTCAGCCCTTTGCAGATGGCAAGATCCCATTCATCCGAAATCGGAACTCCCATGACCTGCAGACGCTGCACCGTGTCGTGTTTCTGCCTCTCTGGTGACGGCGGAATCCGAATCCCGCTCATCAGAAAATACATGCTCGCACACATACTGTAAACGTCCGTCCATGGTCCCTGATTTCCGTCCCGCTTGTACTGTTCGATCGGTGCATAGCCATGTTTCAGCAGAACCGGTGCATTTTCGCTGTTTCCATAGGTACGGGCCGCCCCGAAATCGATCAGAACCGCATGCATATCTTTTCGTGTCAGCATAATGTTATCCGGGCTGATATCCCGGTGAATGATGTTGTCCTCATGGACTGCCTGCAATGCTTTCAGAACATCCTTCAGCAGAGAAATCACTTCCTCCGGCTTTAGCCTGCCGCCCCGCAGTTTGGCATATTGTTTCATATCAATGCCGTCTATGTACTCCATAACAATATATGCCGTCGAATTTCCATAAAAGAAATCACGGACCGAAACAATACCCGGCATCAGATAATACCGTGACAGATTTTCTGCCTCTTTGATATAAGCCTCCAGCCCTTTCATATAGGCGGACTGGATCTTGTCCCAGTGCTGCGTATACGTCTCCGTATTGCATAAAAGAGAAACGGAAAGCTGCTCCGAATACGTGTGCCCGTAAACATTTCGAACGGCGATCTCCCTCGGAAAATACTCCTTGACACATACACGCTTCGCCTGGTAAAAATCCCACGCAATATAAGTGATTCCAAAGCCACCTATGCCAAGGACTCTGCCAAGCAAATATTTTCCGTTCAAAATCTCGTACGACGGCAGACTGTTCTTCGGCTTCTGATACTTCCGAATATCAAATCCACACTTCGGACACGGCATCCCCGGCCACTGCAATTCCGTCATGCATCCCATACAGAGATTGTCCGGATTGACTAATCGCTTTCCCACTTTGATTCTCACCCCTTTGCGTTGTTATTTGCAGTTAATAATCAAAAGCATACCTCTCCATCATATATACTGGATCACTCTCATCAAAACTGCTATTTTTGTTATTATCTGGAGATTCATTTTTACTTTTAGCGGATTGTTTACTTACTTCTCCTGTACTATATTCATTACTTCCAATATCGTCAAAATTATTGCCATCGCTAAATGATGGTGCATTATAGCTTCCACTGTTATCATATCCCGCTGATGATGCACTGTAGCTTTCGCTGCTATCATTTGCCGATGATGTACTGTTATTTCCGTTGCTTCGATTACTTGGTGTTTCTTTTTCCGGTTCCCTGACTACAATGTCAAAATAAACTCTGATTCGATCGTCTCCATTGACAAAATCCAGTGGATCAGCACCTTCCGCCATTTTTCCGTTCTCATCCCAGGTAGGAAAATGCATCGTTACTTTCGAAATCTTCCAGCTTAAATCTCCTCCTTCATCAGACTCTGTCCTGATTCCATAATAGTAGAAATTTTCTGCCTCTAATTCTTCTATAAATTCTTCTGCCGTTTTTCCTTCATAATCAAACACTTTTCCAATTACTTTAATTTTCAGAATCGTGTCTCCTGAATCTGATTCATCGTATTTCTTTCCGGCTGCCACAGTCTGCCCAACAATATCACCAACTTCATGTACACCTTTGAGTGTGTAATAATTTTTATCCAGAATGCTGGATCGTTCGATAGATTTTTTGCCGACTTTCTTTTTCTTGTTTTCATCGCTGTACCGATACAGCTGCTGTTTCGGGATCATGTCGACTCGCTGATAACCTGTAAAATCAGGAAGCTGTTTCCAATAGAAAAAGTCCGTCACATAATAGTAGATTTTCAGATCATCGCTATATTCAAATGTTTTGTCCCTGTTCTCAGCTTTATTAATCTCACCGCTTGTAACTTTTTCAGAACTGGTCTGCAAAGAAAGCAGATCATAATATTTCTTTCCACCACTCTCTTTTGCAATAAAGCGAGTTTTATCTTTTGTATCAAGTCCCATCTTCTTTGCAATGGTATAGGCATCCATACCTTTAAGTTCACCGTAACGTATAGATCGACTATACAATATAAGTTTGATTGTACCGGACACCTGCGTATGTAATCCATTGTTCGTATAAGTCAGATCTGCTGCCTTTGCCTGCTGTTCGGCATTTTCTGATGCATCATAAAGAACTGTTCCTGCCGGGACAGACTGTTCACTTACCGTACCCACCTCTTTGGAAGGATCAAAAACAGTCGCTGACGTATCTACTTTCAAATCCCATCCATAATCCCGATTCAGCTTTTCAACTTCCTTTTCTGCCTCTCCACTTGTCTTACCTTTCAGGTCTACCATAAGAACCTGCTGGACATTTTCCATACTGGTCTGTGTCTGATTGTTAAAAGCTGACATTACACCGATTCCGGTGCCGCCGATCAGTGCAATACCAAGCAGACAGAGTGCTACTTTTGCCCCAACCGGCAGAGCACCTATCTTCGCTTTGATTCCCTTCGGCTTTTCCTTTGGCAAAATCCAGGTCGGCTCATAGACCGGAATAAAGAACTTGCCGTCAAGAGCCTCCATAAATTCTTCCGCACTCTGGAGTCGGTACTCCGGCATAATATTCAGGCACACCATGATCGCCATCTCCGCCTGCTGCGGAATCGAAATTCCCATGTCAGACAGCGGAACCAGCGGATCATTCTCCAGACGGTCCACAGCCGGTACTGGCTTCTGCCCGGTCAGCATCCGGTAAAAAAGTGCCGCCACCGCATAGAGATCAGTATATGATCCCTGTTCAAACGTATTTCGGTACTGCTCAATCGGTGCATATCCGGCTTTCAGCCAGACATCCTTGCTGCTGTCCATGACAGTGACATTTTTCGCCGCTCCGAAATCGATCAGCTTTACAATACCTTCCTTGGTAACAAAAATATTGTCAGGGGCAATGTCTCTGTGAAGTACCCCTCTTTTATGAACTTCTTTTAAAGTATAAAGTACCGTCAGGATAACTCTTCTGCTCCATTCATAATCCTTTTTATTTCCGGATTTCTGCAGGATCGTTTTCACATCCATTCCTTCCAGATACTCCATAATAATGTAACCGGTTCCATTCTCTTCAAAGAAATTCGAAATCTCTACCACGCCCTGCACATCATGCAGGGCAGCAACGTTCCTTGCCTCAACAAGGAACTGCTGCAGTCCACGCTGATAACGTGAAATCAATCTCTCATCCGCCACCACGACCGTCAGGCCATCCTGCCCCCTGCCGCAGTACTGCTCCGGATAAAACTCCTTAATCGCAACCTTCCTCTGCAAAATCCGATCCCAGCCAATGTAAGTATTGCCAAAACCACCAGATCCAAGATGATACCCGGCAATAAACTTCCCGCCAAGAACCGTCCCCGGCTTCAGGAAACGCGGCTTCTGCTCCTCCAGATCCAGACTCTTGCCGCACACAGGACAAGTAGAGCCTTTATCATTGGAGAGCTGCGACATACAATGATAGCAAAGTTTCATTATTTTTCTCCTGTTTTTTACTCTTCTATATTCATTCCTCCTGCATCCCAAGAATTAGTTGGCTGCGTACTAGAATTAGAACTATGATCCTCTCCAGAATTTGCTCCACTGTAACTTACACCATCATTTGAATCTGATCCAGATGTGTCTGATGTAAATGGCTGCGGAAGATCTTTAACTATAATCAAAAAACATACATGTCTATCCGCACCGTTTTCATTCGGTATCTTTTCAAAATACTCAAGCGGAGTTTCAAGGTCTGTATCTTCAGCATTATATACTTTGACATCGACAATATCTCTATCTGGTACTCCCTCTATATCATCCCCGTTTTCATATCTACATCTGATAAACCCGAACTGATTCTCACTTAACTCATTTTCAAACTCTTTCCCTTTCTTCCCCTTATACTCGAAAACTGTTTTTATTGCTTTTACTTTTAATTGCGGCTCTCCCGAGTTGGTTTCATCGTATTGGGTTTTAGGAGATATATTTTGGTCTACAATATCCCCTTCTTTATACTTTCCTTCAATTGCATAATAATTTTGATCAATCATATAATCCGACAGTTTTCTCTTTCCTGCTTTTTTTCGTTTTGTCTCATTTCTATAACGATAAGCCTGATATTCATCCTCTATATTCTTGCCTTTAAAATCCGGAAGCTCATTCCAGTAAAGGAATTTCGTTTCATAGTAGTAAATTTTGATATTTTCTTTTTGATACTTCAGGCGTTCGTCCGGATTTTCCAGGTTAACCAGATCCTCTTTTTTAATTGTCCGGTCTGAGATCTCCAATGAAACTAAATCATAATAATTATCCCCACCTTCTTTTACAGGAATAAAGTGCTCCTTATCTTTGGTATCAATTTGTAACGCTTTTGCCATCGCATAAGCATTTCCCATATCACGGAGTTCTTTATAGGAAATCTTTGTCTGACTGTTCAAGGTTACTGTCACTTCCGTGACGTGTTTATCATCCTGCATCGATTCTGTCTGAGTCTGTTCTGTTTGTGCCTGTCCTGTTTGAGTTTCTTCCGTGTTGCTTTCTTTTTGTTGTGGATCATACAGTATCGTACCGACTTCCGGAGTCTGTTTTGCCACTGTTCCATCCGGTTTATCCAAATCAAAAACGGTTTCTTTTATTCCTGCATACTTTACTTCCACCCCTTGTTTTTGCAGCTTCTCAACGTACTCCTGAACTTCTTCCTCTGTTTTTCCGGTCAGATCTTCCATTTGGATCACGTTTGTAGCAATCACAGTGCTGCTGTTTCGTGTATTCCTTACGATATATACGCCTCCGGCCACTACCACACAGGCAAGTCCGGCTACCAGAGCTTTTGCCCAGACTGGAATTTTTCCTGTTTTATTTTTCTGCTGTTTTACCTTTATACGTTTTACTTCCCGGCTGTTCAGTTCTGCAAGAAATGCTTCTGCAGACGGTGTTCTGTCTTTCTGATAAACATTCAGGGCATTCATCAGAGCATTTTCAATATTCTTTGGAATTGAAATTCCAAGCTTTGACGGCTCTTTCAGATCATCTGACAATGCACGTTCTACGGATTCCTGCGGAACTGTTCCGGTGATCATATAGTACATAACTGCACCAAGTGCATATACATCCGTCCACGGTCCTCGTACACCTTTGCTTCGATACTGCTCTTCCGGTGCAAATCCTCTTTTCAGGATAATCGACAGACTCTTCGAATTTGCTGTAGTAACATAACGTGTCGCACCAAAATCGGTCAGTTTGATATCACCGGAATTTGTAACCATAATGGTTTCCGGTGAAATATCACAGTGTACGATATCCATGCGGTGTACTTCAACTAATCCCTGCAGAATTTTGCGGATAAAGTTTGCTGCTTCTTCTGCTGAATAACGTTTTCCGTTTTCGAGAATTTCTTTTAATATATGTCCTTCTACATATTCTGAAATCACATAACCGGTTTCATTCTCAGAAACACAGTCATAAACTTTTGCGATTCCATTTATATTCCGCAGATGCTGGATACGATTTGCCTCATTCAGGAAATTGGTCAATCCCTGTTCAAACTGCTGCTGACCGTCTCCGGAATAAATCGTAACTTCTTTTTCCCCTTCCGAGCGGGTGGAAAAATCACTCGGAAGGTATTCTTTTACAATTACTTTTCTGTTGTTTTCTGCATCCATTCCCATGTATGACACCGTATGTCCGCCATAGCTCAGGACTCGTCCGACGATGTACTTTCCGCCGATGATCGTACCCGGATCGAGATAGTAAGCTTCCTGGCGAAGTGCAGTTTCATTAAATCCACAATACGGGCAAATGGAAAGATGATCTTCTATCTCATTCATGCAGCCCATGCATAATTTCATAGCTCTTTCGTTCCTTTCTTTTTCTGCTGATATCGGAACATTTACTCCGACTTACTTTTCTCTTAATGAGCCCTGACTGTATTCCAGTTATCAAATGTTCCAACGTAAGACATATACTGATTTCCTGAAATTCTCGTCTTATTTTTATAAAATTTCATTCCGCCTCCTGATGAAACACTCTTATACTGCACAACTTTTTTCAATTTTTTACCGCTCAGTTTATAACAGGTATAAGTATTATCAGATGCCCCACCGGAAGTTAAAATACAGATCTGTTTTTTACCTGCATTGTAATAAATACAACTGATTCCTGTCGAAGATTTTACACTTACCACTTTTTTCTTTTTGTAAGTATAGATTTTAAACCCTGATCTTGCACCGCTCATGTATTCAAAAAACATTTCCGGTACGCCATCCCGATTAATGTCATACAACGTGTATGCTCCATATGGATACTTTGATTTGGATAACAGTTTTTTCGATGCATATTTTTCATAGGCTCTCTTTACGGTTGCCGTACTCGGTTTTGCTGCTGATACCTGTGTTGGTACAGTGAAAATTGTTGCACATACTGCGAATGTCATTGCTGCTTTTTTTAAATTTTTGTTCATTCTTAACATTGTCTTTCTCTCCTGTCTGATTATTTATTATTTTTCTACCGTCAACATTTCCGAAACATTTTTTCCATAATAAACTACTACCTGAAATTTGTATTTACCACCAAACTGTTTCAGATCGCTGTCCTTTATGTTCAGGTAACATTTCTTGGAATTACTTTTTGGATTAGTCATATCTCTGTCAAATTTCTCATTAAGACCACTTGCATCTTTAACGCGAATTTTTACCTTTGTAGCACCTTTATAATTGTATTTCAGATCGTAGCGTACTCCTTTAATACCGCCCAGTGTAATTGCTTTTCTTGTAACCTTAAAGGTTTTCGCTTCCGGCTTTGCAATTTTTACTTTCAGTTTTGTAGTATATGTTTTTCCGGCTACAGTTACTTTCAATGGAACAGTTTTCAGCTTCACCTGTGAAAGTTTCTTTGAATTGAGCGTAAGTGTTGATTTCAGATTTCCGCTCTTCTGTGCATCTTTTAAACTAAAATACTTTTCATATGTTTTTGCATTTTTTGTTTTTGCATATGATATTGTATAATCTTCGGTATTATAAGTTGTTGTGATCTTTTCTGCTGCTTTCTGTGCACTCTTTGTATTAGTTTTTGCACCAATATAAATTGTAATTTCTTTCTTTGGCAGAGCTAATTTCTGTGTCACATCATCGCAGTCTCTGCAATGTTTCACCAGCTCACCTTCTGCTTTTTTCGTAGGCTGTTTCTTAACATCAACTACGATATGATGACCGGTTGCTTTAAGTATCAAACTGTTTTTATCTTTGATTTCTTTTGTTCCATTTTTGTCTTCAAAGATTTTTCCACAAACATTACAAGTATAGTATCCTTTGTTTCCATCCCTGGTACAGGTCGCTGATACTGCCTTTGTTTCTTTTAGCGTGTGCTGACCGGTTGCTTCAATGATCACTTCAATATCAGAATTTACTGTATTTTCGCCTTCTCCAAAAATTACTTCGTATTTATAAAGGCCAGCATTTACACAATCCGGTTCTCTTCCTGATACTTTTGTTGCTTCCTTTGTTTCTATAACATCTTCATTTCCACAAGCATTGCAGTGGTTCACCTGACTGCACCTAACCTTAGTTATACTATCTGCTAAGCTCTTACTCCATTTTGCATTTTTATCAAATGGAATCCACATAGTGTCTTCTGTAATTTCCTGATCTGTCGTATATTCCCACTTATACAGTGTAGTGTTATCATGAGCAATTGGCAAAATCTTTATCATTTTAGTTTTTTCGTACGTCTTGCCATTTACTGTTACACTTGCCGTATAGATCGCCTTTCCTGCTTCTTGGCAAGTCGCTTCTGTATCTATCTGTTTAGTCACTGTTGCAGACACTGCTAGATCATCTATGCCACATTTATCGCATTTTAAATGTAATGTTGCCGTTTCGTTGTTTTCTCCCCATTCCCACTCTTTAACTGAATATTCATGCGGATGTACTAAATTCTTTTCTGCATCTGTCAGCTTACTGATTGCATCCTGAATCTTTTCTATTGTTGTTTCTTCTGAATCTGTATAAAGCCTTTCTGCTTCAGTTAAAGCATTTTCAAATTTCTCCCAGCTGCCTTCTGTGTAATAATCCTTACCTGTTTCTTTAATTTTTTTTGCCTCAGCAATGACAAACTTTAATTTTGCTACTTCTTGGTTATATGCTTCTTCACCCTGTTCATAGGTATATGTCAGTGTAAGTCTGTGATTTTCATCGGATAATTCCACTGTATCTGGAGAAATTGGTTGAACTGACTCACCTTCTCCAATTGAAAGCTCCACTTTTTCATCTTTAAAAATTTTGTTATCTGCTGCCTCTACGACAATCTTAACTTCATAATTCTCATGAGCTTTTATCGTTCCGTCTGTCACATTATTCTTTCCATGTTTCCATATAACGGATTTGATTTTTGCATCTTCTTCCGAAATTTCTTTTAATTCTATTTTTATATCTGAAACCTTATTATTAACTTTCAGATCTTTTATTGCGATTTTTACTGGTGTTGCAAGTTCACTTAGAGCCTCTGTTTCTGGCTGTTTTTCTGTGTCTTTTTCTGTATCTTTCTCTGTGTCTTTCTCTTCTTCATACACCACTGCATCATGATCGGCCGCCTGTGCAACCGGCATCGGCAGCAGGGAAACTCCCATTGCCATACATAAGAGATACGCAACTATTTTTTTCTTCATATTCTTTTTCCTCCTTTTGCTATTGGAATAAAAATACATTTTCGTTGTTTCCGAGAGCGATTTTGCTTCCGCAGGCAATTTCCAGATCCAGGTTCTGCGGCAGGCAGTCCTGCTGGTCGTTGATGTAGCTTCCGCCGCTTGAGTAGTCCCTGAAAATATATTTCTGTCTCTGTGCGTCCCAGCGAACGATACAGTGATGTCTGCTGATTCTGTTTTCATTTTCAAAAATCAGGTTATTATCATCTGCCCGTCCGAATGTGATCGTTTCTCCGTCCTTCATCTCAATTTTCGCTCCGGCATAGAGACCGCACAGTCCAACAAGTACACCATGTTTCTGTTCCGGCTGTGATTGTACTGGTATATAATGTGGATCTTCTCCTGGCTGTGGTTGTACTGGTACATAATGCGGATCTTCTCCTGGCTGTGCCGGTACTTCATTCTTCGGTGGCTGAGGAATCACATTTTTCATTCTCGGTATATCGGAAGTTCCATGATTGACAAAGTATTCTTTTCGATTGTTAAAATAAACCTTGTTTACAAGATACATGGAAATGCCGACTCCGCAGCTTGCATATGCACCGGTAAACATATTCCATACATCACCTGAACTGTCACCAAATGCCTGATATACAATTACCGTTGCTATCACTATATACAGTAAATTTGCTCCAACGGTAATAAGTTGATAACTTAAGTATAGTTTTGGCCCCTGCTCATCAAAATGTGCCAGTTTCTGTCTTACAACAATTGCAAAAACGGCAAGAAAAATGGCTACCATTCCCATACAGATATCCAGTGTTTTTAAATTTCCCAACACTCCGTAAAGCAATTTCAGCTCATAACTGTTTAATCCATACTGTGAACCTGTAAAAAAGGCAATTCCAGATACAAGATTTAAAAGTGCTGCTGCAAACAGCTGAAAATAAATCACAAATTTATACCATTTCATCGTTTTTTCAAACTGTCTTTCCAAAGTACTCACGCTCCCTTAATTCTCCGCATAACTGTCTGTATATTTTTTGATACCTTCTGTTTTCTGTTTCTTGCCAAGCCCTGACACAAACTGAAGAAGTGTGCGATTGTTCGGTCCGGTTGCGATGCACTGTGTTCTTTGCTGTTCCATTGTGCTGAATCCGTCGTAACCTGCATTGTAGGTCGGGAACTGTTCAAACATTTTTCGCATGATCGGATAGGTTGTCTGTTTCTGCTGGTTTTTCTGTGCCTGTCCTACTTCGCTTAACATAACCCACAGAAGACGCATACATGCAGTTCTCTGATCTGTACTGGATGCCTGCGTGATCGCATAACGCTCTGAAAATTCAACCAACATTCTTCCTTCGTCATCCGTCACAACATAGGTCTGGTAATCACTCAGCTTATTTGCACCTTTCCTGGTGTTTGCAATTGCCTCATTCATGATGTTGCGGTAAGCGACTCCTGCAAGAATGTTGCTTCCGTAAATCTTTTCCTTTTTCTTGCCTTGGCTTTTGTTGATCTGATATTTATTATTTTTGCTGTTCTGTGCCGTCACACGCAGGGTCTGAAGTGAAGCCAGATCCTTGATCATCTTATCATCCGGCAGTGCTTTTTTGTCTGCTACTTTCTGCCAGGAAATGTTATTATCCAGCAGCAGTACATTTGCAAAACTGTCATCATTTAATACTGCTGCATATCGATTGTTCAGCATGTTTTTGTCATCTTGATTTACGGCTGCCTTCTCCGGATCTTCTGCAATCAGTTCTGAAAGTCTGATCGTATTTTCCGATTGATCCAGAAAGCAGGAATCCGCCAGCGTGTTGTCCTTATCATACTCAAATCGACAGGAATAAAGGAGAAGTGTATCAAGTCCGGTCGGGATTTCTGTCATTTCTCCGAACATTTCCTCGTTTTCCGGTAAAAACAGATAAGCATTTTTATCCAGGGAATCATAGACATTCTCTTTCAGTGAAACCAGTTTATAGTTAGAAATATCTGTTACATGATCCGTCAGGAACATATTCGGAAGTTCATCCGCTTTCTGCAATGCTTTTTCCATGTCTGACTTAACTTCGATCTCAACCTCGACTTTCTCATCTTCGCTCTGCATTTTCTGGATGTTTTCATCCGGATCAGAAGTCGTGCCTTTTTTAAATCCGTTCTTTACCAGTTCCTCAATCTGTTCTTTCTGGTCTTCGTTTTCTACCCATACCACAATCTTGGTGTCATTTTTTATTTCGGCTTCAAAGATGGATGCCTGTGGTTTCAGAACGGTAGAATACAGTCCGATTCCAACGGCCACTGCCATCGCTGCCGTTGCCGTCAGAGCAATTGCCCAATTTCTGGTTCTTCGTTTTTTCTTCAGTTTTTCTTTTGGGTTTTCTGCAATTCTTTTATTCTGCAGTGCTTCCTGAAATTCCTGGATGCCCTGGAAACGCAGTTCCGGTCTGACTGCCAGTGCTTCCATAATGGCACGGTCTGTGTTCGCACTGATCTTGACGCCGAGTTCTCTTGGTGATTTCAGTTCATCTTTAAATTCTCGCTCAGTGGATTCGATCGGTTTGACTCCGGTCAACATCTGATAGAGAATGGCTCCTGCGGCATAAACATCCGTATAAAATCCCTGGCGGCTCTTATCCCGATACTGCTCAAGCGGAGAATAGCCGACTTTGATCACCGGTTCTGCCGCCATACCTTCTTTGCTGTTATTTAAACGTGCTGCACCAAAGTCAAAGATTTTGATGGTATTTTCATCGGCAATGAAAATATTGTCGGGGCTGATATCCCTGTGGATGATTCCTTTACTGTGAATTTTTTTGACCGCCTCGATGATCGGCATGATAATGCTCATGGCTGCATCCGGAGCGATCACGCCTTGTTTGTCCAGATAGTCTTTCAGAAGTACGCCGTCTATGTATTCCATTACGATGTAGGCTGTTCCGTTCTCTTCAAAAAAATCAAAAACGTTTACGATGTCTTTGGCTTTTCCGAACTGTGCCACGCTCTGTGCTTCCAGAAGGAAACGCTGGAGCTGCTCCTGAAACTGACCTTTTTTATCACCGGAGAGCAGACCGACTCTGGATTCTCCCGGTGCACGGTTTACAAGACCTGCCGGATAAAATTCTTTCACTGCAACTATGACACCGAGGGTCATGTCAAAACATTTATAGGTAATTCCGAATCCTCCCACACCGATCGCAGTCCCCACAATAAACCGATTCCCCAGAATGGTTCCCGGGGTAAGGTAATGTGGCTGCTTTGGAGGAGTTCCTTCTACATACCCGCAGTAAGGGCATACTTCATACGCACCCTTAACGCTAAAACAATTCATGCACAATTCACTCATATTTTTGCTCCCTTATTTCAATAAAAAGATATTTTCTCTGTTTCCCAGTGCAATCTGGCTGCCACACGGTAATTCAATTTCCAGATTCTGCGGAAGGCAGTCACCTGAACCATTCAGATAAGTTCCGCTGCTGGAATAATCCAGAAACAGATAGCTCTGTTTTGCTTCGTTCCAGCGGATCTTGCAGTGATTACGGCTGACACTTCTCTGTCCGGTAAAGACCAGATGATTTCCTTCTGCCCTTCCAAGGTGGATCTCTTCTCCGTCTTTCATGGCGATCTTGGCCCCGGCATAAAGTCCCTGTATACCGACCAGCACACCGTGCGACGGCATCTGTGATTTTGTCTGTGGTGTTTCCGCCTGTTCTTCCAGCATTACGTTGTATTTTGCCTCTACCTGCTGCTGTTTGATCTCTGCTACCCGCGGTATCTCATCCGATGTTTCTCTGACAATCTTCGGCGTTGCGATCCATGCCAGCACGGAGAATACGGAACTGACTCCTGAAATGATCAGTGCATACATACTTCCATTTCCCATAAGGTACGACTGACCTTCTTCGCCCTGCAGCAGAAAATTTCCTTTTGTTGCAAACATTATGATGTCCAGCAGAAAAACAAGAAAAATAAGAATGCTGCTCACTCTCTGTTTGTGATCTCCAACGATCCCCCATACGCACGCTGCGACGGCAATGACAAGCGGCAGTGCCATCAGTCCGAGAATCCATGCCGCCTGCGTCATTGTAAAGGTCTGTGGAAGATCCGCTCTTACATTTCCGATAAATATACCGATCGCCCCCTGAATGTAATCCAGTCGGCTCCATATATCCTCCGGATAATTTTCCTGCACCCGTTTCATAAACGGCAGAAACAGTGTGACCAGCTCCAGCAAAATGCAGATACTGCCCATTACCCGAAATTTTTTTGCGAAACGCTCCATTTTCTTTCCTCTTATCTGTTATTCATGTTTCTTTTTCAGTTCATCCAGCACGCTTCCCCAGCTGAATTTTGCACTGCACAGCGGCATAAACAGCAGGTTGACATCACCTACCGTGATCATGTCATATGCTTCCAGTTTTTCCGGTGTCAGAAGCAGGTTGTTGTTGTGATATGCAAGGCTGCTGGAGTCACCCGGCTGGATCAGATACATATTTGACTTCGGATCATATACAACGATAGCGTGACGTTCTCTGGAAACGCTCTTGTCTTCTGTCAGGGCAATGTCCATCTTCGGGCTGCGTCCGATAAAGTTCTTTCCGACTTTCAGGCGGAAATCTGTTCCGATATGTTCGCCGCCCAGTGCAACCAGCCAGCCCACGCATGGAGACCCTTGCCGGCTATAAGGCCGAAAAGGAAAAGCAGGTGGAAGCTTTGAC
>OGXW01001201.1_pt1 | contig 19787 bp, 19 predicted proteins | sample 1576341 | NCBI WGS metagenome assembly OGXW01 (sample SAMEA3541592, study PRJEB24748) | human gut metagenome | biome: human gut; feature: human-associated habitat; material: faeces | place: China | collected 2012
AGAACCTTCAGGGGGATATTCTCAAGGTCATAACCGCAACCGGCACTGAAGCTGCCGCATACACCTACGACGCTTGGGGCAAGCTGCTCACTTCGACGGGTGATATGGCTGAAATAAACCCGCTGCGGTATAGAGGGTATTACTACGACGCAGAAACAAGCCTGTACTATCTCCAGAGCAGATATTATGACCCGGAGGTCTGCAGGTTCATAAACACTGACTCGTTTGCTACGACCGACATCGACGGCGTACTCTCCGCAAATATGTTCGCATATTGCGAGAATAACCCGGTTATCAATGAAGATCCTACTGGAGCTATCGCACTGACAACACTTATTCTAATTGGATCTGCTGTTTTTGGCGTCGCAACAGCTTTGTATACTGGGTATGAAATGAGACAAGCAGGGTATGGTTGGGATGATACTATATTCTACTCTCTCGGTGCCGGCATCTGTGCTTTTGGAACAGTATATACACTCGGTTCTTCGCTCTACTCTCTATACTGTAGCATGAGCTGGTATTACGGCTATGCCCCTATTACTGAAATAGGTACAAAAAATAATTCGATACCGCAAGAAGCTTATGACACTTACGAATATGTTACATCCCACAACGGAACTCCGAAGAATGGTTATAAAGGCGGCTCAACATACGCTAACGACGGGCGTGCTGGCTCTGCCGTACTTCCTGAAGAATATGCACCGTTTAGGGAGTATGATATATATCCTAAAATAAAGAATGTTAGTCGTGGAACAGAAAGAATTGTCATAAGCGACACGGGTTCAAGTGCATGGTACACATCAGATCATTACAAGACTTTTGTCAGGTTGTTAACTAAATAAGCCGGAGGTGCTTTATGCTGCAAGAAACTTCTTATACAGACGACCAGCTATATACAATCATGTGCTTAGCATCACAGCATGATGCATATGTGTCCTTTGTGCGAGGTAAATTATGTGGAACTGTTGACGATTTCTTCAAAGAAATTTCAGCTTCTATGCGCTTTCCCAGCTATTTTGGGTGGAACTGGGACGCTTTTGATGAGTGCATAACTGATCTAGAATGGCTGAAGTTTTCAGGTCTTCTCATTGTGATTGATGATTTTAATTATATCTTCCATACTGAAGACTGCCCAAGCATATATAGAGCCCTCTTAACTAAGCATTTAAATATAGCTATAGACTTTTGGAACCATAACAAAACTCCAATCTCTGTATATTTAAATATTAAGCACTAAACGCATCTCTGAAGGAATAAAATGGCGGCCTAAATACGCTTGCTCCAGCAGCGGCACAGTCAGCGGCAGCGGAACGACTACTTCCTACACCTACGGCGACGCTTAATGGGGCGACCTTCTGACCGCGTACAATGGCGAGGAGATAACATACGACGGCATAGGCAACCCGCTTAGCTACCGTGGCTGGACTATGAGCTGGCAGGGCGGCAGACAGCTGGCAAGCATGGCAAAGGGCAGCGACACGCTGAACTTTGTCTATAACGAGTCCGGTCTGCGCACAAGCAAAACCGTCAACGGCGTAGCTCACAGCTACATCTGGCAGGGGTCGAAGCTTGCCGCGGACATTACCGACGCATACGCCCTTTACTTCCACTATGATTCCTCCGGTGAGGTCATAGGCTTCACCCGAACTGCGAACGGCGCTGACACCGAATACTTCTACGTCAAAAACCTTCAAGGGGATATTCTCAAGGTCATAACCGCAACCGGCACTGAAGCTGCCACATACACCTACGACGCTTGGGGTAAACTGCTCACTTCGTCGGGTGATATGGCAGGTGTAAACCCGCTTCGGTATAGAGGCTACTTCTACGATACCGAGACCGGGTTGTACTACCTCCAAAGCAGATATTATGATCCGGAAGTCAGCAGGTTTATAAATCCTGATGCATATGTAAGCACAGGTCAAGGCATCCTTGGCACAAATATGTTTACTTATTGTGATAACAATCCGATAATTTATGCGGATTTCTCTGGTACTATAAGTGAGCTTGTTATTCTACCGGTGGGTACTACTCTTGCTTCAATAGTATCAACTGCAGTCATTGCTGTCGCGGCTGTGGTAGCAGTTGTTGCGGTCGTATACTTGGTATACACTGCAGCCGACTATGTAGTTGACAATATAAACGAATATAATAGTCAACATAGCACTGCTAATATTGGGACAGCCGCTATACCTTCAGCTAAAACAACAACCGACAGTTCGCTAGAAAAATAACAAGACAAAACGCGAGAAAAAATCAAAAAAAGTGACCCCCGGATTCATTATTGGGTTGCACTTTACATAGATTATGGCGGCAACCGAGGTACATATATCCCTGCGCAACCACTTCAGTATTTTCAAGCTATTGCTTATGTAAAATCCGGCGGAAGTGTTTTTGCCGATTCCCGTCATAATGCTTATAAATTAGCAATTGCGGTTGGACAAGGAAACCCTTATGTAAGGAAAGAGATTCACGGAGCTGAATATGATAATATTGGTTTCTGGAGTCATTATCATGCCGGTGGGCACAAAGGAGGGCACATTTTCTATGTGTAAAAAAGCCAAGATAGGCTACAATGTATTAACTGAAAATTATAGAACAATTATTCGTTATGCCGCAAAAACATCTGATAGTTTTTCGGTTGTTACAGAGCAAGTTAAACCTTTCAGCATAGTCCCGCCAAAATGTAGGCATGATGAAATTCTAAATTCAATATCTGACTATCTTATAAAACAGGTTGTAGGGGTAAAAAGCTGGCCCGGAACAAAAACATCTGCAAATCATATGGTTCTGAATATTTATCGTATGGTAAAATCAACGAGAAATTGGTTGAACGAGAGTCCAAACCTGTTTGTATATCGAGAAGATTTGCCGGAAGATATTTGCTTTTACCGTGATGGGAAGGCGTGGATGTATGCTACAACCCATGAACACGATATGACTATAATAAATCCGACTAACGAAGATATGGCTTTCTTTAAAACTATTGAAACGGCAATGTCATCGGGAGGGCGGTAAGTCGTAATTTATTTTTTGAGCATTATGCGAACCACTAACCTTCCCGTGAGTCCATGCTTCTAATCTCACGATTGATGAATAGAAATCTACACAGAGATTTGCTCCTTCTTTTGAAACCCAGGTGTGGGATGCAATTATATCGTTTTATGCCAGCTGATATCAAAGAAGAACGCAACGGTGGAAAGTCGTGGAACTGCGCCTACGTAACGGCAGCAATATTCTCAGCCGGGCGGAGTACACCTGCTCAAGCAGTGCTAAGGAAATCATTGAGAAGTTTTCACGAAAAAATTAGTTCTGAGCGGATATGCAATTAAAAATTTAACTTCGCAGCACAAGGCCGCAGGATTTTTCTGCGGCCTTGTATTATATATGATGTAGACTTCAAAGCAAACCATATCTCTCTGCCCAAAACTGCGTGGCTTTCGCTTTTTTGCAAATGAGACATTGTACAAGGTAAAACAAATCGCGCAATTGGCAAGAGCATAAGAGAAAGCAAATTATATTCTGCCTAAATCAGCTGAATATGCCGCAATATATTTCAAAACAATTTTGCCATACATGACATTTTCGACGATTTTTGCCTCTATAACACCGTTTTTGCCCAGAAAATTGCATTTTGCGCTGAAGCCGTAGAAATCTAAAGAACATGAATTTATAATTAGCATATCCCACGAGGAGAGATTTAAAAGGAGGTCAAACATATGACTAAAATCAGATCCATGTATTATTCTGTTGCGGCTTTTGCGGCGATCGTACTGAATGCAATTCTGTTCGTTTGCGCAAATACGAACTCCTGCTGGATGGTTTATCAGCCGGAGGCTCCGAAGGCTCTTGAGCGCTTCAGTCGGGTAAAATGATAAGGAAAGCATCAATAGCGATCTCAAAATGGCTCCTGAACACAGGAGCCATTTCCGAGGATGACAAAGAACTGTACGAATATGCAGCATACAGCTTTCTGTTCAGTTTACTGCCGCTTTGCCTTGTAATAATCATCGGGTGTGCTGTCAACATGGTTATCGAGGGGATTCTGATGGTCATCCCGTTCATGCTTATCAGAAAGTTCAGCGGCGGGTTCCATCTCAATTCGTCGGCTGTGTGTTTCGTGTCCTCGACGGCGCTTCTTTCGCTCTTCATATTCATAATCAAATTCGTTACGATAAGTGCACAGATTCCTCTGTTTACGGGCGGCGTGGTGCTTGCCGCAATACAGATTTTCTTATGCAGCCCGATTGATAATGAAGCCCGGAAGCTCAGCGAAAAGGAAACGGTCACGTTCAGGACAGTGGCAAGAGTAATGGTTATCGTGTTCTTGGCCGTATATGTAATCCTGACATGCGTGAAGCAGTGGCGGTTTTCCGTTCCCGTCGGAGCCGGTATCATTATCACAGCACTGCTGCAACTTCCCTGTCTATTTACCAGAAAATGCAGCGCCACCTGACTTTATAATTAAAGCTCTTAATCCGCATGACACAACCTCATCATAACACAACCTCATATTTATTTTTGGGTTCCGGCATATCTCATGCAGGGGAGCCAAAACAAACTTCTCATTCCTTATATCAACAGAATAACGGCCTCCACTCCCCTGCAATGTACGTTGCAGGGGTTTTTATTGTTATGGTTCTCGACATCTATCACATAAAACGTGACGATACTATGCGATGCACTATTGAACAAAACTGCCCATATTTATAGTATAATTTAATCACATTAAAGGGGTCAGAGAACATTTATGTGCTCTTACTTAGAAGCCGAGCAATAACTCTGCGCAAGCCTCACGCCCTGTTTTCGCGCTGCCGTTCTCCTCCTTTTCTGGCTTTTCGGTATCATAGATAAAAAGGAGATTCCAATCACCGCTGACCGAATCCTCAGAAGTCTTGGGGCGTCCGGTCGATACACCGGTTTCGACTATGCAATATACATGATAGAGCAGGTCGTAAACTCCGGCGAAAGTATCCATCTGATAACGAAACGGTTATACCCAGAAACGGCAAAGCACTTCGGCGTAAAACCGCACTCGGTAGAATATGCCCTGCGCACGCTGATCGGCACCTGCTGGGCACATGGAGACAGGGACGCGCTGAACGAGATTGCGGGCAGGGTGCTCACCCACGCCCCCAGCAGCGCAGAATTCATAGATATGATAGCAGCATACATAAAGAATGGAGGGAGGCACGAAAATCCTATGGAGCGGCTTGCTCACCGCCGTCTGTTTGCCTTTGATAAATAACGTGATCTACAAAAATCCGCACATGGTACTGTGCGGATTTTGTTGTGTGATGTCGAGAAATACTTCTCATGGTGAGAACTATTTTTGAGCCAATACCAAAGGCCGGCTGAACGCTTGCTTTTGGCATTGGCTCATTATATCAACTGTACTGAAATAAACTGTATGTATGACGGGGAGGGGTGAATATGTACATTGATGCAATTGAAAAGCTTGCCTCGGCTGATATTCGCAATATAGATGCAGACAGCTTGATTGATGCAGGAGATATGAGCTTGGATACAAATATACCGCTGGAAAGTCGTGCGCAGTATTTGGTCAGACAATTAGTAAATCCATACTGTTTCAAGGTCGGCAGCATAGCGGTAAAACTGGAATTTGACAACAATGCACCAGACCTGCAAGATAGCTTGACAGACTTTTTCGTTAGAAAGAAAAATGGCCTGTAACGGCTTTGCAGAAATTTGACTCACATTTACGCTTGTACTATAATAATAGTGTAGTGTGATGGAAGGAGGAAAAATGGCTGTAAATAGCCGTACCGCAGTAAGCGGAAGAAGAACAAGAACATGGTTGATTGGGGTGTACATACGTCTATCTAAAGAAGACGCACGACATCTCGATGAATCAGAAAGTGTTACAAACCAGCGCTCTATTATAGAGGATTATATCGCTTCAATGGATGATGGAGACGAATACCGCATAGTTGACGAATATGTCGATGACGGGATTTCAGGCACAACAGACGACGAGCGAGAAGATTTTCAGCGAATGCTCAAAGATATAAGACGCGGCAGAGTAAACTGCGTCATAGTAAAAGACCTTGCGCGCTCTTTCAGAAACTACAGTGATCAAGGCTATTACCTTGACGACTGGTTCCCGCGTTATAACGTTCGCTTCATATCTCTTTATCATCAGCCACTGGACAGTTATAAAGAGCCGAAGCTCATGCGAAGCATCGCTGTACCGATTCAAGGCGTTCTGAATGAAAATCACTGCGCCGAGACCTCAGAGAAGATTCGGGAAGTGTTTGACATGAAGCGACGCAACGGCGAGCACATAGGCTCGTTCGCCGCTTATGGCTGGCTGAAGGATCCGCATGACAAGAACGCTCTTATACTTGATGAAGTCGCCGCGGAGGTCATAAACAACATGGCCGATATGGTGCTCAATGGAATGAGCCTGAACAAAATTGCGGAGCATCTTAATGACCATGATATTCCATGCCCGGCAGTCTATAAACGTCAGGCTCTCGGCCTAAAGTATTGCAATCCACAGCTTGATAAAGGCATAAAGCCATTGTGGTCGGGATCAAGCATACGCCGCATTCTGACAGACCGTATGCTCTGCGGAGATTTGATTCAGGGACGTTACCGGATAAAAAGCTACAAGGTGCATATTCAGGAGCGTGTTCCGGAAGAAGAATGGTTCATTGCTGAAGACGCTATTCCGGCTGTGATGAGCAGGGAAAAGTTTGACAAGGTTCAAAACGCATTAAACCGAGACACGCGGCGTTCGCCAAAAGAAGTAGACCTGTACCTCTTCAGCGGATTTCTACGCTGCGCTGACTGCGGAAGAGCTATGAGCCGCAAAGTTTCCGGCAGTATAGTCTATTATATATGTAAAACATATCGTGACCTGTCCAAGAAAGCCTGTACGATTCATTCCATACGGCAAGACAGATTGGAAGAAGCAGTTCTGTATGCCATTCGGCAGCAGATATACCTCGCTGTAGATTATACGAAGCTCGTTGACGATATCAACCGCGCACCGGCAGCAAAGACGCAGTCCAAGAGACTGCTGGACGCGATAGAGCAAAAGGAAAAGGAGCTTACAAAAATATCCCGCTATAAACAGGCAATCTATCAGGATTGGAAAGACGGTGAAATCAGCCAAAGCGAGTACCGCGGTATGAGAGCCGATTATGAACGTCAGATTGAAAGTATCAACACTGTTCTTGAGAAGCTGCGCAGGGAAGAACAGGAGCTGGAGACTGGCATTGATACCGAAAATCCTTGCCTTGCAGCATTCAGGCAATACGGGAATATAGACCGGCTCACAAGAGATATTCTCATCGAGTTCATTGATACGATATATGTCTACGAAGGCGGGCGCATAAGCATAAAGTTCAGATTTGCCGACGAATTCCGCAAAATACAAGAGTATATAGACCTGAATATTGCAAAAACAACGGATTAAACCGTTGCTTTTAATTGCGGCTGACCGTTCCCTAAATGGTGTGCCTCGACTGGCCCGCAGGGGCCTGCCGGTACGACGGCGACGAATGAGAACGCGATGCTCTACAATACCGCCGCGCAGACGGTCGCGGCAGGCGGCACGCTGACGCTCCCCGCGAACTCCATCAACTCCACCGGCAGCATCACGGCCTCCGGCACGACCGGCGTGACGCTGGCTGCGGGGCGGTACCTTGTGACCTTCGTGTCCGACGCAAACGTCGCCGCGGCGGGGACGCTGGGCGCGGCGCTGGAGCTTGGCGGTACGGCACTGCCGTACGCGGTCACAGCCGAGACGCAGGACGCGGCGGGCGCCGACCGCATAACGCTGACGGCGATAGTCACGCCCACAACGGTGCAGCCGCTGACCGTGATAAACAGCAGCGGCTCCTCGAACACCTACACGAACAGCACGCTCACCATAGTGAAACTTGCGTGACCTTAAAGCACACTCTTTTACAACGAAAAGCACCCCTTTACAGGGGTGCTTTCGTCATATCTTATCGTCTTTTTGTCACACGATCCTGCGGGCTTCATAGCCGCGGGTCGCGTAGTAGCCGGTGGTCAAGTCGGTGATGATAACGCCGCTGCGAGAGTTCGCCGCATGGACGAACTGGCCGTTGCCGATATACATGCCGACATGGCCTATGTAGCCGTTGGAGTAGAAGCACAGAATGTCGCCGGGCTGAAGATCGCTGGGATCAACATGGACGCCGTTGCGCGCCTGATCCTCCGCGACGCGGTTGAGCTGATATCCGAACTGGCTGTACACATAGTACATCAAGCCGGAGCAGTCAAAGCCGGTGGAAGGAGAAGTGCCGCCCCAAACGTAATCATAGCCGACAAACTGAAGCGTGTACTCGGCAATCTGCCGCCCAAGCTCGGAGCCGCCCGTGCCGGGGACTGCGGGTGCAGTAGTCGTGACGTACTGGCTGTAAACATAGCCGGACTGACCGTCGATAGTGCAGGCCGTCCAGTCGCCGGATGTACCGGTGACGCTTATCTCCTTACCGGTGTTGTATTCACCGAGTATGGAGGATGAGAGAGACGGACCGCTGCGGAAACGAACCGTGTTGCCGCGGATATATGCGGTGGTCGTTTCAGGCTCTTCAACGGTGGTGTCACTGCCGGGCTTCGTGGTAGTGACGTACTGGCTGTAAACGTAGCCGTTCTGGCCGTCGATGCGGCAGGCAGTCCAGTCCCCGGAGCTGCCGGTGATGGTAAGCTCCTTGCCGCGGTTATAGCTGTCTATAATACCGTGGCTGGTGGAGGGGCCGGTGCGGAAACGGACGCTGTCGCCGCTTATGTATCCCGCCGTCTCGACAACAGGCTCTGCCTCCGGAGTGGGTTCGGGAGTGGGTTCAGGCGTGGGTTCCGGAGTCGGCTCCGGAGTGACCTCCGGGACAGGCTCAGGAGTTGCCTCAGGCTGAGGCTCCGGTGTGGGAGCCGGGGCGGGCGTCTCGCTGTCGGTGAGAGTGACGTACTGGCTGAACACATAGCCGCTCTGACCGTTGATGACGCAGGCCGTCCAGTCACCGGAATAGCCGGTAACGCTCAGTTCCTTACCGGTGTTATATTCGCCCAGTATAGTGGAATCCGTGGACGGACCGCTGCGGAAGCGGACGTACATGGCATTAATCGTGCCAGGCTGAGCCTCGCCGTCAATAATAATTGTCGCCCCGCCGTTTTCGCCGCTGTCCGCCTGAACGCTCAGATACATGGATGACATGAAGCCGTCTCTGCCGTTATAATTCACGGCATACCAACTGCTGTTTGAACGATCGGTCACAGTGACGCTTGTCCCCTTGGGCAGGCAGTCGAGTATTGAATATCCGGTACCCGGACCGCTGCGAAGGTTGACGTCGCTTGCGGTAACAGTGGCATTCTCGGCGAAGGCCGGGATCACCAGCAGCACACTTATAAGCAAAGCAATGGCGATCGTCCTGATAACTGATTTGCGCATTTGAAACAGATCCTTTATCTAAGATTATCTGGAGGACAGCGCACGCTCAAGCCACACCACGGCGATGTCTATCGCCGTATAGAGACTGTCTTTCTCGCTCTTTTTCACGATGCGGTCGCGCGACTTGATTGAGGGATCGGTCAGCTGAAGCTGCACGGAGACTTTTGTCGCAACGTCCAGATCCTTGACCTTCTTCGTGTCGAGTATCTGAAGCATAACGATATATTTATCCGCAAAGCTTCCGTAATAGATGATATTATCCTTCCTTTGGAGAGGGTGTCCCTTATACTCCAACGCTTTTGCCAATGAAAGCACCTCCAGTATTGTAATCAAATTGTAACACTACGAATCAAGATTGTCAACAGGAAATATTATGGTAAACCATTTTTGCCTTAATTACCGCCGACAATGATGATATCGGCACCACTGCCGCCATTATCTCCGCCGCCGGAGCCGCCGTCGCCCCCACCGGAGCTGCCGCCGCTGTCACCACCGCCGGTATTTCCTCCGGTGTTCCCACCGTTATCGCTGGGTTCAGGGGTTTCGTCCGGAGTTTCGATCTCGGCGTCCTTCTCTTCCTCTTCTTCCTCTTCTTCGGCGCCGAAGATTCCGGTGTCGCCGCCGATATAGTACGGCCAAGTGAAGTCCTTATATTCAAGCCCTTCGTGCAGCGGGCGCATGACCTTTCTGAATATCTGCGCGGCAGGGTTGCCGGAGACTCTTATATATTCGGGCTGGTCGTAACCTGTCCAAACTGCCGCGACATAGTACGGCGTGCAGCCGACGAACCAACGATCCTTATAATCGGAGGTGGTACCGGTCTTGCCCGCGACGGGCATGATGCCAAGGTACGCCTCGGTACCGGTTCCGCGGTTGACCGCGTTCTGGAGCATATAGGTCATGACATGCGCGGTGTTGGCGCTGAACGCCTGAATGGTCTCTGGCTGATTATCCAACAGCACATTGCCGTCGGCATCGGTAACAAGAGTGTAGGTACGGCTGTAGGTGAACACGCCGTCGTTGACAAACGAGCAGTACGCCTGCGCCATCTCGCGCACGGTGACGCCGTTTGTGAACTGGCCGAGCGCCATTGGCGCGTATGCGCAGTCATCCGGCACAAGGCTCGTGAAGCCCAGCTTCTGGGTCAGCCAGTCGTAGGCAACCTGAGGGGTGATCTTATCGATTATCTGAGCAGCGACGGTGTTAACCGAGTACTGAAGCGCGGTATAGATATCGATAACACCGAAGTGCCCGCCGCCGTCGTTTGAGGGATACCAGCTGGTGCCGGTGAGGTAGATGTCAGCCGAGTCGTCAACCAGCGTATTCGGCGTGATATAGCCCATGTCTATCGCAGGGCCGTAGGACGCCAGCGGCTTTATAGACGAACCGGCGGAACGGTACGCGCCCGTGGCGCGGTTGAGCGGGAAGTTGCGGTCCTTTGTCCCGACACCGCCGGTGAGCGCCTTTATCTCGCCCGTGTAGGGATCCATGATGACTATCGCGCTCTGGAGCTGCTGATTGCTGCCCCAGGTGGTCGGGATATTGTCGGTCGTCGCGTAGATGTTGTCAACATGGTACTGAACGTTCGGATCGAAGCAGGAATATATGAGATATCCGCCGTTTTTGAGCATGTGCTCCGCGGCATTATAGCTCAGAGAATTTTGCTTCATGAGGTCGCGGATGACATCATCGATGACAACCTCTTCATAGTAGCTGTATATCTGCTGGACGCCCGCGTCCTCGGGACTGTGGGCGAAGTTCAGCGGCTCATTGACCGCGGCGATATAGGTGTCGTAGTCGATATAGCCCTGATCGTACATTTCGCGGAGAATAGTCTCCTGACGTTGCTTATTGTTCTCCTGATTATAGAACGGGTCATAGTAAGTCGGCTTATTCGTGATGCCGACTATCGCCGCGCTCTCGGCCAGCGACAGATCCCACACGTCCTTGCCGAAGTATTTCTGCGCGGCCGTCTCCACGCCGTAGCAGCCCTCGCCGAAGTAAACGGCGTTGAAGTACCAGGTGATTATCTCCTGCTTATCGTAATTTTTCTCAAGCTCCAGCGCGCTGAATATCTCCGAGAGCTTACGCTGCACGGTGACTTCATTGTTGCCTGTGAGGTTCTTGATAAGCTGCTGGGTTATGGTAGAGCCGCCGAAGTTGTTCTGCATGGTAGCGAACATCTTGATGAGCGCGCCGGAGGTACGGTACCAGTCAACGCCCTTATGCTCGTAAAAGCGCTTGTCCTCTATTGCGACAAGAGCATGCTCCATGTACTCCGGTATCTGGTCGTAATCGACCCAGATCCTGTCCTGATCGGCGGCTAGCTTCACAAGCTCCTGCCAGTTGCCGGAGGAGTCCTTATAAAGGATCGTACTGGATTCGGTAAGCTTATAGTCCTCCAGCGAGATGCCAAGCTCCGGCGTTAGGCAGGTCTTGACATAGTAGGCGAAAATGCAGGCAAACAGAAGACCCGAAATAAGCAGGATCAGCAGTACCGTGCCTATCACCTTAAAAACAGAGCTGACAGCCGATGACGCCACGTCAACCGTCACATCGACCGCGGTCAGAGCGACGGGCTTTTTGCGCCGTTTCTTCGGCGCGGGTTCCTCATCCAAGGGGACGTGGTTATTATTTTCATCCACCAGAGCAGCACCTCCTTGCGTCAGATTCAAACATTGCATAAAACTCGCATTTTATACAGGTTCATATTATAACACAGCTTGTCAAACATAGGTAGCCATTTTGTAAATTTTAATTTTAAATTTAATATTATTAAGAAAGTATTCGCCTGTTTATGATTAAATAATACTCAAAGTGGAATAATTTAGTTGAAAAAATTATGAAAGCTGGTAATAAATATGGGACTCAGGATAAGAATAGGGCTGCTTATATGCCTTGCGATGGGGGCGGTGTTCACGGGGATGGAGGCGGTCAGGACGCTGCGCCCCGAAAAGTCCGAGGTCATCCCCGAAACCGTCTACGCGCAGTACGGCGAGCGCGCGGAGAACGCGGAGTTCTTCCTGCGCAGCAGCGGCGGATATGTGGCCGTGTACACGGGGCAGAAGGAGAAGGAGCCGGTCACGGTGACGGCGATTGAGGTCTCGAATCTCCGCGGCGCAGACCGCGCGATGCTCGAAAAGGGCATCCCCGTCAGCGATAAGAGCGAGCTGCTGGAGCTTCTGGAGGATCTTGGGTCGTGATGGGTCGTGAATCGACGCAGGCGCTAAACCTCTCCCCCTTGGCGCCCCTTTCAGGGGCAGCGCTTCGCGGCAAAGGTTTTTCATTGGTGCCCCGCGCTCCACAGCAAAGCACCTCATCGAGGCGGCGTACGACCTCGGATGCAGCGGTTTTCATTGGTGCCCCGCGCTCCACAGCAAAGCACCACACTTACGCAAAAACCATGCAGTTAAAACTGCATGGTTTTCAATTTATCATTCAGCTTTTTATATATGCGCTCCACGAACCACGGCTCTGTCGAGACCTTCAGCGCATCGTCAAGCGCGAACCACGCGACGCCGCTGTTCTCCTCCTCGCAGACGCTCAGCGCGTCCCGATCGTCCGCTTCGAGCAGATAGGTGACGTTCATATGCAGGTGGCTCGGGACGTACACGCCGCGCTTTTCATGCCCGTCGACCGTCAGCACCTCGAGCGAGAATATATCCCGCGACACCGGATGCACATTTCTGACACCGGTCTCCTCGCGGCATTCCCGCAGCGCGACGGACAGCAGATCGCACTCTCCGTCCGCATGGCCGCCCGTCCATGACCAGGAGTCGTATATCTTATGGTAGGCCATCAGCACCTTGTCTCTGGCCGGATTTACCACCCAGCCGGACGCGGTCATATGCGCGACAAGGTTCGTACGCAGGAAGGCATCGTCATTGCGGCGGATATAATCCAGCATCACTTCCCTGTCCCGCTCCTCCTGCTCGCAGCAGGGGCGGTAGGCCATGATATCCTCGTATATTCCCATCAGTCCGACACCTTATACATATCCCGCCGCAGCAGCTTGCCGACCGGAATGGCGCGCCGCGATTCGTCCACGCGGGCAAGGTCGATATCTGCATAGATGATCTCCTCGCCGCTGCCGGCCTCGCAGAGAACGTCGGCATAAGGGTCTGCGACCAGAGAGTGACCCCAGCTGTGCCAGTGTATGCTCTCGTCCAGAGCGGCGCAGCAGCCGGCCATATATATCTGGTTATCCATCGCTCTTGCGCGCAGCAGCATCTTCCAATACTTAGGACCGGTGACGTCGGTAAACTGCGCGGGGAGGAAAATGATCTCCGCGCCGCGCTGGGTTATAGTACGCATCAGTTCCGGAAAGCGCACGTCGAAGCACACGGCGACGCCCATGCGCCCGAACTCCGTGTCGAACACCTCGATGCTGTTCCCATGGCCGAATATCTCCGATTCGTGGCTGTGCAGTTCCGGCAGGTCGGAATCGAAAAGATGCATCTTCCGGTACTTCGCAAGCTGCGCGCCGCTGCGGTCGAACACATAGCAGGTATTATACATGCGGCCGTCCGCGGCCTCCGGTATACTCCCGCCGACGAGCAGCAGCCCGTACTCCTTCGCCCAGCGCGACATTTTCTCGACGATATCCTCGCTGCCGCGTTCGGCAAACATTCTGAACGCCGCGCCGCGGTACTGGCAGCAGTACATCTCCGGCAGGCACACGGCCTGCGCGCCGTGCTCCGCCGCCTCGCGCAGCATCGCCTCGGCCTTGTTCATCGTTGTATCAACGTCAAAATCAGTGCGCAGCTGGCACAGCGCCAGCTTGAATTTCTTATCGCTCATATCGTCTCTAAATAGCTCTCAACATCAAAGTCCACAGTCTTCTCATCCTTGCGCAGGTACAACGGGTGGTGCGGGTGCCCCTTGGCGGAGCGCTTGCCCGCGCAGAGCCAGCGCGCCCCGTAGCGCCGCCCGATGTCCACCATCTCGCGCACGCAGTCGGGCAGGTACGGCCGCTTTTCGATTATGGTCCCCCATGCCGCCCATACCGCCGGACATATCCCATCGCCGACGTTCGAGAGTATGTACTCAAACGCGCGCATGTTCTCCTCGTGGAGGCGGCGGTTGAGCTCCCTGTCCATATCGTCGGGGCGGGTGGCGCGCTGGGCGTAGACGTTGAACATCGTCCAGCTGTCAAAGCCGTTGCCCGCCGCTATTCTCGCGACGGACTTGAGCGTGTTGTCCAGATCGTCCGGCGCGGCGGTGGAGGGATTTATGCCGATGCATATGAGCGGGTTCTGCCCCTTTGTGCCCAGAATGTATCGGTACTCGGTGTAGAAATCCGGCACGTACAGCCATTTTTCGCTGTCGTAATCGCCCCGCCGCCCGGAGGCGGCGAGGGCATCGTCGAAGCTGAGGATCTCTATCGTCTGGCTCGCTCCGCTTGGAATATGCATTACTTTACCGCCTCAAGCAGCTCGACGGTGCGGTCGGTGCGCTCCCATGTTACGTTCAGGTCGGTGCGCCCCATGTGGCCGTAGGCGGCGAGCTGACGGTATATCGGGCGGCGCAGATCGAGATCGCGGATTATCGCGCTGGGGCGGAGGTCAAACACCTTCTGCACGGCTTCGCCGAGCTTCTCATCGGACACCTTGCCGGTGCCGAAGGTCTCGACCAGCACGGAGACGGGGCGAGCGACGCCGATGGCGTACGCAAGCTCGACCTGGCAGCGAGTGGCCAGACCCGCGGCCACAACGTTCTTTGCAACGTAGCGCGCTGCGTAGGCCGCGCTGCGGTCGACCTTGGTGGGATCCTTGCCGGAGAAGGCGCCGCCGCCGTGGGGAGCGCTGCCGCCGTAGGTATCGACGATTATCTTACGTCCGGTGAGGCCGGAGTCGCCCTGCGGGCCGCCGATGACGAAGCGTCCGGTCGGGTTTACATAATACTTGGTGCTCTCGTCCAGCAGCTCGGCCGGAACGGTGGTCTTAATAACAAGCTCTATCATGTCGCGGCGGATCTGCTCAAGCTCCACGTCGGGAGAATGCTGAGTGGAGATGACGACGGCATCCACGCGGACGGGGTGATGGTTCTCGTCATACTCGACCGTGACCTGAGTCTTGCCGTCGGGACGGAGATAGCTGACAAGGCCGTCCTTGCGTACCTGAGTGAGGCGCTTGGCGAGCTTGTGGGCGAGGGTGATGGCAAGAGGCATAAGCTCCTCGGTCTCGTCGCAGGCGTAGCCGAACATCATGCCCTGGTCACCCGCTCCGTTCTGAAGCTCGTCCTCTTCGCCGTTCTTGTTTTCGAGCGCCTTGTCAACGCCCATGGCGATGTCGCCGGACTGCTCGTCGATATTGGTGATGATGCCGCAGGTGTCGCAGTCGAAGCCGTACTTTGCGCGGTCGTAGCCGATGTCGCGGATGACCTCGCGCGTGATCTTCGGGATGTCAACATAGCAGCTGGTGCTGATCTCGCCCATGATGTGGACAAGGCCGGTGGAAACGGTGGCCTCGCAGGCAACGCGCCCCTGAGGATCCTGCTCCATGATGGCGTCGAGCACGGCGTCGGAGATCTGGTCGCAAATTTTATCGGGATGCCCCTCGGTAACGGACTCGGAAGTAAAGAAATATCTGCTCATTTTCTATATCCTTTCCACCTTATCGGGTCGGGTGCATAAGAAAACCCCCCGCCGGCAGGCGAGGGATGAATTACGCTTATATAGCCTCATCTTTCGTCACCGCCGGATTTGGCACCTTGCAAACGCAGGTTGCCGGGCTTCACAGGGCCGTTCCCTCCACCTCTCTTGATAAGGTATTTAATTTTAACGTATCTATTATAACAGATTATACCGGCTTGTCAATAGTATAATCCGCCGTATCTCGGCGTCACAGCAGCAGTCTGCTTATCAGCGGTATCGTCACAACCGACAGCAGCACCGACACGAGGACACCCTCGGCCGCAAGCTCGGGGTCGCGGTCATACTGTATTGCAAGCACCGCAATGACCACCGCGCTTGGCACGGCCGCGTTCATGATCATTGTGTTCAGCAGCACAGTATCCGTCACGAACGGACGCAGCGCCAGCCATATGACGATCGGGCACACGATGAGCCGCACGAAGGATGCGAAATACGTCAGCGGATTTGCAAATGCATCCCGAATACGCACCGCCCCCAGCGACGCGCCTATGACTATCATCGACATCGGCACCGTAGCCGCGCCGACGACGGAGCACAGGTCGCATATAAGCTCGGGCGCCTTGATGCGGGAAACCGCAACTATGAGCGCCGCGAAAGACGCGATGAGCGGCAGCGTGATGATATCGCGCATACTGAGCTTGACGTTCCCTCCATGCCCGACGCGCCACACCCCGTAGGTGTAGAGCAGGACGTTGAAAGGGATGCAGGTTATGATAAGATAGAACATCGCCGTGCCACCGTACAGCTCGCGCACGATCGGAGCCGCGATGAACATCGTATTGGGCGCGGCGATCAGCAACTCAATTATCGACGCTCTACTCTTGTTCTTACGGAACGGCAGCGCGAAGAGGAATCCCACTATGTACATTATGACCATGCTCACCGTGGATATGAGCAGGAGTCTGGCAAGCTCTGCCCCGCTTATGTCCGGCAGGCCGTTGAATACGGAATCCAGCACCAGAGCCGTCAGCATTACGTTCATGGTGAGCGAGCTTGCGGTTTTGGTAAATTCCTTTGAGAAATAGCCGCGCCGTGCTCCGACGTAGCCGATGGCAATGATGATGAGAATCGTTGACAGTTTGACTAAAAGAATCTGCTCCACTGGGAAATACCTCGGATCATAATTATATATGCAATATCAGCCTTGCTACGTTTATATATATAAGCAGCGACACCGCGTCCGTCACAGTGGATATCAGCGGGTTTGCCATGACCGCCGGATCGACCCCGACCTTCTCCGCGATTATCGGCAGCATGCTGCCGACGACCTTTGCGAACATTACGATGAACACTATCGAGACGCTGACCGTCGCCGCGACGGCGATCGTCACGCTGTCGTTATGCAGCAGCATCCCGTCAAGCAGCAGCATCTTCACAAAGTTCACCGCCGCGAGCGTGATCCCGCAGATGGCGGCGACGCGCCACTCCTTCCACATGACGCGGAACGCGTCCTTTGGCTCCGTATCGCCGAGGGACAGGCTGCGTATTACCGCGGTGGACGCCTGCGCGCCGGAGTTGCCGCCGGTGCCCATCAGCATGGGGATGAAGGCGACAAGCCCCGCCTGCACGGCGAGCATATCCTCAAACTTTGTGAGTATCATGCTCGTAAACGTCGCCGACAGCATCAGGAACATCAGCCACGGGATGCGGTTTTTCCACATCTCAAGCGTGCCGGTTCTGGAATACGGCTTGTCGGACGGCGTCATACCGGCCATGATCTCGAAGTCTTCCGTCGTCTCTTCTTCCATGACGTCGATGACGTCGTCAACGGTGACTATGCCGACGAGCCGGCCCTCAAGGTCGACCACAGGTATCGCCATAAGGTCGTAGTCGGATATCTTTTCCGCAACGCTCTCCTGGTCCTCGGTGGTCGTGGCAAAGATGACGTTTGTGTCCATCAGGTTCTCGATGACCGTGTCGTCCTCGGCGAGGAGCAGATCCTTTACGGTCACGATGCCTTCAAGCTTCCGGTCGGCGGAGGTGACGAAGCAGATGTATATCGTCTCCTTGTCCTCGCCGATACGGCGGATGCGCGCGATGGACTCGCGCACGCTCATATATTTTTTCAGGTCAATGAATTCCGCGGTCATTATGCTGCCCGCGGAATTCTCCGGATAATGCAGATACTGATTTATGAGCTTTCTCGTCTCCGGCGTCGCGGTGCGCATGACGCGCTTTACGACGTTGGCGGGAAGCTCCTCCATCATGTCGACAGCGTCGTCAACGTACAGCTCTTCCAGTATTCCGGAGAGCTCCGAGTCCGTGATGGAGTTTATCACCTGCTCCTGCTCGGGAGCGTCAAAATTTGCGAAAACCTCCGCCGCCGTCTCCTTTGACAGGAGTCTGAATACCATTGGCATGCGGTTGTCTCCGATCTCCGAAAGGAACTCCGCAACGTCAAACTCCTGCATATCCTCCAGCCGCTGCTGGAGACGCTTCATATCGCGCCGGTCAAGAAGCTCGGTCAGCTCTTCGTTCTGCCGCTCGTGGATGGCCTCAAAGTCCATAGTGGCCTGCTGTTCTTCGTTATTCTCCAATGGACTCACCTCCTGTAAAATGATAATAGGCGCGCGTCAGCGGTTTCCCGGTGCGCGTCAGTCCTCCACGCCGAGATAATCCGCCTGCTCGCGGCTGAGGCTGTCTATCTCCACGCCCATGGAGCTGAGCTTGCGGCGCGCAACGGCCTCGTCCAGCTCGCGCGGGACGGGGATGACGCCCGGCTTCAGGCTGCTGCGGTTCGCGGCGAGATACTCGGCGCTGAGCGCCTGTATCGCAAAGCTCATGTCCATTATCTCCGCCGGGTGGCCGTCGCCAGCCGCGAGGTTAACAAGGCGGCCTTCCGCTATCGTGAACAGGGTCTTCCCGTTCGGGAGGACGTAGCCCTGAATGTTGTGTCTCGCGTCGTACTTCTCGACTGCCAGCTTCTCAAGCCCCGCCATATCGACCTCGACGTCGAAGTGACCGGCGTTTGTGAGTATGGCGCCGTCCTTCATCGTCTCGAAGTGCTCGGTCGTGATGATGCCGCTGCATCCGGTAACGGTGACGAACATGTCGCCTATCTTCGCGGCCTCGCGCATCGGCATGACCTCGTAGCCGTCCATGACCGCTTCAAGCGCACGGACGGGGTCTGTCTCGGTGACGATGACCTTTGCGCCGAGTCCCTTGGCGCGCAGGCTGACGCCCTTGCCGCACCAGCCGTAGCCGGAGACGACGACGTATTTGCCCGCGACGATGAGGTTCGTCGTGCGCATGATGCCGTCCCAGACGCTCTGACCCGTGCCGTAGCGGTTGTCGAACATGTGCTTGCAGTCGGCTTCGTTGACCATGACCATCGGGAAGCGCAGCTCGCCCGCGCGATCCATTGCCTTCAGGCGGTGGATACCGGTCGTTGTCTCCTCGCAGCCGCCGATGACCTCAGGGATGAGGTTGGTATACTTCGTGTGCATGAGGTGGACCAGGTCGCCGCCGTCATCAATAATAATATTGGGCGCGGCTTCAAGCACCGAGCACAGGCAGCTTTCGTATTCCTCCATATCGCAGCCGTAGCGCGCAAACACCTGCATCCCGCCCGCGGCGAGAGCGGCGGCGACATCGTCCTGCGTGGAGAGAGGATTCGAGCCGGTAACATACATCTCTGCTCCACCCATTTCCATGACGCGGCCCGCGGCGTGCCGATGAAGCGTCTGGCCA
>OGXW01001202.1_pt1 | contig 19783 bp, 19 predicted proteins | sample 1576341 | NCBI WGS metagenome assembly OGXW01 (sample SAMEA3541592, study PRJEB24748) | human gut metagenome | biome: human gut; feature: human-associated habitat; material: faeces | place: China | collected 2012
CGCATGAGCTTTCAGGAGCTGTTCTCCGTCGATGACATGGAGCATGCCGAGGGCTGGCGCAAGCTGTTCTGCAACGTATATTTCTCCACGGTTATCACGCTGGCATTTGGTTTCCTGCTTACCAAGATCGGCTATGCCAATATCTGGCCGCTGTTCGGTTCGGCCAACCAGCTGCTGAGCGCTCTGGTGCTCATCACGCTCTGCGTATTCCTCAAGGTTACCGGCCGCAGCAACAAGATGATCTTCCCGCCGCTGATCATCATGCTGTGTGTTACCTTCACCGCGTTGGTGCAGCGTTTCCTTGCTATGGTAAAGGCGATCTCTGCTGCCGCCTCAACGGCTATTCCGGCCGGTGAGACCACCTGGGGCGCGGTATTCATCGCAAACGGTCTGCAGCTTATCCTTGCGGTACTGCTGATTGTGCTCGGTCTGACGATCGTTATCCACTCGTTCAAGAGCTATGCCAAGAGCGAGAGAAACAGCGAGAACGCGTAAAGCCGATTCTCCATATAACAAAAACGGCTTCAAAAAACGAAGCCGCAAGACTATCGAAAAACCCGGTTGCAGCCTAATCGCAACCGGGTTTCTTGATAGGAAAAATTCACGGAGTTATTACGGATTACTCATTCCTGATTATTCTTAAGGCAACACCGCACAATTAAAGCTGTTCGCGGATCAGTGCACCCATCTCCGAGGTGGACAGCACCTTCTCACCCTTTGCGGCGATGTCCGCGGTGCGGTGACCTGCGTTGAGGACATTCTCAACAGCGGTTTCGATGGCGTCTGCCTCGTCCTTCAGACCGAAGGAGTAGCGCAGCATCATCGCGCACGACAGGATGGTCGCGATCGGGTTCGCGATGCCCTTGCCCGCGATGTCCGGCGCGGAGCCGTGGATCGGCTCATACATACCCTTGCCGCTCTCGTTCATGGAGGCGGACGGCAGCATACCGATAGAGCCGGTGATCATGGAAGCCTCATCGGACAGAATATCGCCGAACAGGTTGCCGGTTACGATAACATCGAACTGACCCGGATTGCGGACAAGCTGCATCGCGCAGTTGTCAACGTACATATCGGTGTACTCGACCTCCGGGTACTCGTCCTTGATGCGATGCATGGTTTCGCGCCATACGCGGCTGGTTTCGAGCACGTTTGCCTTGTCTACCGAGCAGACCTTCTTATTGCGCTTCATCGCCATCTCAAAAGCACGGCGGCCGATGCGCTCTACCTCATAAACCGAGTAGTTCATGTCGTCCGCGCCGGTCTCGCCCCAGCCCTTGTCGCTCTCGCGGCGGTAGTGCTTGCCGAAGTAAACGTCGCCGGTCAGCTCACGGCAAACGAGAATGTCGAAGCCGTCACCGATGATCTCAGGCTTGATCGGGCACGCATCCGCGAGTGCCTTGTGCATCTGCGCCGGACGCAGGTTGACGAACAGACCCAGTGCGGCGCGCAGACCGAGCAGTGCCTTCTCCGGACGCTTGGCACTCGGCACATCGTCCCACTTCGGGCCGCCTACCGCGCCGAGCAGCACGGAATCCGCATTCTTGCAGATCTCGATGGTCTCATCGGTCAGCGGGATGCCGTTCTTGTCGATCGAGCAGCCGCCTGCGAGGACCTCCTGAAAACCAAACTTGTGGCCGAACTTCTCGCCGACCTTATCGAGCACGAGCATAGCCTCGGATACGATCTCCGGGCCGATGCCATCGCCCTTGACAACAGCAATATTGTATTCCATAGGATTATGCCTCTCTCTCCTTAAGCGACTTGAGCAGGCCGCCCGCCTTGATGATGTTCTGGATAAACGGCGGGAAAGCGGCTGCCTGCCAGCTCTCGCCCTTGGTAACGTCGGTGATCACGCCGGTGTCGAAGTTTACCTCTACCTCGTCGCCTGCGTCGATGCCGTTCGCCGCTGCCTCGCACTCGAGGATCGGCAGACCGATGTTGATGGCGTTGCGGTAGAAGATACGCGCGAACGAGGACGCGATAACGCAGGAAACGCCGTTCTCACGGAGAACAAGCGGTGCGTGCTCACGGGAGGAGCCGCAGCCGAAGTTGCGGGTCGCAACAACGATGTCGCCCGGGTGCATATTCTTGACGAAATCCGCGTCGATGTCCTCCATTGCGTGGGTGGACAGCTCCTTCGGGTCTGCGATATTCAGATAACGTGCGGGGATGATAACGTCGGTATCGACATTATCGCCGTACTTGAAAACCTTGCCTTTTGCGTTCATGGTATGTGTTTCCTCCCTTACTTCAGGTCGTCCGGTGCGCAGATATAGCCTGCTACCGCACTTGCGGCAGCGACGGCCGGGCTTGCCAGATAAATTTCCGAGGTGATATGACCCATACGGCCTACAAAGTTGCGGTTGGTGGTGGAAACCGCCTTCTCGCCGTGCGCCAGGATACCCATATGACCGCCGAGGCACGGGCCGCAGGTCGGCGTGGAAACGATAGCGCCAGCCTGAATGAAGATCTTGGTCAGACCCTCCTCGATGCACTGCAGGTAAACTTCCTGTGTTGCGGGGATGATGATGGTGCGCACATTCGGATTTACCTTGCGGCCCTTGAGGATTTCGGCTGCAACGCGCATATCGTCGATACGGCCGTTGGTGCAGGAACCGATGACCGACTGCTGAACCTCAATATGGCCGAGGTCGTCAATGGTCTTGGTGTTCTCCGGCAGGTGCGGGCACGCGATGGTCGGACGGAGTGCGGACAGGTCGATCTCGATGGTCTGCTCATACTCGGCGTCAGCATCGGCCTCGAATGCGGTAACGTCACGGTTTACGCGGCCCTTGATGTAATTCATCGTCTTGTCGTCTACCGGGAAGATGCCGTTCTTCGCACCGGCCTCGATCGCCATGTTGCAGATGGTGAAGCGGTCATCCATGGACAGCGCGTGTGCACCCTCGCCAACGAACTCCATCGACTTGTACAGCGCGCCGTCCACGCCGATTTTGCCGATGATGTGCAGGATGACGTCCTTGCCGGATACCCACGGGCTCAGCTTGCCGGTGAGCACAAACTTGATCGCGCTCGGCACCTTGAACCACGCCTTGCCGGTTGCCATGCCTGCGGCGAGATCGGTAGAACCGACGCCGGTCGAGAATGCGCCCAGTGCACCGTAGGTGCAGGTATGGCTGTCCGCGCCGATGATAAGCTCACCGGGAGCGGTCAGACCTTTTTCCGGCAGCAGCGCGTGCTCGATACCCATTGCGCCAACGTCGAAGAAGTTTACGATGTTGTACTTCTTGGAGAACTCGCGGCACTCGAGGCACTGCTCAGCGGACTTAATATCCTTGTTCGGTGCAAAGTGATCCATTACCAGCGCGATCTTGGTGTTGTCGAACACCTTATCGAAGCCCGCCTTCTCCATCTCTCGGATGGCAACCGGACCGGTGATATCGTTTGCCAGCGTGAGATCTACGTTTGCCTCGATCAGCTGACCTGCCGTTACGCTTTCCAGACCCGCATGCTTTGCGAGGATCTTCTGCGTCATTGTCATACCCATAACAGCGTTCCTCCTGCTGAATTAGTCGTTAAAATACTTGTTGATGCCGTTGATGTACGCCTTGATGGACGCCTCCATAACGTCAACCGATACGCCGCGGCCGGTAACAACATCGTTGCTGCCGTCTACGCGGATCTTGACAATAGCCTCGCTCTGTGCGTCCTCGCCGTCGGTCAGTGCGCGCAGCGAGTAGTCCTCCAGAACGATTTCCTTGCCGATGATCTTGTCGATTGCATGGAACGATGCGTTGATCGGGCCGTCGGAAGCGGCAGCGCGCTCAAACATCTCGTCGCCCTTCTTGACGCGGATAACAGCGGTAGAGGTAATGGTGTTGCCAGAGTTGATGACAAAGCGGTCGAGCGTGTAGCGCTCCTCGCCGGAAACCGGAACAGCACCGATCAGACCCTCGAGGTCGCGATCCTTGATGACCTTCTTCTTGTCAGCCAGAACCTTGAACTTCTCGAATGCCTTCTCGAGCTTCTCGTGATCGAGCGTGTAGCCCAGCTCATGCAGGCGCTCCTCGAACGCATGGCGGCCGGAATGCTTGCCGAGCACGATGGCGTTCTTCGGGATGCCGACGGATTCCGGAGTCATGATCTCGTAGGTTTCCTTGTTGGCCATCACGCCGTGCTGGTGGATGCCCGCCTCGTGTGCGAACGCATTTGCACCGATGATCGGCTTGGTCGGTGCAACAGCAACGCCGGTAATGGTCTGGATCATGCGGCTTGCGCGGTAGATCTGGGTGGTTTCGATGTTGCAGCCGATGCCGAAGTGGTCAGCACGGGTCTTGAGCGCCATGACGCACTCCTCCATGGAGGCGTTGCCGGCACGCTCGCCGATGCCGTTGATGGTGCACTCGATCTGGTCAATACCGGCTTCAACGCCTGCCAGAGAGTTTGCAACTGCCATGCCGAGGTCGTTGTGCATGTGGCAGGACAGGATTACGTTCTCGATACCCTCGGTGTGCTCACGCAGATACTTGATGCGGGATGCGTACTCCTGCGGGATCATGTAGCCGACCGTGTCCGGAATGTTGATGGTAGTAGCACCGGCCTTGATGGCGGTTTCAACGACGCGGCACAGGAAGTCGAGGTCGGAGCGGGTTGCGTCCTCAGCGGAGAACTCGATGTCCGAGCAGAACTTCTTGGCGAAGGCTACGTTGTGCGCTACGGATTCCAGCACCTGCTCCGGTGTCATCTTCAGCTTGTACTCCATGTGTACCGGGCTGGTTGCCAGGAAGGTGTGAATGCGGGCAGACTCTGCACGGCGGATGGAGTTCCATGCCGCCTCGATGTCCTGCTCACGGCAGCGTGCCAGCGAGCAGATGGTAGCGCCGCGCACGGTATCAGCGATTGCTGCGATAGCAGCAGCATCACCGGGCGAAGCAGCCGCAAAGCCTGCTTCAATGATATCAACCTTGAGGGCTTCGAGCTGCTTTGCAACCTCGATCTTCTCATTCAGGTTCATGCTGCAGCCGGGAGACTGCTCACCGTCACGCAGCGTCGTATCAAAAATCTTAACTGTTCTTCCCATGGTATCTTGTCCTCTCCTATTCAGAATTTTACCGGGTTTACAGGGACAAAAAAAGCTCCGTCCCTTAATCCAATCATTAAGAGACGAAGCGAAAGCTCCGCGGTACCACTCTTGTTGCCGCAGTATGGTGCGACCCCTCTATGCACATCTGACAATGCGCTCCCCTGTAACGGTGGGTATCCGTTCCCTCCTACCGGTCCGAAGGACTTTCAGCGGACAGCTCCCGGGCGAGTTTCACTGCTTCCTGACGCTGCCTTACACCAACCGGCAGCTCTCTGCGGACAGGGGTGACAATTACTTTACCCGTTCATCACCTTTATCAATATGTTTTTATATTAGACCTCTGAGCCGCTGTTGTCAAGACTTTTTTTAAGGCAGCGCCGGGCATACTGCACCGCAAACAGATTTGACAAACCTTCTCCAATATAGTAAAATAACATTGTATACAGGAAAACGCTGTTTTCCTGAGCACATCTGTTAAAAGCTGTGAAGAGAAGAGTACGCAGTGAAGTACGTCAAAGCGAGTTCCGGGCGGTGAAAGCGGAACGCGGAGGGCACTGCCGAACATGGTCTTGGAGCTTCGCACCGAACTTACTTTGTAATAGTATGCAAGGCTGCGGCGGCAAAGTCCTGCCGTTATCGAGGACGATGGGTAGCATCCTACCCGCTGAGGCGCCTTTCCGCGAGGAAGGCGTAAAGCAAGGTGGTAACACGGAAGGTTTGTCCTCCGTCCTTGCAGTGGCAAAATACAGGCCATTGCAGGAACGGAGGATTTTTTGTTCCCTGTTCCCTGCTGTCACGCATAAAACATATTTATATATGTAAGGAGAGAATACACGAATGGACAAGAAACCCTATTATATCTCAACGGCGATCGCCTATACCTCGGCGAAGCCGCACATCGGCAACACCTACGAGATCGTGCTGGCCGACGCTATCGCACGCTACAAGCGCATGACCGGTTACGACGTTTATTTCCAGACCGGCACGGACGAACATGGTCAGAAGATTCAGGAGAAGGCCGAGGCAGCCGGCATCACGCCGCAGCAGCACGTTGACAAGGTTGCCGGTGAGGTTAAGACCATCTGGGATCTGATGAACACCACCTATGACAAGTTCATCCGCACCACCGACCCGATGCACGAGAAAAAGGTGCAGAAGATCTTCAAAAAGCTGTATGATCAGGGCGATATTTACAAGGGCGCGTACAAGGGCAAATACTGCAAGCCGTGTGAGTCCTTCTGGACCGAGAGCCAGCTGAAGGACGGCTGCTGCCCGGACTGCGGCCGCCCGTGCGTAGACGCCGAGGAGGAAGCATACTTCTTCCGCATGAGCAAGTACGCCGACCGCCTGATGAAGCACATCGAGGAGCATCCCGAATTCATCCAGCCGGAGAGCCGCAAGAACGAGATGGTAAACAACTTCCTCAAGCCGGGTCTGCAGGACCTGTGCGTTTCCCGCACCTCGTTCAGCTGGGGCATTCCGGTAGACTTTGACCCGGGCCATGTTGTCTATGTTTGGCTGGATGCGCTTACCAACTATATCACCTTCTGCGGCTACGATCCGGACGGCAACCACGATGAGCACTACAAGAAGTTCTGGCCGGCTGATGTGCACCTGATCGGCAAGGATATCATCCGCTTCCACACCATCTACTGGCCGATCTTCCTGATGGCTCTTGGCGAGCCGCTGCCGAAGCAGGTATTCGGTCATCCGTGGCTGCTGGTCGGCGACGGCAAGATGTCCAAGTCGCTCGGCAACGTTATCTATGCGGACGACCTCGTCCGTCTGTTCGGTGTGGATGCCATCCGCTACTACGTTCTGCACGAGATGCCGTTCGCAAATGACGGTGTACTCTCCTATGAGCTGATCTGCGAGCGCATTAACTCTGATCTGGCAAATGTGCTCGGCAATCTTGTCAACCGCACGATTGCCATGACCAAGAAGTATTTCGGCGGCATTGTTCCGGCGCCGACCGCACCGGAAGCACTTGATGACGAACTGAAGGCAGTCGCACTCGGTCTGCCGGCAGCTGTTGAGAAAAAGATGGACACCCTGCACGTTGCAGACGCCATCGACGAGGTATTTGCACTGCTGCGCCGCTCCAACAAGTATATCGACGAGACCATGCCGTGGGCGCTCGCCAAGGACGAGAGCAAGCAGGCGCGTCTGGGCACGGTGCTGTACAACCTGCTCGAAGCGATCCGCTTTGCCGCTGTTGAGCTGAAGCCGTATCTGCCGGACACCGCCGACAAGATTTTCGCACAGCTGGGTGTTGAAAACAAGGGCGTTGAGAGCCTGACCTCGTTTGACGGCATGCAGCCGGGTCAGCCGGTCGGCGAAGCCTCCATCCTGTTCGAGCGCATCGACATTCCGAAGAAGCTCGCTGAGATCGAGGAGGAAAAGAAGGCTGCCGAGGCAGAGCAGAAGCCTGCAGTTGAGTTCCTGCCGGATATCCCGTTTGACGATTTCTGCAAGGTCGATATGACGGTCTGCAAGGTACTCGCATGCGAGAACGTCAAGAAGAGCAATAAGCTGCTCAAGTTCCAGCTGGATGACGGCTCGGGCACGCCGCGTCAGATTCTGTCCGGTATTGCCAAGTATTACAAGCCGGAGGAGCTGGTCGGCAAGACGGTCGTCGCCGTTACCAACCTGCCGCCGCGCAAGATGATGGGTCAGGAGTCCAACGGCATGCTGCTTTCCGCCGAAAAGGACGAAAAGCTCAACCTGCTCATGCTGGACGACAGCATTCCGGCTGGCGCTAAACTGTGCTAAAATAAACACACTTTACAACGGATTCCGCAGGGCGGGGTGCCCTCACCCCGCCGCACATAAACGGGAACACTCGGTTGCAACGGCGGGCTGAGGGCAGCCCGCCCTACGAATGGGTTAACAGATGTGTTATCCCATGTATAATTTCGCACACACTACAATCAACAATTTAGGAAGCGAAAATTATGACAAGAGGGCGAAATGCAATGTGGATCATTTATGCGCTGCTCTCTGCGGTATTTGCCGCACTGACAACGATTTTAGCCAAAATCGGCGTGGAAAACGTGGACAGCACGCTTGCTACTGCTATCCGAACCGCTGTGGTGCTCGTGATGGCATGGGGCATGGTCTTCCTGCTGGGAAAACAGGGCGGCGTAAGCGCAATCGGCGCCAAAAGCTGGGTATTCCTTACCCTGTCCGGACTGGCGACCGGTGGTTCGTGGCTGTTTTACTACAAGGCCCTGCAGATGGGCGAGGCCAGCCGTGTGGCTCCGATCGACAAGCTGAGCGTTGTTATCACGATGATTCTGGCGTTTGTTGTCCTGCACGAGACTGTGACGGTCAAGGGCGTGATCGGCGGCATTCTGATTGCGGCAGGCACGCTGTTTATGATTCTGTGATATATTTTAAGCAAAAGAGTTAAGAACAGAGTGGAGAGTGGAGATTTATGTTTTCTGCACTCTCCACTCTTCGCTCTGTTATTGAGGGTTTTACATGCACAAAAAATACTTCTTTTTTGATATTGACGGCACGCTTTCCACCGGTCTCACCACCATGATGCCGGAAAGCGCAGTAAAGGCACTGGCGCAGCTTCGTGCGAACGGCCACTTTACCGCCATTGCGACCGGACGGCTGCAGGCATCTGCAGCAGCCGTTGCCGCGCGCTACGGCTTCACGGACATTGTAGCGGACGGCGGCTGGAGCGTAACGCACAACGGCGAAATTGTCGAGATGGAGTCGCTGCCGGCGGCCGACTGCATTGCGCTGATCGAGCGGCTTGAGCAGGCCGGTATTCCGTGGGCGGTGTCGCCGGAGAATGAGAAACTATGCGTAACAACGGATAAAAATTATCTTCCGTATGCACCGGAGAACTACTTCCCTGTTCTGTGGGACCCGCATTTTGATTATCACAGGCTGGAGCATCTGTACAAGGTTTACTACGTCTGCACGCCTGATGAGGAGAATCATATTGACGCGGGCGGTCTGCCGCTTGTGCGGTACAATCCCCATGTGATTTTCGTTGAGCCGAAGGAAAAGCAGCGAGGTATTCGCTATTTTCAGCAGCTTTTATCCATTCCGGATGAGGATATTGTAGTGTTTGGCGACGGCATGAACGACATCTGCATGTTCGGTCAGGGATGGCTGTCTATTGCGATGGGCAATGCCCGCGCCGCACTCAAGGAGAAGGCGGATTACATCACGACCGACGTGGATAAGGATGGACTTTGGAACGCCTGCAGGCATTTCGGCTGGATTTGAGGAAGGTTTACTATGCTTTTTGATACACATGCACACTATGACGATGAACGGTTCGACGAGGACCGCGATACGCTGCTGGCTTCCATGCCCGAGAACAATGTCGGCCTGATTCTCAATCCCGGCTGTGATGTGGAAAGCTCGCGCAAGGCGGTCAGCTACGCGAATAAATATCCATTTGTATATGCGGCGGTCGGTATCCACCCGGAGAACATCGAGGACGGCTGGGAGGCTGATCTGGAGACCATCCGCGCACTGGCACAGAACGAAAGCAAGGTTCGCGCCATCGGCGAAATTGGTCTTGACTATTACTGGGAAAAAGACGAGCGTGCGCGTGCACGGCAGCAGGTTGTATTTGCCCGCCAAATGGAGCTGGCGCGTGCACTGCACCTCCCTGTCATCGTGCATGACCGCGATGCGCACGCCGACAGCATGGAGATCACCCGTCGGTATCCGGATGTGATCGGCGTGTACCACTGCTATGCCGGTCACGTCGAAATGGCACGCGAACTGCTGAAACTCGGCTATTATCTGTCATTTACCGGTGTTATCACATTCAAAAATGCCAAAAAGGCGAAGGAAGTCATTCGCGAAGTGCCGATTGAGCGACTGATGATCGAGACCGATTCGCCCTACATGGCACCCGAGCCGTTTCGCGGCCGCCGTAATTCCTCGCTGTATGTGCATCGCATGGCTGAAACTATCGCGGAAATCAAGGGCATAAGTGCCGCAGAGGTTGAACGGATTACAACCGAAAACGGCAGACAGCTGTTTGGTATTTCCGGGTAAGATAGAGCAAAACAGGGACAAGAGGTAAAATCTTTTGTCCCTGTTTTGTATGGTGGAGACGGTGGGGATCGAACCCATGACCTCTTGACTGCCAGTGTGTATGCGTTATTGTAAGATGCAACAGAATAGCATTTCATACGCTGACATAGTGCCGGATATGCGATTATTTATAAACTTTATTACAGGTTAATGAAAACGGGTTCTGACTGCGCAAACACCAGATAAGCACCAAGCAAACACCGGAGTAAGCACCCGATTTTCCACAGTAAAGCACCCTCTTGAAAGCAGTTATGAACGTATACGGTTGAGGCTTACGGTTTGCACCGCACCTACCCCAAATCAACCGACAGAACAAATCGAAATCAACTGTTATCCCGATCGACCTGTGTATCTATCGCGCGGTTGATAAAGCCGTTCAGGCTCTCGTTCCGCTGTTCTGCGTGTGCTTGCAATTCTGCTTTGTGTCCTTTGGGGACGCGCACCTTGATCTCGTCATATGCTTTCGCGTTGTAGCGTTCGTTTGCTTTGCGGCGTGCTTCACTGATTGGCATATATACCATCTCCATTCTACTTTGATTATACCGCAAAATCTACACTGGGCACAGTACAAATATATACGAATTTTGCTATACAGATTCAGGCAATATAACCGTTGAATGTACTGGGTACAGTGTATTATAATAACGCTGTAAATAAACTGTATGCGCTTTGAACCGTTCGTTGCAAACTGCACAGCGAGCGAGAAAGGACGCATACAGCGCCCGCCACAGAGCAAACAGGAGGAACATTACCATGATGACCGACAAGCAGGTTCTTGAAAAGAGTAGCAACATGACGAACATTGAACGAGTTGCGGAGCACATTGCCCGTTGCCAACATCGAGAGGAAGTGAAAGCGGCGCTCTCACTCCTTCTCAAGCCACGCATACCAATCACAAAAGAACAGAGAACGAGGTTTACCAATGAACAAAACAAAGTAATGACCCACGATTCTAAAAACAATTTAGAAACGGAATACCCCAACTGCGAAAAGCTCGCCGCCTATCTCAATACTTTTGATGATCCGCAGCGTCTATTGCGTGCCTTTGCCGCGCTGTGTGAACCATTCTGCGATGATGAAAAGGATAACTAAAAACAGATAAAAGAGCCGCTCCATATGGGGCGGCTCTTTTAAACCCAAGTTTCACCAAGTCGAAAGCTAAGTTTTGTTAAGTTACAGAATCTTTTATTCAGCTATATTGATGAATTTCTCTAACATTTGAACATCTGTACCGGCGCAGAACTGTGAAACGCATTCCTCTGCATTTGCATAATCATGATCAAGGCGAAACAATGACCATGCATGATTTGACACATGATCTCCGGTATCACCGACATTATCCAAATCATGAACAAACTTTTGTGCTGCCTTAAACATATCTTCGGTTCTTTCGCGCGCCCATGCAGTATCACCCTCTGTATCTGGAACAACGCCCAAATACCCGTGTTGTAAAGCTGTATCCCTCAATGCCGCCATAGTAAGTGGGCAATCTTTCATTTGTGGCATTAGGTCAGTAATCTGTGCTTTAGTCGGCTTGTCGAGCAGCTTCAAGGCTTGTAAAGCTGCAATCTGCTCCGGCGTTGGCAGTGGATCGCGATGTGTACGCAGTACCGCCAGACAATCTTCTTTCCGCTTTGATAAGCGTTCTGAATAAAGCGCTCGTATTGCCCCTGTTTCCGTGCGATATGTGGTTTCTGCCTTTTTCATTTCCTCATCATATCCAGCGCTGCCCTTGAATCGTTCCAGCTCTTTGATCGTTACTTGATAACGTTTGACAGCACCTTTCATTTCATCACGGAATCCGGTAATATCAAAATAAAACTTTTGAAAATTATTCATTAAAACTCCTTTTTGCATATCATACTCATTCAATTTAATTCATTCTGCTGTTCTAACCGTTCCACACGGCGCAGCAGATTAGCTTGTTCATCATACTTTGCAGCATACTCTAAAACCGCTCTTGCGGCATTTACGCGCGTTTGCGGCGGCGCTGTATTATCCTGCATGATTGCTTGAATTGTCTGTGCGGCACTCTCCAGCTGTTCATTCAGCGCAGCCGCTGCACGCTGCATAGTTTCTGCGCGCCGCTGATCGAGAATGGTGCAGAACTCCGGTTCTTTCAGATAACGCCATAACGTGCTCTCCGAAATACCGGAGTATTCTGATGCCGCACGGACAGAAGAACAGGCCAGCAAAGCAGCAAGCGCTTTATCTCGATTGCCTTTCATTCAAAATCCTCGATTCTTCGGTTTGATGCTGGGTGTGCAAGCTGCTTTGCAAATTTCAGATAGTTCAATGCCGCTTGATTGCTTGCATCAAACTGAATTTGCTGTGCTTCGCCACGCTCTGCAAATAGAGTGATGAGTTCGGAACCGTACACGGTAAAAGCAGAGCCATCTGTATATTTTACAATGTACTTCGGAAAGCTGTCCTCGTGTGTTTCCAGTAATTCAATACGCTTTTTCAACGACAATTTGCTTCCCTCCGTTGGCTGCATTCCTTGCAATAAACTGCTGTACTGAACAAATCAAAATCCGGAAAACTCTGTGCCATCTCGATAAGATCAACAGGATGTACTTTGCCGCACTGCGGGCAATAAGTATATACTTCGTGCTCTGCCAAATCTACGCGCTTTCCGTGATGCTTGATAAAAAACATAATAGAAACTCCTTTTCACGTTACTCCATTTAATTCTTCTAACTTCAATAAAATACGTTCTTCCACGCTCCCACCGTATTTCCACGCCTGCCAGCCTGTGCCGTGATATGCGTCCTCACGGATAATACGTTCACGGAAACGTGCAAGGCGTGCCGAGCGTTTCAACAGAAACAGTGCTCGGTCAACCTGTCGCCGCGCGTACTCTGCGTTGCAGTGTAGCCGTTCGCCAGTCTGTGTAAGTGTCAGGTTCTCATAGAAGCGGGAACGCACGGCCTCTTGCTGGATAGGTGACAGCTTTGCTATTTCCGTGTCCAGTGCGTGGCGCAGCTGTTCGCAATACACGCGCCGTTCTGTGTTCTCGAAAGCCTGTTCGGCTGCGTGGTCAGGTGTCAGCTCTCCGCGCGGTGTTTCGCTCCCGTCCTCGCCGGTGACAGGCTCGTCCAGACTGCACGCACAGTTCAGCGGTTCACGCTTTTCACGCGCTGTCCGGCATCCGATCAGTTCAAAGAACACGCGCTTAACGGCATAGCCGAGAACCGAGGTGAACAGCGTGCCGCGCTGCGGCTCATACACCTGCACAGCCTGCGCAATGGCAAGGAAGAAGCATTGCTCTACGTCCTCCCATGTAACGCCGGCCTGCGTCACCCTCGCGCCCGCTCGAATATACAGCCGCCGGAACAGAACGGCAAGCAGTCCCCTGTTCTGCTCCCACAGCGCCGCCAGCGCGGCACGGTCTCCTGTCTTTGCCTGTGAGGCTAATTCTTCGTTTGTCGCACCTTTGCATTGCAGCCCTTCACCCATCTATAAACCCCTGATGCATTAGCATCCCATACTCGATGAACAGAATACGCAGATTCTCCCACACATCCGCGCCGTTCCTGCCGCGCGCCCATTCGTTGGCGAGCGCATACTGCCGGAGAGCGAACAGGCGGCGTATATTGCGCTGACCGTGATCTATCGGCACTACCGGGAGAACGTACTGACACGGGAGCAGGCGCAGCTTTTCAAGGAACAGCTAACCGATTGGGCGCACTGCCCGCCGATGGAGCGCGCGGCACAGCGGCAGATCGAGCGGGAACGGCTGTTCATTCCACGCGGCTGCAATCTGCTGTTCGGTCATGCAATCCCTCCTCAAAACGGCGGCTCACTCGGCAGGGCAGGCGCGATCTGCTGCTCCCAGCCGAACGGCTTCTCTTTCTGTCCCGGCTCGACAAAGCGGCGCGATTTCGCAAGAAAATGCAGGCGGACATTGCCTGTTTCGCCATAGGCGCGGTTTTTCAGACACGAAATAGCACTGTCACAGCCTTTCTCTGCCGCTTCGTTTTCATCCAGCCGCCGCATATTGAACACGGCACACGCGATGTTGGTAATAGTGGATAGACCGCCGACCTCATCGTTATCGCGCACCGCCTGTCCGCCGGTCTTGCGCGGATGCACCACCAGATGCACCAGAACGTCGTGCTTTTCGGCAAATTTGCGCAGCTTTATCGTGAAATCCGCCTGCGACTGGTAAAAATCCCGCTCGTTCCGGCAGGTGTGCACGGTCATCAGATTATCGACCAGAAACACCCGGCAGTTGTAGCGTCGGTACGCCTTTTCAAATGCCCGTAGCACGCTTTCTGCCTCGTCTGCGCCTGCAATGCGGTTGTCGTACAGCCAGAACCGCCCGTTCAGCCAGCTGTCGATTTTGCGCTGAACGGACTGCGGCACGAACTGCGTTACTCGACCTGCCCGCTCGTCTGTCCGTTCACAGACCTGTAATTCTCCGGCGGCCTGCAGATACACGCCGTAGCGAAAGCGGTTCGCCGGAATCTCACCCGAATACACGCATACATTCTCGCCCTGCTCCACGCTTTCGAGTGCAAGCTGCGTTAAAATCGTGCTTTTGCCCTCGCCGCGCCTGCCCGTCCATACGCACAGATCGCCCATGAACAGCCCGCCGCACATCCGGTCAATGCTCGGCAGACCGGACAGGACACGCGGCAGACTGGACAAATCCACCGGCGCAATATCGGCAATGTTGAGCAGACCGAGCGTTTCCGCTGCGTGTACGCCGTCCATAATGGCGCTCAGGCGTTCCGCGCCCTGCCGGTAGAGGATTTCGTTCGCGTCCTTGCTCGTGCCGTACCGGGCGAAATCAGGCACGCAGACAGCGCATTCCAGCTTGTCGGACAGCGCCCGCACCATTTCCTGACCGGCGGCATCGTTGTCCCCGATGATCGCCACCCGGTCGTACTGCGAAAGAAAGTCCGCACAGGTGTCCAGCCATGTGAAGTCCTTGCACCCGCTCGGCACGGAAACACAGTTGCCGCCGTGTGCCTGATAGCCTGCCATCGCGTCAAACTCGCCCTCAAACAGATAGAGCGTGCCGTTTTCCGACCGGCAAAGGTGCATCCCGAACAGAACCGGCTTGGTGTCCTTCTCGCGGCGCGCCTTGCGCTCGCCCTTGTCCAGCTTGCGCGCCAGACGGTATTTGATGAACACCGGCTGACCGGCGGCAAAGTCCGCCTGCGTTTCATAGTAGGGGAACACCACTTCGCCCTTGTCATTGCCGCCCACGCCGTAGGCAGCGGCGGTTTGCTTCGAAATGCCGCGCTGCCCGATGTACTGCATCGCCGTGCCTGTCCGGTCGATTGCGGGCGGCTTGGGCTTGACATAGGTATGCTTTACCGGCGGGGTATACACCGTGTCCGGCTGTTCGCCAAAGTCGCGCAGCAGCTGCGAGAAGTGTCCCTGTTTGCCGCATGAGCCGCGCAGACAGATAAAAGTGTGCTTGTCCATATTGAGCGCGAACGTGTACTTGTCGCCGTGCTGACCGCCGCGGCAGTACGGGCACAGGCGCGGCTTGATCTCCGCACCCTGCACCCGGTAGTCGCCCAGATGGGCGCGGGCAAATTCAATCTCGTTCAAGTGAAACCCTCCTTAGTTTACGAATTTCATTTCCGGCTCAGCGGGCGTGTTCGGCTGCTCGCGGCGTGCCCAGTTGCGCGCGGCAGCCTGCCAGTCCCGCATCCTGCTGCGTCCGGCCATCCAGCCGTTCGCCGTGTAGTAATCGACAAACCGTTCCGCATCCATGCTCAGGCTGTGCTCCCTGCAGTAGTCCGCAACCTCGGAAACAGAGGGCGGTTGAAAGCGCTTGCGCTTTGCGGGCGTGTCCGTACTATCACGTTTCTTATCATATACTATATGGTTGACCATATCGTCACCGTCTTGGTGACCATTCAGGCACTCGGTGGTGACCATATCGTCACCGGTATTGACCATTTGGTCAACCACTCGAATAATCCGCCTGCCACTCGAAGCATCCGCGCAAACCGAAATTAACCCTTTTTGCACAAGTACCTGCAAATCACGGGAAACCGTTTTGGAATCAAGATTTAGCTGCTTGGACAGGTAAGTGTTGCCTGCATCACATATACCGGTTTTACGCGAAAGCGAGTACAGCAAGCCGAACAGTTCGTGTAAGCGGCGCGGAATGTCGTTGCGCTGATATACGGTATCGGGAATGAGAATGTACGCCACATACTCACCACCGCTCGTCCACCGGCCGAATCCCGCGCACCGTCTGCGCCTCGTCCGCAGGCGGGTTTTCGAGATAGGCGCACAGCGCATCGAAGTTGAGCAGGCGGCGGTTTCCGTTGCCCACCGGAACGGACGGCACAGCACCGCTTTTCACCAGACGGCGGATGAACGACAGGGAAACCGGCGTTTGCGGGTCGAGCTTTCGTAGCTCTGCCAGCGCATCGGCAGGAAATCGCATACGGACAACGTTGCTCATTCCTGCACCTCGTTAGCAAGTGCTTTAGGCGTTACCATAGGGCAATTATGTAGCGAAGATGAACCGAAGAAGAATATGAAAATCGAAACATATGCTGATTTAATCTGTGCATTATCGCAACTTTCCGACCTTGATTTAGCTCCCGGGGTATTCTGCAACGGAACTCCTGTTTCCTCTGGAACTGTTAGCATAGAGTGTAATAACGAAGATTTCTATCCACATGACGATGATATTTGTGAAGAATATATCGTGAAAATTACATTTGCGGATAAAACGCTATATGATTTCTTTTCAACATATAAGAAAATGTTAGAAATGATTGATAGCGAAAGCGACCCTTTAGGGAAAAAAACGCTACAGAGCATGAAAAATGCTTGGCTTGAAACGCAAATGCGAAACAGGAAAGACGATTGGTTAATTGCACCATTCTAAAAGGAGGACTGACCATGGCGACCATCAAGCAGCGCGGCGACAGCTACAAGATAACGGTTTCGTGCGGCTACGACCTGAACGGCAAACAGATACGCCGTCACCTGACATGGACACCCGAGCCGGGCATGACAAAGCGCCAGCTGCAAAAGGAACTCGACCGGCAGGCGGTGTTGTTCGAGGAAAAGTGCCGAAACGGTCAGGTTCTGGACGGTAATATCAAGTTTGCCGAGTTTGCGGAAAAGTGGTTCGCGGACTATGCGGAAAAGCAGCTGCGGCCGACGACGGCTGCGGGGTATCGCCAACTGATCGGGCGCATCAATGCAGCACTGGGACACATGCGCATGGACAGGCTGCAACCGCATCATATTGTATCGTTCTCTAACAATCTGGCAGAAACCGGCGTGCGTGAGGATTGCAAGCAGCATTGCATTGTGAAAATGAAAGAACTACTGCGTTCCCGCTCGTTGGTGCAGACTAAATTCGCAAAGCAGGCTGGCGTATCGGTCGCCACGCTGAACAGTATCAATCGTGGAAACAATATATCTGCTGAAAGTGCGGAACGTATTGCCGCAGCACTTGCACTGCCGGTCAAAGAGCTGTTTGCACCGGCAGAGGCAGGAAAAACGCTTTCAGGTAATACCGTGCTGCATTATCATAAGTTGTTGTCTACGATTCTGACAACGGCGGTACGCTGGCAGGTTATCACATCCAATCCGTTTGAGCGTGTCGCACCGCCTAAATCAGATCGCAAGGAAGCCGTCTATCTGGACGAGGAACAGGCGGCAGACCTGCTTGCGGCGCTGGATAAGGAAAGTATGAAGCATCAGGTGATCGTGAAGCTGCTGCTGTTTACGGGTATGCGACGCGGCGAACTCTGCGGGCTGGAATGGAAAGACATTGATTTCGAGCGGGCGGTTATCACCGTGCGGCGCTCGTCGCTTTATCTGCCGGGCAAGGGCATATTTGAGGACGAAACCAAGAATGCAACTTCTGAACGCTGCATGAAAGTGTCTGCGGACGTTGTGACCATGCTTAGAGCATGGAGAGCCGAGCAGTCCAAGCAGCGCCTGCGGATGGGTGACCAGTGGCAGGACAGCGACCGGCTATTCACCGCATGGAACGGCGCACCGATTCGACCGGACGTAATCACAGCATGGTTTCATAAGTTCGTCACAAAGAACGGACTGCCGCCGATTCACATTCACTCCCTGCGACACACCAACGCAACGCTGCTGATCGCCGCCGGTACGAACCTGACAACTGTTGCGGCACGGCTGGGACACGCAAATTCGACTACCACCAGCAAGATTTACGCACACGCCATCAAGTCGGCAGATCAGGCCGCCGCAGAGGTCTTGCAGGATATTCTTCACCCGGTCAAAAAGCAGGCATAACAAAAGGGCGCTCCCAACGCGGGAACGCCCTTGCTTTTTGCACCATAAGCACCAAATAAACACCAAACAGGATTTTGGAAAACCAAAAGCCAACGAAAAAGTAAAGAAAAACCGCTCATTTCAAAGAAACAAGCGGTTTATGATGGTGGAGACGGTGGGGATCGAACCCATGACCTCTTGACTGCCAGTCAAACGCTCTCCCAGCTGAGCTACGCCCCCGATTCGGCTAATAAACTTTACATAAAAATTATAACGCAACGGATTGGTTAATGTCAAGCACAGAGTATCTGGCAGTATCACCGAAATCGCAAAGTAAAAATTGGTAGTGCTGCCGAAAATTTAGGCGGAACTGCCAAGTTTTATCCTCTCCTGTTAGCTTTGCAAACCGCTTTCTGTTATACTGTTTGCATAAGGAAGTGACAGCCATGTATTTCGCGTACGGACAGACCGAAACCGATTATCTCAAGGCCAAAGACAGCAGACTTGCCGCTGTCATCGACCGGCTCGGCCATATTGACCGAACAGTGGACACCGACCTGTTTTCCTCGGTCGTGCACCATATCATCGGGCAGCAGATTTCCACAAAAGCACAGGCGACCATCTGGCAGCGCATGCAGGACGCGCTCGGCACAGTAACCGCCGACAGCATCGCCGCAGCCGGTGTTCCCCTGCTGCAGTCGCTCGGCATGACCTTCCGCAAGGCGGAATACATCACGGATTTTGCCGAAAAGATACGCAGCGGCGCTTTCGATCTGGAAAGCGTGAAGTACATGAGCGACGCGGATGCAATCCGCGCACTCAGTTCGCTTAAGGGTATCGGCGTATGGACTGCCGAGATGATCCTGCTGTTCTGCCTGCAGCGGCCGAACGTGTTCAGCTACGATGATCTGGCGATCCAGCGAGGACTGCGCATGGTATATCACCACCGCAAAATTGACCGCAAACTGTTTGAGAAATATCATCGGCGATTCAGTCCGTACTGCAGCGTGGCCAGTCTGTATCTATGGGAAGTCTCCGGCGGTGCGATACCGGGTATGCGCGATTATGCTCTTGTAAACAAATAAAAATCCGTTCCGGCTGCTTGTTCACGGAACGGATTCATCAGAAAATGGAGTGTTGACAGACACCTGCTTTTCCGTTGTCTGCACATATATAGTAGCGATATTTTCCGCGTTTGTCAACCTTTTCAGCGTTTTTTGTGCAACGTTTTAACCCGATTCGTCAAAATTCGCAATTCATCGACCGAATCAGCAAATTTTCGGTTAAAAATACCGTATAGAGAAAGTCCCGGACAGCCTTCCGCTGCCCGAGACTTGGGGTGGTTTTATGTTTCTTGGTAAACGAATTATTCAAACTCTACAAAGACTAACGCTTTTTGTTTAGGAATTATTCTCTGTAATG